>Ga0209709_10001028_pt1 | contig 26105 bp, 28 predicted proteins | sample ArcticOcean_MG_C_2_FD_187435 | JGI IMG/M metagenome (GOLD analysis project Ga0209709, IMG submission 187435) | Marine microbial communities from western Arctic Ocean - ArcticOcean_MG_CB4_136 (SPAdes) (version 2) | ecosystem: Environmental > Aquatic > Marine > Oceanic | place: Arctic Ocean...
AATATAATGAAAAAAATAAAAATAAATTAAGTTTTATTTTTTTCATTATATTTGTTTCTTTCTTCTCTAAATAAGCCGAATTTCTTTGTAACCGTGATATTAAAGTATTATTTTTTGTAAATAATCATACATCTCTTATCAAAAATTAAAAAAATATATAAAATAATGAATGATAAACTAATTATAAGTATAATTTCTATATTATTAATATTTTTTGTTGCAACTGATTTAGCATCTACACTCACTTCTTCGATTATTTATTTTTTTAAATCAATTACAAGAGCAACATCTGATTCTATTTAAAGCACCTGTTGTTTAAAAATTACCACTTTATATAATACTTTCTAATATACATATTAACTTGCATATTTACTCATGGTTTGTTGTTAATTTTACCTTTGTTAATTATTACTCTTACTTTATTTTGCCTTTATTGTTTTGTTCGATTCATATTATGTTTTGCATATTCGATATATATATATATCGAAAATATAGGATTACTAGGTATGATACAAATATTCCATTTCCACCTTATTCAATATATTGGAACTTATATCTTTGTATTATACAATGGAAACTAATTTGTACAAAACACAATGTATTATGTTTATCACAATGGTCATTGTTGGTATGCTATTCAATCCTATGAACATATTAGCATTTAGATTTGCAGACTTATATATATCACAAACACTCTTTTATGGCGGTTTGCTAATGGCTTCAAATATGATGTGGGCACATGAGATTGTTCATTATTTATCAATGGGACACTTTAACATGTTTATTTTCTCACTTGGAATAATTTTATCTATTATAATATCGATCGTATTATTACGGCAACAATTATTAGTTGATGATAAACAATGGTTAAGAAGAATGATTAGCCATCATTCTACAGCCTTGACCACGTCTCATAACATATATAATAAAACAAGTAATCCCAAATTAGCAAAATTAGCAAAAGATATCATTGATACACAAGAAAAAGAAATACAATTAATGAAATCAATGTTATAAATTCTTGGTATCTATGGATTAACAGAAAAATAAAAATACAATATATACATATAAATAAACATCGTTAATAAACATATTATAATGAGTGAAATAGAGAACACCGACGTTTCTTCTATCGACAAAGAAGTGTTGCAAACAAATGTTTCTAAATATTTAGATCTACAAAATCAGATTAAGGCAAAGCAAAAAGACATTAAAATATTACGAGATTTGAAAAAAAATCTAGAAATACAAATTATAAAATTTATGAATGAAAAGGATATTCCACAGCTTGATTTTAACGGTGAAAAATTAAAATTACAAACACGATTTTCTAAAAAATCAATTAATGATAAATGGATAGAAAGTAAATTCGATACACTATTGACAGCTGCCGGTGATCAGGTAATAGAATATGATGCAGCTATGAAAGAGATTTTCGAGAAGATTAAGTCAGAAATGTCAAATCGTGAAACTAAAAAAAGTCAGGTTCTTAAACATCAATCTTAAATTAAATATCTGATGCCATTATTTTAATGTTATTCGCACATGTTCTTATGTTTTCCTGGTAATATATTCGTGCCAACAATTCGTTATCTTCCAAATCCTCAAAAACAGAAGGTGTGTATATTTTTTCCATTTCATTTGTAACTTTTTTTACAGGCGATATCATAAATAGTAGCATTCTTATTCTAATTTCTATTGGAATAGAATGAAGATGCTGCGACGATATGATTACTCTAAAATTAGTTTGATTTTGAAATATTTCTTCTAAAAAATTTGCACATCCGTCTGGAAGTATATCATCATAAAGCTTTATATGAATAATCTTCAACTTATTATTCTTTAAAAAAAGGGTTTGTAAATTTCCAAATGATGCCATTTTGCTTATCAAGGAGTTAATATCACCATGTAGATTTGATCTATCAATTTCTAATATCATATCTTTTTTAGTGTCACCGTATTCTTTATCAAATAACGTATTTATTACGTATTCAACATCATCTTCATTGGGTCCATATATAAATATATTTGGAACACTGTTGTTGTTCCAGAACCTTTGTAAATCTATAATAATTCTTTCTAATTTTTCTAGAGACTTCTTCGCCATATAATATTTTGAAAGTATTTGTTTATATTAAATAATAATGAATACACGAAAAATGAATACACGAAAAATGTATCCCAAAAAAACACCTTGTATACAATACAACGGACCTCAGATATTATATACTAGAAATAAGAAGAAATTTTGCAGAAATAAAACGAGATTCTCTAAAAATTTTATTAAAAAAAGTATAACGAGCACTGTGAGCCAACCTTCTCTATCAAATGATACAGAACAAAACGTAAGTCAACCTTCTCTATCAAATGATGATACAGAACAAAGTGGAATATTATTCTGTAAAAAACAAAATAAAGAGACTCTAATAAAATGGGCTGAAATTTTTTCTATATCGTCTAAAGATTCAGATAGAATACCTATGAAAATATGTATGCAATTGGAATTATGGAAGAGATCGCCTGAACCAAATATGGAAATGTTAAGAACCGTCGCGAAAGCATTGAAATTGCGTAAAAATCAATATGACAATGGAATTATCAAGCTTAAAAAATCGATACATACGAAAATATATAACCATATGACGCCTACGTTTAAAAACATTATAGGTAATGACGATGTTCCTATTAATTATGTAATCACTCTTATTTATAAGATACTCATACCTGATAGATTTAGCGTTCATACGAAATTAGATATTAGTGAAAAAATGTATAAACAACTGATTGAAGACAAAAAGAATGGTACGCTCGATTCAGATAAAGAAGGATTACTCAATAATTCAATGAAACGCAAATTTGAGCATTGTTCTGACAAACTTAAATTCATGAATACATTTTTCACTAAAATTAGCAAGGATATTTCTAAACCTTATCAAAATCCCAAGGGTTTGTGTTATAATTCTATTTATAAAAATAAATTATGATTGTGCACATTCTACTTGTTCACCATCCATATTCATACCTTGCATACCTTGCATACCATGCATACCAGGTATACCTTGCATGCCTTCGCGGGGTTCATGGAAAGGAGACCCCCTATCGTTCTCGCGTTCTCTTTGCTTTTTCTCTTCTAGTAACTGGAAATTCTTTATATTAAAATCTTTAACGGGTGGTAACATCTTCTCTAATTTTTGTTTTAATACATCTTGTACTTGTTTGGGTATATTTGTAGGAAAAAGAACATCAAATATTAAAATTAAATCGCCATCTTTACTTCCGTTTAAACCAGGCATACCCTTTCCTCTTAAATATAGACAAAATGGAGCATCTTCGTCTGTTTGTGGTCTTATAACACCGGGGTAATGCATTTTCATGATTGAACCATCTAAAAACGGTAACTCATATTCAAATCCACATAATGCTTCAACCAATCCTATAGACATTTTATGTATAATATTTTGATGCGAACGAACAAATCTAGGATGTTTTTTTTCCTTTAATATTAATATTAAGTCGCCGTATTTACCTTTACCAGATATGTTACCTTTTCCTTTAAATATGATAGATGTTCCAGACTTTGTACCTTTTTCAATTTTTAATTCTAATATATCGTTGCATGGTTTTGTATCTACTTTTGAGCCTTCGCCTTTACATTTGGGACACACTGATTCTACTCTACGCCTTATAAAACCATTATTCATTTCTCTTGATATCATACCTCTACCAGCACATACATTGCAATGGCGTATCTCTCCGTTAATAACTTGTCTTTCTATTTTTAACCTAATCTTTTTACCGGTGTAAAATATATCTAAATCTAATTCATACTCTATATGTTTTACATTTTGTTGTTGACGCTGTCTTCCCCCAAACATTGATGCAAATATATCGGGCATACCACCTGGACCACCTGGTCCACCTGGTCCACCGTGACTAAATCCAAATGGATGAGGCATTTCGTTATCATCAGTTATACCAAATCTATCATATTTTTGTCTTTTTTCGTCATCACTTAATATACTGTATGCCGTACTTATTTTTTTAAATTCTTCTGGGTCCCCACCTTTGTCTGGGTGAGACTTCAACGCTTTTTTTCTGAATTCGCGTTTTATCTCTTCAGTTGATGCATTTTCTGGCACACCAATTAAATTATATAATTCTTTAGGCATCTTAATTGTTTTATTCTAAATATATTTAATACTTGAATTTATCATAAGATTACTATGAAAATTTATAAATTACAATGTGATATATGATCTCTAATACATAAACAATTAAGAAAAATTGCGTAAATTGCTAAAAATGTAGTAATTTTTCATTATTTTCTATTAATTTCTTTGAATAATTTATATTTGTATTTGTTACTAATATAATCTTTGCCATCGATGGCATCTTTGTCGTCTGTGTCGTCTTTGTCGTCTGTGTCGTCTTTGTTTGTTGTGAAGTATTCAATATTCTTTTGACACGTACTAGAAATCATGCACAAATTGCTTTTTTTATTTAATAATTCATAAATTATCAACCCTGTTATCAGAGTACATACAAACGAGACGGTGAAATCATTCGTAGCCGTAAAACATATTGCAAATATTATAAGTAATTTCATAATTTTCGAAGAAAAAAGGTATTCAACGGTTTGTCTTATATCGCCATCGTCCAACAAGTGTGACCCACCTATATTAAGCAATAAAATAAGTATTACATTAAATAATTTAGAAGTTGATATATTATGTAAAATACTAATTATTTTTTGTTCCATATTATATTATTATATCAAATAATATGTATTACCAAAAATTTATAATATTGATTGTAAATATTATAATATTCTCTATAATTTATTCATTTTTCGATGATACTCACTTTTCAGGAATAAATACACTTCAAGAAACGATACGAGATGAAATTATAAAACAGAATATTACATCATACATCAAAGAAGATATGGAAGTAGACGTAACATTGCTAGAAGAAAAAGAAAAAAAAATCTTAAAAAAGGAAACAAATGATATAAAATCTGACATAGCTAAAAATGAATTTGCAGAAAATGAACTAGAAACTCTAAACCCGAATATATTTAAAACATTTTACGATAGGTTATATTTTGCGACTATTACAGGTTCTACTCTTGGATATGGGGACATATATCCGACCTCTAACACATGTAGATTTTTTGTAATGATTCAACTCATGATTACTATTTGTATCGTTTTCAATTAATTCCCACACCTGTGTGTTTTGTGCCACGTCAGTTGAATTTAAAATTCGCCGAAAATACTATTTTACTTGTATTTCACAATAAGATAAGAGAATGAATTATGAATTTGCAATTGGATTAGTTAATATTAAAAAAATGAATTTTTCATATTTAAATAGATATAGTCACTATATTCTTCGTCGTTTTTTCGATTTTGCATTAAATGACAAAGAATGGGTGGATAATATCATTCACAATGGGACAAGTTATATACACAAAGAGCACTTGTTAATTATATTGATTCTATCGTGCATTCACCATGATAGTAAAAATATACAAACTCTAGTTAAAATCTGCTATGGTGATCTTGTTTCATTTAAAAAAAATAATAAATGGAAAGGTAGATTACAATGGAAAGATTTTCATGATACACTTTTAGGTCATTTATCATGGTCTAACGATAGCGAACTCATTGTTTTTATATTAAAACATGTAGCAACTGAATTAAAAAACTGGAATACAGATGAAAAATGGAGAAAAACTTGGTATTTAAAAGAATTAAGAAGAATGAAAGAATTTACTATAAAGACATGTATATTATCTAATAATCTACATATTATTACTACTTTATTGGAACATAATGTATTAAAACACTCAAAAAAAATGCACCAAACATTATATTATAATGGGTACGTACTAAATGAAAATATAATAGAAGAAGGTCCACATACAAATTGTATAGAATGGCAGATATTAAAAAATCCTGAATATGATATTACAAACATATACAATATAGACTTTTCTAAATTATTATATTTCTCCAAAAAAACAAATACGAACAAAGATATTATATTTGATTTTATTTACGAATATATTAATCCTAAATTATTTAGTGATATCTTATTTTCGTTATCTAAAGACGAATTACAATATTTAACATTTTCACGAATCATATTTTTCCTTAAAAAAAATAATAAATATATTACACCTTTAATCTCAAATAAAGATGTATTATATAATTTTATTTTCGAAAATATTAATATAATACCTTCTAAGTTCATTCTTATTCTCAATAATCAATTAACGAAAATAAGAGTACACGATGCAATTACATTATTACTAAATTTTATAAGAACACATCCATCCACAAATGTAGATGATTTTAAAAAATTTACAGAAAATGCAATTGACTATACAAACGATGTGATTCTAATAAACGATGACTGCAATTGGTCATTAGATGATATTTACTGGATATATAAATTATTTGGTAATAATTCATTAATATCAGTAAATGAAAGTATAACCAAACCAAAACTTATCAAAGAAAAAACATGTCCTATCTGTTTAGATGAAATCCAAACGAATGATAGTGTAAAGTTACTTTGTGGACATACATATCATCATAATTGTGTCAAAAAAGATTATACATTTAGAAATTGTAAAGATTACCATTGTGCGATTTGTAGATCTAAAATTCACCCGATATCGCTCAATTTATAATCTACATTTAAAACCTTTTCAGATTGCTGAGTATCAACATCATATGCAATTAAGTTTTTCAATCCTTCTTCCCATCGCGGGTCTTGGTATTCCAATTTAGAATATAACTCCTTGTCTGCTATTAGAAAACGAAGACAACTGTCTTTCTTTGTATAAATTTTCTTAGAGTATATATCTTTGCTTGTATTTTTATAGATCCAATGTCTATCTTCTTTTGTAGTATCGCTTAGGATCAGAGCACTTCCAAAATCTTTAACATATTCTGTTAGACCCGACTTATCTCTATTTTTAATATAATACATACTATTTTTTGTTCTATTTTTACTTTCTTCATCGTGTTCACTTTCTTCATCGTGATCACTTTCTTCATCGTGATCACTTTCTTCATCGTGTTCACTTTCTTCAAATTCGCTCTCTCCTTCATATTCAAGATCTTTAATGTTCAAATGTGTAAATTCATTCGCATATTCACAAATACGATTAGAATATTCAAAGTATAAAATACCAAGTAAAATTACAAATAACGCAATGCATTGGTTATTAAGCGAAATATCAATAATTAAATTCATTATAACTTACGTATATTTGGTGATGTAAGTAATACTTATTTACATATCATTTTTATTAGATATAAAACTTTTTCATTATGATTAAGTTGCGTATTCCTTAAGTAAATATTTTCAATATACATTACAATATGGATCTACCAATAGAAATAATTAAAGAAATATTTGACTTTGCAAATATAAAATGTTATATATGCGATAAAAAATTATATCCTTGGACAATTGAAGGTTATTTGTATATTTATGTATGTTCTAACAAATGTTTTAAACAAACATGTATATTCCAGTAATAAGATTAATTATATTATAAGATTAATTATATATACAATACATGTCGTTTAAGAATATTATGGATTCTATGTCAAATCCAAAAATACCACCGGATAATGTATTGGAATGCTTATCTAAATTAATAGTAAATATTCAGCCATCTCGAAAGATAAAGGTACTCACACCTTCGCAAGAATTGTGTAAGATTTTTAATAAAATATCTAGTAAAAATATTGGTTCTTTGTTACCAAAATGTAAAGATATTTTGTTAAAACACAACATAGAATATAATACAATTCAAAAATTAGTAGATATTATTAGTTCTCAACCACTCCATTTAGATACCTATTCAACTATAATATGTACATTTTCCAAAGATCAAACTGATTTGTTATTCAAATGTTTATTCTCACAGGATTCTCCTAAAAAAATTATAAATATAGCATCATTTTATGCATTATGGTGTATTAAATCGAAAAATACTCCAGATTGGAACACCATGTATCCAATAAAAGACAATTATAATTTCAGTGTACCTTTCACAATTAAATTATTAGAAAAAACTCAATGTTTACCTAAAACAGATGCAGGTAAAGAATTTTTAAAATCTTTATTAGAATTTATAAATGAAAACATAAATCAAATTGAATTAAATATCAGAATGATATCATATGATCTCATAGATTTACATAATTTTATTAAATCAAAAAGAAGCCTCAACGCTAAAAAGTCTTGATTTGGAACTATCTTCGCCCAATCCCATATTTGCTTTTGAATATTCCGCAACTCTTTTCTCAAAAAAATTAGTCTTTCCAGTCATACTTATCATCTCCATGAATGAAAATGGGTTTTTTGATTTCCAACGAGGTTCTAACCCTAATTGAATTAATAATCTATCTGCAACAAATTCAATGTATTGTTTCATCAAATCAGAATTCATACCTATCAATTTACATGGTAACGCTTCTACTATAAATTCCTTTTCTATCTCCACCGCTTCTGAAATTATATCAACTATGATCTTTTTGTCTAATTTCTTAACATAATCATTATACATAATAATTGCAAAATCTGTATGCATACCTTCATCTCTACTTATCAATTCATTGCTAAAACATAAACCCGGTAAGAGTCCTCTTTTCTTTAACCAGAATATTGAACAGAAGGCTCCTGAAAAAAATATACCTTCTACTGCGGCAAATGCAATTAATCTTGTGGCTAAATTTGCATCTTTGTCTTCAATCCATTTAACCGCCCATTTTGCCTTTTTACCTATACATTCGAATGTATCTATCGCTGTAAACAACTTGTTTTTTTCAGTTTGATCAGTTATATAAGTATCTATAAGCAATGAATATGTTTCGGAATGAATTGATTCAATTGCACTTTGGAATGAATAAAATGCTCTTACTTCTGGTTTATCAAACTCTTTCATAAATCTTAATACTAAATTCTCTATCACAATGCCATCACTACCTGCAAAAAAAGCTAAAACATGACTTATAAAATATTTTTCTTCCTTTTTTAATTTGTTCCAATCTGTAATATCCTTAGAAAAATCGATCTCCTCTACTGTCCAAAAGCACGCAACTGCCTTTTTATACAATTGCCAGACATTCTTGTTCTCGATCGGGAACATGGTATATTTTTTTGATAGAGAATTGTCTTCCATCATTATATATTGGTGGATTATTCTTAATCAATTTTAAATTTGATTATTTTATATAAATTGAATTATGAATGTTTTTTTATGTAAATAAAGGTTTCCCAATAACAATTATTTTCTTATCAGATTGCTCAAACCTTTTCCCTAGAACCAATACATTTATATAATCATCGGTGTTTATTTCAGATATCTTTTCACTTTCATCTGAATTTTCAAGCAAATCAAAGGGGATTAATATAATTAATGGTGATAAATCATTATCTAAAGTTCCTAAAATACCAATTTTGTTTTTTGATACAACTCTACAGTTCAAAATTGTATTAGGATTTGGACAACAAATACTCATAGACCAAATGACATCGGATGTATAATGTAACTTCAACGATTCTTTTGGGAAATAAACTTTGGAACGATCTAGTATTTTAATTGATTTTGGAATAACAAAACCGTCATTTGTGCATTTATTTTCATAAGAATTAACAAGATGTTCTAAAATACACTTATTAATAATCTCTTCAAATGACGTATTATCATCCGAAGATTGTATTTTGCTATCTATAATAGATGCTTTTAGTCCAACAGTTGTTTTCTTTTCCTTTATTGTACATAACTCTTTGAAATCTACTGGAGTAGACATCATTTGATTATAATATATATATAATTATTGATTCATTTTTAATGTGTTAAATTTCCTATAACTTCACTTTTCATTTGTATGGTTTTATTCTTTTTGGTTATAACGTTGTTTAATTGGTCACTTTCTGCTTTAAAAACTTGTTGTAAATTATCAATAATTGCTTTGTTCTCAATTTTTAACTTATTAATTTTCTCTTCTTGGTTTTTTTTCATGTTTGCAATACTCTTTTTAAGATTCAAATAATCGAATTCAGATTTTTTCCTTAATGCGATTTCAGACTTTAATTGGCTTTTTAAACCAGGTATTTGTGATGAATAATTATTACTTTTAACTAATTTTTTTTGAACACTTTTAATTTGTGCTTTTATAACAGGTATTTCAGAATTAAGATTTCCAAGTCTCTCTAATTTTTTTTTGGCTTTTTTAAGAACTTCTTTTAAATCTTTAATTTTGTTGCATGTAATATTCCCATTGCCACCTTTTTTTCTATGTTCCTTTACTTGATTCTTAACAACGTACAGTAAGTACAAAAAAAACAAGATTAAAAACCAATTTAATTGAAAAACTCTCATTATATACACACTATAAATAAATTGAATTCATATATAATATTTATACTATATCTTGTGCTACATTACTCTTTAATTTTATAGATAAATCCTTCTTTTTGATTACATCTTTTAGCCTATCATTTTCTGCGGTTAAAACATCTTGTAAGTTAGAGACCATTGATTTGTGTGTTATTTTCATTCTTTCGAGAGTGCTTTCTTGATTGGTGGTTAAGTTCACAATACTTTTTTTTAAATTTTTATAATCAAATTGAGCTCTATTTTTTAATGAAGTATTTATTTGTATATTTTTCTTTAGACCTGGAATTTGTGCAGCATTATTCCTTGATCTTCCTAATTCATTTTGAACGTGCTTCAATTGTGATTTCAGAACAGGTAATTCCGCATTAATATTTTTGTATTTTTTTAAATCAGTTGTTACCTTTTTAAAAGCATCTTGTTTATCTTTAATAAGGTTTTTGTCGCACACCGGTATCGTCTTCTTCGCTATCTTGTTTACCTTCTTCGCTACCTTGTTTACCTTCTTCGCTATCTTTTTTGCCATCTTCTTCAATTGCTTAGGTGGTTTAGATGCCTTCTTAGCAATCTTCGATATTTTCTTTAATACCTTTGATGGAGGTTTTATATTCTTAGTCACTTTTTTCGCAATTTTCTTTATCGCGGACGGTTTTACCGAAATTTTCTTTGATATCTTCTTCAGCTTCTTCGACTTTACCTTCTTGGACAGCTTATTCTTTTTCTTTTTTTTTTTCTTTTTTCCATGTTCTTTTACTTTATTTACACAAACATAAATTAGATATAACAAAAATAGAATTAAAAATATATTAATGTGCGTTACGTTCATTATATTTTATAGATATACTTTTTATTTGAAAATCTTTAGCACATATATCATTTAATATTGATTTAAGAAGAAGGAGAACATAATCGCTATGAAGACAAATGCTGTAACATTATCACCTTCCTAAACTTTTCTGTAACACATGTACTCCTATGGATTGACCCCGGACACCGTGAAAAAAATTAAGGAATACAATATTACAGCGAATAATAAAATTATAAATAATATTTTAGCTAAGGTTACCAGTTTTGATGAGTTATATACTTCCTCCTTTTCAAATTTTTCTTTGCAATTTGAAAGTGGAAAATCAAAATCAATACCGCCATAATTCACTTTATGAGTCATTTGTTGAGGTACACACTTCTCTTCTATCCACCATTCTCTTCTATTATCTAATCTTTCTGGGTCTACATCTGAACTATCTACTTTTTTTTTTGGATCTAACAAAAAATTACCGACTGGTAACTTTGCTTTCATACATTTATTCGTAGCATATGGACCCATTCCAAATATCGCTTTAATGTGATCTTTCCCGTTTATGTTATGCATATCTTCAAGTATACCACCAATTAATCCTGTTTTTCCAGGAACAGATTTTGTTTTACCATCACAATCTGGTATTACACCCAATGGATATCCTTTCATATATATGTGCTTTTGTTTACCCGCACAATCCCCACTACTTCTTCGCCCACATGTTTGACCCGATACAGGAAAAAATTTATTATAACCTAATGCTGTTTTTTCGGGTTTTTTAATTTTGTTTCCAAGCAATGTACCTGCTCCTGTATAAACGAATGAATATTTGGCAAAATTAGCAAACCATACATTGATAGCATTATTTACAGATTTTTTTCTATCTCCAGGCGGACATGTTATTTGTTTGCCAAGAGTCATTAAGATTTATTAAATAATATAAAAATGAATAAGAATTAAATATAGTATTAAACACAATGTTATGAAAGAACTTTATGATTTTCTATATAAAAATTGGAAAAATGGATTAGATTGTACCGATGCGATTGATAGTATCATTGAAATAAAGAAGTTGTTTAAATACCAGCCAAAAGATAGAGACATTGAAAAGGTAGAGTGGTATACTTATTTGTTTAAAAAGGGCGGTATGTCTTCTGAGAATATACCATATGCTCTAGACTCACTTCCATATTTCCCAAGACCCGATATTGTAGTTCCAGATGATATAAAAGAACGATTAAAATGGGTCGACGATCAACCATTTCACGAACAACGTACTCCCGAGTGGTTTGAATTCAGACACTCGTGTATTACTGCTAGTTTTATACCAAGAGTTTTAGGGAACGACAACGAATTTAATAGTGCTTTAAAAGAAAAAATAACACCACCAGTAGAAAGGGGTGGTTATGGAAATGCAGTAAAACATGGAATTAAATATGAACAAGTCGCTCAATCTATATACGAACATATAAATGACCTAAAAATATCTGAATATGGTTGTATTAGACATCCAACTATAAACTTTCTTGGAGCATCACCTGATGGTATTGTTACAAAAACAAAATCAAATAGTGTTTTACTTGGAAGAATGTTGGAGATCAAATGTGTATATTCACGTATTATTAACGGTATACCCAAAAATGAATATTGGTATCAAATGCAACTACAAATGGAAGTATGTAATTTAGAGTTCTGTGATTTCTTAGAATGTTTCATAGAAGAAATAACAGATGAAGATTTATTTAAAAAGAAATCTTTAAATGTTGAATACTTTGGAATTGTAATTAACGTAACTCACTGCGACGCATCAACTGAAAAAAAGTATTTATATTCATATGATTATGACAATGACTTAGATAAGTTATTGTCTGCCAAGGAATCATTTGTAGACGATGTCATAAAAATATCTGAAATGATACACGTAGGATATTATACATTAGAATCTATGTCATGTGTTACTATAAAACGAAACCGTAAATGGTTTGAAAAAAGTACTCCCAGACTCGAACAATTCTGGGACAAAGTATCAGAATTTCGCAACAATGAAGTGTTAAAAACGGAATTTATAAATAACGAAAAACGCAAAAAAAAAAATATGAATAAAACAACCGTTCATGAAAAAAAATGGTTAGGTGATTGATTGTTTACATGTTTTGTGGAGGATAAGAAGTAAATTTGGAATTAGCAGATGATGCCAATGTTGCACCCGATGGAACGACAGATCTTTGGATTACAGCTGTTTTCACAGGTACGGCACCATTATAACGCACATAATCTTTTGGTGGTATACATTTTGAGAAGTCTATTTGAGAAGAATTCCCTGTTCTTGTTTCATCAATGCCAAGGCATAAATTTTTGCATGGACCACATCCATTTTGTTTCCAGGCGACTTCGGAATTCATTCTCATCAATGGTTTCGCATTTTTTATCAAGTATGTTCTGTAATCGTGACTGCAATTTAATTCATTTTCATGGCTAAACAATGAGTTAGAATAGCAACTTGATCGATAATCAGTAAAATGGCGTCCGTCATCCATACGAGGAGGACAGTTAGAATACTTTGGAGTATTTTCGCAATTCATATTATTAATAAAACTAATCTTTTTTTTTGTTGATATATTTAAATGTCAGCTGCAGAAGATATTGCCGAGACATATGTCTGTTCAAAAGAAAACAAAAAAAAGTTATGCGAAGGATTTGACACAGTTGCCAGTATTGGGAAGCCTAATAAAACTATAAAACAATCATATCGACAGTATTCTCTACTTGCACATCCGGATAAAGGCGGCGATTCAGAACAATTTGCAGAGTTCAATAACGCATATGACTCTTGTGTAACGGATAATATGCCGGATGGTCTAAATGAAAAAAGTCCTGCAACTGAATTTTGTAAAAATGAATTTGAAGAGGAAAATCCCGAACCAACGAAAAAAGCTGAACCAACGAAAAAAGCTGAACCAACGAAAAAAGCTGAACCAACGAAAAAAGCTGAACCAACGAAAAAAGCTGAACCTGTTCCGCCAAAAAAAAACAGAAATAAAGAAGATGATAAATTAATAAAATCAGGAAAATGTGTAAGACGTACATCAAATTGGGCGAATATACAAACATTTGCTAGATTTGATTCTCCTAAATTTAATCCAACTCTTACATTAGAAGCCATACCTACATCATCTCCTAAATTACAAAAAATGTTAGATCACATTCGAAAATTAGATAAACGTGACCTTCAAAAGACCGGGAAACATTTTAAACACTTTATTTATTCTGATATTAAAGACCAAGGCTATGGTGCGAAAATTATTGCATCCGCCCTTATATCTAGTGGGTTTTCTCATTGTTTTAATAATAAAGGTGGTATTGTGACTCCAGTTAAAAACGAAACAAACGAAACATTTGGTCTACTTTCATCCACTGCAATTTACAATAAACCCACACTAAACAAAACAAGAAAACAAATTCTTTCAATGTACAATGACCGCCCGGGTAATATTAATGGTGATAATATGAGATTTATTGTACTTGATAGTGGTTTTAAGGAAGGTATTGATTTATTTGATGTAAAATATGTACATATTTTTGAACCACAAAGAACAAATGCTGACTATCAACAGGCGATAGGAAGAGCTACACGATTATGTGGACAAAAGGGTCTTGATTTCAAACCAAATAGAGGATGGAAATTACATGTTTTTAATTATGAAAGTCATTTTCCTTCAGGTAAAACACTTCACGAAGTATATCTTAAACATTCTGATCTTAAATTGGATGAAATAAAAATACGCGAAGAATTAGAAAGAGTCGCTATTGAATCAGCCGTTGATTACGATCTTAATGTTCATATTAATAAATTTTCACTCGATGCACAGGAAGACATGAATACAAAATCTCATCACAACTCTACTATGTTAGGGGGTGCTAGAAAAACTCCCATTGATTTTAGTAAAATAAAATGTAAAAATGGTAAATGTGGTGCGAGATCCACAAAACAAGTGCCATTTACACTCATTCAAATGGAAACAATATACCATACATTAAAATCTTCTAAAACCCATGGGACCAAACCATCTCAGCGTCGAGCGTGGCATAAATGGTTAAAAGAAACTACATCTAGAGAAAAACGTCAATTTTTCTGTAACATTTTAAGTGAAGATAAAGAATTTTGCGAAAGAATTACTAAATTTATTAAAGGTGAATATGTTCTACCATTAAAAGCAACAAAAAAAATGAAAAAAACTGAAAAAAAGGAACTATATAAAAATGTGAAAGTACCTCTTCCTGAGTTAACTGAAAATAGACTTGTTACATATTCAGTCGATGATTCTGTTGAGGAGTCCAGTGAGTCTGATAACGAGCCTGATAATGAGTCCGAAGAGAGTACAAAACCTTTGAAAGATAATAAATTGGTATCATATAATAATAAAAATACCAAAGATAAACCCGAACCCGAAGACTTTGAATCATCTAAGGTGTATGAATCTTTTGAAGAATTTCAAAAAAGAATAAATAAACAATTTAGAGCTTTCAAATATGAAAAAATAACAATTGAAAATTTATGCGATACTCCAACAAGTAATTCTAGAATTGTTAACTTTACGCCGTCGCAGGATTTCATATCTCACTACTTTGTACCAAAAAACGAAAATAAAGGTCTTTTGGTATGGCATTCTGTAGGTACAGGGAAAACATGTACTGCGATCGCAACAAAATCAAGAACTTGGGAGAAGGAAGATTATACTATTGTATGGGTTACAAGGGGTACATTAAAAGGTGACATTTGGAAGAATATGTTCGATAAAGTATGTGATTATTTCATAAAAGATAGAATACAAGCTGGTGAAAAAATACCAACTGATATCTATGAAATGCAAAAAGTAAGAAAATATATATCAAAAAAATTCTTACCTCCTATATCATTTAGACAATTTAGTAATGCATGCAATAGAACGGGTCCATTTTATGAAAGACTTCATAAAATAAATGGGAAACAAGACCCATTCAAAAAAACTCTTGTTATAATCGATGAAGTTCATAAATTCTTTTCAAAAGATTTACATGGTATGGAAAAGGCAAATCTAGATCATATTGAGGACGCTGTATTTTCATCATATAAAATTTCTAAAGAAAATTCGTGTAAATTACTTATGATGAGTGCAACACCAATCATGGATAATCCTATGGATTTTATTAGACTAATGAACCTCATATCTATTGAGAAAGAAAGAATCCCATATGATGTGAATTCGTTCTTAAAGAAGCATCCAACGGATGAACAAATTTCTTTTACTACCGATACAGCAAACAAACTAAAAGAATATTTTAAGGGAAAAATATCTTATTTGGATAGACGTTATGATCCTAGGCAATTTGTCCAACCCGTTTTTAAGAATATTTATGCAGAATTAACAGTTAACAATAATAATGAAGATGTTGAAAATTCATTATGTGAAGACAAATTAAAAGCAAATGAAGCAGTAGAAGATGCTTTAATGAATGAGAATATGAAACAAAAATGTAAATTAAGTGATGATGATATTGAAGAAGAAAACAATGCGGATAAACACCTCGAACATCTAAAAAACAAAGAAATACAACTACAGAAAGATTTAAAAGAATGGAAGTCGTGGACAAAAAAACATGTTAAAAATTCAAAAACGGGAACCAAGCAACAAACCGCTAGATTATATAAGGAAAAAGAAAACAATCTAAAAGACGGTGCTAAACATGTAAAGGAAGATATGAAAAATACAAAGAAAAGAATTAAAATAAACAAACTAAAAAGCAAAGGATTGGCGAAATGTATTAAGAATATTGAAAAAAACACTAAGAAAAATAAAACAGTGTACACAAGAAATTATAAAAAATGTATCAGAGATGTTAAAAAAAAGAGCAAACAGATGAGTTCTCAAGTAGATGTCATAGTAAATAAATGTAAGATAGACAAAAAAGATCTTATATAGGAATTCAAATTTAGTAAAAAATCAATGATATACGATATAATCTGTTTTATAAAATACAAAATGGATAAAATAACATTGGCATTGAGTCTAGACCATGTATATTAAATAGATGCGAAGAGGTGTTTCCAATGTAACACTATAACGATAATACAATGTATATCATGAAAACATCAAAAGTATTATTTGGAGGGTCTCATCTCCATCATATGACATCGTTAGATGAAATAAAAAGATTATTGGAACAATTTAAACACGTAAGTAATATTATTCTTCCTGAAAAATCTCATAAAAAAGAGATTTTGGGACCACATAATTTTGAACGATTATCAAAAGAAAATTATTATGCAACTGCCGTTCCAAATGATATGGAATTTTACTTATTCATAACATATTTTGAAAAAAAGAATTATACCTTTCTCATTAGTAAATTTATAACTCCCGGATTCACTCTACCAAAATGTATTGTTTTAGATATTGATTGTAGTGATTATTGCTACGACAATACGATTATTGATTTGACACGGGTTTATGTTACAAGGGGGCGATTTTTACTGTTAATGACAGATATTTTATATTATAAAGGAAACAAGGTGACTGATACCGAATACATAAAACATTTAGAAATATTGGGAACATTTATGAGAGATGATTATAATGAAAACTTAAAAAAACTACCATTTAGATTACAAATTGTGAAACCTTATATTAATTTAATAGAATTAGAAAAAAAAATAAGAAGTTTTCCTTATAAAGTAGATCGTATTTTGTTTAAACCATTCAGTACTAAGAAAAAAAATCTTGAATATCCTTTGACATATAAGAAAAATTTAGTTTTTGAGGATTGATGTAAATTTTTATTTTAAAAATGATGTGGATATTTTATGTATAACTATAAACAATACAACACAATGTCCAGTTTTGCACCAAAAGTTATGCAACCTTCTGAATTCGACGTATCTACAGTAACGTACACTGAACCGAAGAAATTTGGGGATGCTGGTGGAAAGATCATTTATATGAATATTGATCGAAGCCGCATTGCCTTGAATACTCCAAAAATGCGAATTCCGTTTGGTCTCAATAAGTATCAGGATACGGGCAAGCCTCCGAAGTATTCCTTAGATATGTCGTTTAACGACATGGAAAATAACGAAAAGATTAAGGACTTTTATGATAAACTTCAAGAATTAGATTCTAAGATTATCAAAGATGCTAAAAAGAATAGTCTTCTCTGGTTTAAGAAGAAGACACTATCCGAGGTAGTTGCCAAAGAATTGTACTCTTCTTGTGTAAAACATTCCAAAGACAAGGAAACCGGAGAACGCAATGACAAGTACCCCCCAACGGTTAATGTAAAACTCCCTTATTATGACGGTGTATTCAGTTGCGACGTATTTAATGATAAGAAGGAAGAAGTAGTTGATAATCTAGAAAATTGCATTCAGAAAATGCAGAACGTAACAGCAATCATTGAATGTAATGGCATTTGGTTTGCAGGCGGTAAATACGGTACGTCTTGGAAGATTAAGCAGTTGAAACTTGATCAGGTACAAAATTACAACAAATATGCATTCCGTAACGACGACGAAGACATCCCCCTTTAAGTAAAAAATATCATAACCGAAAGAGCAGCATTTTGTATTTCAAAAATTCCATCAGAGAAGGAATTGTAATTAGGGTGACATGCAAATATAACGCTTGATAATAAGATCCCTATCAGGCTCATTTTTTTTGTATTCGTAATTCCATATCGAACTGGTATTGTTTGAATATCAGCTGCCGAATCTTCTTCTACATCTTTTATATCAGCTATACTACTCGTACTCCATAAACTCAAAACGCAAGGAACATAACAGCACGGATCTTTCAAAATATCATATGTATTATCGTGTATAACACTCGGAAGTATTATACACGCTCCTGCCCACATTATAGATATAAAAAAGGGTTTGTATATACCAAGATAAGGTTTCAGATCTTTATATATCAAACATTGAACCAAAGGTATGGAAAAATAAAAATTTGAAGGTGATTCGTATAAAATTCTATTAATTTCTAAGAATGTGATTGAAAGAACACATATTATTAATGTTTTATTATTTCTCAAAGTATCATACATCTCTTTTTTATCATTATTTACTAATTTATCATCCTCTTGTGATGTATCATCCTCTTGTGATGTATCATCCTCTTGTGATGTATCATCCTCTAAAGCATCACGTAATCGATCGAAACCATATGCAAAAAAAGCAAGTAAAACAGATACTTCCACAAGTTCAATGGTTATTATATGTTTATTATAATGTAATCTCGTAAATATATCCTCATAAATGAGTATAGGAACTCCTGTTTCAAACCCAGGTGAAAGTGCAGAAGAAATTGATATAATATCTTGTTTCAATTTCTTTAAATCGAGATATTGCGGTATATACATTAAATCAATCAATCATTTAAATTATTACAAATTATAGAAGAGTATCTACACAATTATAATATAATTCGAGAATTTTTGATCCCGTTTTATCACCATTTTGTGCTATTTGAATACAATTTAATATAATCTTTTTTTTTAATTCTATTGGTAGATTATCCTTTTCGAGTATAAATTCTATAAGTTGTGCATTTTTTGTTAATACTATAGCTCCAACGTGATCAAAACTTCCTAAAGAATGAGATAATTGTTTCACTATCTCATAAGATGTTTCTTCATAAAGTTGCATAGATTGAATTAATTGTAATGGAGAAAATGCAGATGCAAAATGAACCAATAAAAAACCAATAAATGATATAATTCTTATTTTCATTGTTTATACTTAATAATAAATTAAATTGAAAACGATTAATACTTTTTACATTTGGAGGTCCTCGAATAATTGCAGATCATCAGTGTCGTCGCCGTTGTCGTCGCCGTTGTCGTCGCCGTTGTCGTCGTCGTCGTCGTTGTCTCCGGTGTCGTCATATTTTTGTTCTTTTTTTTCTTGTTTATTGTCGTCAGTGTTGTCATATTTTTGTTTTTTTTCTTCTTGTTTATTGTCGTCAGTGTCGTGCTCACATCCTTCCTCGCATCCTCCCTCGCATTGTTCATTTATATTAAATGTGAAATCACAGATTTTTTCAACAAGCCATTCGTGATATTTTTCGTTTACAATTTGACTTCTTTCTGGATTACCTTTAATTATCTGTGTATTCGCTGAAACGTCTGCCCAGAAATTATCTAGTATATCTCCATGTCCATGATCAGAAGAAGAACATGTTGTAAAGTTAATATTTGAATTCTTAAAATTGTTTTCGTCTATACCAAACGCAGGTATAAATGGAATGTCAAAATTAGTTCTCCATTCATATGATAATTCTGCTTTTAAAAACAATATCTTTTCTACTCTTTTCAAATTATATGTCTTGAACCCTACAGGATCTAACAATATAATCTCTGAAATAGGTACCATTAACGCAGTATCTAATGCAGGTATTGCTCCTGATGAATGTGCCGTAATAAAAGGTGTGTAATTAGAATGTTCTTCAATCCATGAAAATGCTTCTCCAGTAAGTCCCCCTCCCTCTATAGAATAACAAGAGATTCCATTATCTGACAAACGATTAAGAAAATCAGAATAAATAAAGTGAGGTATCTTACCAAATCCTCCTGAAAAGAACAACATACTCCTTTTCTTATCTCGTGCCTCATAAACGTCTATATTTATGTCCCCAACCGCTTTCCTAAATTGTTTTTTTTGCGAAAACAAAAACGAATCACCCGTAAAAGCAAAGAATAATATACTTCTCAATATATTCTTCATTTATATTATAAAATAAATTGAGTTTATATGTCTTATATAAAGTTAAAAATATATAATAAAAATATGAGATTTTTTTTATTGTATTTAATCTCTTTTGCCGATGCGTTTACCTCCAAAAAAACAGAACCATTTGTTGAAAAACGCAATTTAAAGTGCTACGCAAACTTACCGTCGCAACAACTATCTGCTATATCACAAAAAAATCCATGGTCTTATAGCGAATTACTAGCTAATATTAAAAAATCAAACGTAGATACTGTAACTATTTATCAAAACAAAGAAAAGTATGGTGTTATTTCACTTGATAAATTTCACGAAACCAATGTAATAAATCCTGAAAATTTTCATACAACTACTATTTTCCATGATCTTTTGAAACCACTTGTGGAGATGTTAGAAAAAAGTCATATTACTTTTGATATGTACGATGTTCCTGATAGGTTAGGTCCTGTGAATGTACTATTCTCACCAATTGGTTTCATTGGTCTGTATTTATCATTTATTATTTTAAATAGAATTAGAATTTCAATGGGTGGACTTGATGAGAGCGGGGGAGGAAATAATCCATTTGCTCTTTTTAGTAAAGATACTATAAATGTTGTAGATAAAACTGATCTAAATACGACTTTCGCAGATGTTGCTGGATGCGATGAAGCTAAATTTGAACTCACAGAAGTCGTTGATTTCCTTAAGAATCCTACAAAATACGAAGAAGCCGGTGCTAAAATACCCAGAGGTGTCTTATTAGACGGTAGTCCGGGAACCGGTAAAACATTAATGGCAAGAGCAGTTGCTGGAGAAGCGGAAGTCCCATTTATATCTGCAAGTGGATCTGAATTTATAGAAGTATATGTTGGAGTTGGTGCTTCCAGAGTTCGCAAATTATTCGATAAAGCGAAAGAAAATGCCCCATGTGTTATATTTATTGATGAAATTGATGCGATTGGTCGTCAAAGAGGTTCGGGTATCAATGGTGGAAGTGATGAACGAGAACAAACACTCAATCAAATATTAACAAACATGGATGGGTTTAATGCAGCAGATGGTATCATTGTTATTGGTGCTACAAACAGAGCGGATATATTAGACTCGGCATTATTAAGACCTGGTAGATTTGACCGTAAGGTAACCGTACCTCTACCAGATAGTATTGGGAGAAAAGCTATAGCCAATGTTCATTTTAAAAATAAAAAGATTGAAAAAGATGTCAGTTTCGACGAAATTGCTGATTTAACTGAAGGATTCTCGGGTGCAGATATTGCGAATATAGCAAATGAGGCGGCAATCTTGTCTGTAAGGAATAATTCTACAAAGATTACTCGTACTAATATTATTGATGCTTATGAAAAGATTACAATTGGATTGCCAAATACTTATGAAAGGAGGGCTTATGAAACTTTAAAACTTGTATCATATCATGAAGTAGGGCATGCACTATTGGCTTTATTATTTCCTACTTTCTTCAATGTACGTACTGTCACAATAAGATCAACACAAAATGGAGCAGGTGGATACACACTTTTTACACCAAAAGAACCATACTCGTCGTATCCAAGTAAATCATTTATTCTCGCAAATATAGTTGTTTCGTTGGGTGGAAGAGCAGCAGAAGTTTTACTTTATGAAAATAATAGTACATATTCTGATATATTTAATGAAATAACTGATCTAAGTATTACGACGGGAGCAAGTAACGACTTACAACAGGCAAACTCTATTGCTAGAAAATATATATCTAAATATGGTCTAGGAAATTCAATTGGAACGTATGAACCATCTCAATTAACAAGAAATGGGGGGATGTATGATATAAGTGATGCTACAAAAGAAGAAATTGACTTAGAAGTCAGTGCACTTGTTACGTATTCGTATGAGAAAGCACTCTCTCTTTTGAGAACACATAAAGGGCTCTTTCATTCATTAAGTCATGACTTATTAGAGAAAAATACATTAAGTGGTGATTTTTTAAATGTAAAAATGTCAAATATTTCCGATACTACCCCTACCTGAATTCATAATTAAAATTATATTTAATTTTACTAAAAATACTTCTAAAAATATATTTAAAAATGCCATAAATATAAAAAAATAAGTCTTTTAACAATATTATGTTAAAAATAAAGCTTAAAATAAAAATATAAACAAAAATAACTATCTTAAAAAATAAAAATATAAACAAAAATAACTATCTTAAAAATAAAAATAACTATCTTAAAAAATAAAAATAACTATCTTAAAAAATAAAAATAACTATCTTAAAAAATAAAAATAAATTAATGATAAATAGAATACTTACGAACAAAATTATATTCCTGTTATTCTATGCGTTAGTAGTATTTGTAATTATTCATGACGGCCGATCCATGTACCAAACCAGACCTTTCTGATTTAGGATCCCGTGAATATATTAACTGCAAATTTCGAAGAGTTTATGGTAAAACAATAGAAACAATTCTAGGGTTACCATCAAATACATAATTTTGATGTTTCTTTTATATCAACTTATATTTTCATGATTATCACGAACTGAATTCATATCAATAAGTTTCGCTTCGGGTACATTATTACTATCTACCTCCATTCATCAATATTTTTAGTTGATGAATGCTTAATCTAAAAATGATATATGTATTCATTATTTTATTAAGTTACACAAAATGACATTTGAAGCAAAATTCGCTTTGGGTTTTAAATTTAAAAATATTATTGAATCCATTAAAGATCTGCTTACGGATATTAATGTATATATAACAAAAGATGGCTTTCGAATTAGTGCTATGGATTCGTGCCATGTTTCTATAATTAAATGTATTATTGATTCTACTATGTTTGACGAGTTTCGTTGTGAAACAGATTCATGTATTGGGCTCTCGATTACAAATTTATATAAAATATTGAAATGCATGGATCACGATGATTCTCTTACACTTTATAGTACAGACACCCATCTTGTAATTATATTTCATTCCGATTCAAGACATTCTGAATTTCAATTGAATCTATTTGATCTTGAAACAGAAGATTTGGAAATACCAGATGATATCGAATATGATGTAAATATTAAAATGCTTTCTCATGAGTTTACAAAGACTATTGCGACACTCTCTACTATAGGAGATACTTGTAGTATTAATTGTAATTCTGAAGAAGTATTATTGAAAACAAGTGGAGATATTGGAGACGTAAATATCAAACTTGAATCAAATAGCGAAAAGGAACAATCTATTTCTGTATCAAATGATACAAATGAATCATATACTTTAAAATATCTATCTATGTTCACAAAAGCGTCTTTATTGAATCCGAATGTTGTTATTAATATGGCAAGTGGTATGCCTTTACAAATGAGTTATTGTTTAGATAATGATAGAAGTGTTATAGATTTCTTTTTAGCACCTAAAGTTGAAGATTAATAAAACGATGTAAACTTTTTTTATTAACAATAAATAATTTAATGAATAAGTTGTTTCAAAAACTTATATATGTATTCCTAAATTATTCCATTGCTTTAAATAATAAGTTTTTAAAATTAAATAGGCAGATATCTCTTGAAAATAGATTTGTAAAATATGATTTCAAAGATATAAATCTCAGTATAGATAATTATATAAATAATAGAGATATACGCGATATAACCGATAATAAAGATTATTTAGATTTTTTGGAAGCTAAATCAAATATTGTAAAAAGTTTAGATAAAAAAAATCAAACGTATCTAGGATGGATTGTTCCTGAAATATTATGTTTACAAAATCCTCAAAATACGTATACAAAAAAACCTGTTATTTATTTTGTTATTGCGAGTCAAATAGATGAAGATACAATCCAAGTAGAAAATATTTTAAGAGGTGCGTTACAAAATATTACATTCAAAGAAAGAAATATACCATTGGATGATTCTATGCTTCTTATTACAGATATTAAAAAATACGTAAATGATTTGGGGTACAATAACACTCAATTTATTAACATAAAGAATGCAAAAAATGCAAGATGGTATTTAGAATTTGCATGGAACAAGTGAGTATATTTATAATACACAATATACATTAACACATTCTCAATAAAACGTATATGACTTAGAGATTCGACATGGGCATCAGTGAACCATTCAATTGAATTATATTTTTTTTACTGTTTTTTTTACTTTTTTTTTAGTTACTCTTTCTGAAGAAGGATAACATGCACTTGGTCTAAGTATAGCATTTCTTATATCTTTAACTGTTTCAATCATATCGTCTCTATTTTTTAATATATACTTGTATTTTTTTTTATATTTGGCGTCATTTATTGTTAGTTCCTCATTCTTTTTATCAAATGCTTCCTTACCATTAAGTATTTCCTTACACACAATTAACATCGATTTCTTAACTTTCTCTTTTGTTACTATATGATTAATCATAAAATTAAATATTCCATCTGTCTCTCCATTTTCCGCGGCAAAAAAATATGCGGTGGCATCTTTATGTGAATGTTTTATTGCATTTAAAAAAGATATTATAAGAAAAACAAGTCTAAAATGTTGTGTTTCTGTTAATTTTTTTTCATTATATAACCCCCTCGTTACATTTTGAAGATATTGTGACCATTTCAATGCAAATGTTCTAAATGATCCATATCCATCGCTGAAAAGTAATTTTGAAACAGTTTGAGAGGCCAACCCTATGGATAGACCCAATGGTCCTACTATTAATCCTATTCCATTTATGACAAGTAAATGGTATGCTATATTTTCTTTAGATATTCCCGCACCCGGTGGGTCATTTCCATATATTTTTTTATAAGGATATATCACTGCTGCTGCTACTAATGTTAATGGTAATGTAGTTATTAAAACAGGTGCAAGTGTTGAAGCAATAACACCTCCACTTAATGCAGTTAACGCTGCAGGACCAGCAACACCTAGTTGACTAAGTGTGCTTGTTGTTGCTTCTCCTACTATTTCGGTATTAAGTATTTTGTCCGATACAGATTCTAATTTTGTTCCTGCTTCTCTTGCAATGCTTTTGTACGTATTAGTTATTTCCATGGTTCCATCTGCGACATTTTCTATTCCATCTGCAACATTTTCTATTCCATCTGCAACATTTTCTATTCCATCTGCAACATTTTCTATTCCATTT
>Ga0209709_10001033_pt1 | contig 26082 bp, 22 predicted proteins | sample ArcticOcean_MG_C_2_FD_187435 | JGI IMG/M metagenome (GOLD analysis project Ga0209709, IMG submission 187435) | Marine microbial communities from western Arctic Ocean - ArcticOcean_MG_CB4_136 (SPAdes) (version 2) | ecosystem: Environmental > Aquatic > Marine > Oceanic | place: Arctic Ocean...
CTTCCACCTTCATATGTGCTCTTTATGTGTATTACAATACCGATTTCACTTTGATATTCTGTGAGCTCCATTTCACCATCAGCACCTTCATAGACTATTCCAGCTCCGAGTGTATCTTCAAAATCTTTTCCTAAATTCATGACTTGCACCAAGCCAACTATGAGGAGGATAACTCCTACAACAATAGTCCCAATGGCTATTTTATTCATACTATTATATTTTGAGTGCCTATATAACTTATTTTCACAATATCATTTTGAACTATAATAGACTATTATCTTTCATTATTTTCTCTAAATAGTCCTTGTTTATGTAAATTGTAGCCCAAAGAATTAAGATTCCAGAACCAAGAAAGGTTCCTCCAATTTTTCTTTTTTGTAAACATTCATCTCGATCTATTATTGATCCTAAATCCATATACTGTTGACAATTATCAATGGTATAAGTTTTATCGTTTAGATGTGAAGTATAATCATCAGCAGTTGCACTGTTCCAAAAAGCTAAGCCAAATACTAGAAGTGATATACCTAGTGTAAGTCCTATGATAGTTTTCCAATATTCAGTAATATTCACAATTACTAGAAAAAGAGGCCCTTAATTATTTTTTCTACTATACTTGCAGATACTTTTAAAATATTATAAAAAATGAACATATATTTCCTCGTTTATTATTTTTTGTTTAGAATAAGTATGCTAAAATTGGCAATACAATAATTTCCCATGGCAAAACAATAACTGCATATTTTAGGTATCCTAACATAGTACAAACTATAAAACATAATATATAAAGTTAACGGTAAAAAGATTATATCCTATTTTTAATTAATAGAGGATGTATGGTCTAATGTTCTACTATGAGCATAAAATCCGAAAAGGTGGGACACAAAATCATCCTGTTTTAAGCATAAATTCATAACATACGAGGCTCATGGGGTAATGTGAGTAGGGGGCACTGTCTTGTTGTTGGAGCTGGTGTCAGTGGTTTGTCTTCAGCTATCCGTCTTTTGGAAAATGATTGGAGAGTAACAATATGGTCTTCTAAATTTTCTCCGAATACTACTTCAGATATAGCTGCTGCACTTTGGTATCCCTTTCTATCAGCACCATTGGAAAAGACAAATATTTGGGGTTCAGAAACATATGAGGTACTAAAGGTAATTTCCCGTTTTCCACATACTGGAGTTTCGATGACTCAAACATATGAATATTTTAGAGAAGAGCAACCCGATCCTTCATGGAAATTGTATGTAGATGGATTCAAAAGGTTAAATGAGAATCTACCTGAAGACTACGTAGAATGCTTTTCCTTCCTTACTTCAGTTATTGAAATGCCAATTTATCTTAAATGGCTTATGAATAGATATAAAGAACTTGGTGGAAATCTAATGACAAAAAAAATAACGGATTTTTCAGAGATACCAGATAGCTTTGATTTAGTAGTTAATTGTACGGGCCTTGAATCTAAAACATTGTTAGATGATAATGAAGTATATCCAGTTAGAGGGCAAATTATACGTGTTAAAACCGATATTAAAGAAATGCATTTAGATCAGCAAATTTCAACATTAGCCTACATTGTTCCTAGAAGTAATGATCTAATTCTCGGAGGTGTTGCTCAAAGTAATGATTGGAGTTTAGATACTAGAATTGAGGATAGGGAGTATATTCTTGAGAAGTGTAGTAAGTTAATACCTGAGTTGAAAAATGCAGAGATAATAGAGGATATGGTTGGCTTACGTCCCGGAAGAAGTGAAGTTAGACTGGAAAAAGAAATATTACTTGGAAGGCCTCTAATCCATAATTATGGACATGGAGGTTCAGGAGTTACACTTTCTTGGGGCTGTGCAGATGATGTGGTGGAGTTAGCAAATGAATCCTAGTTTTGGAACCCATGATTATTTGGAAGATCCTCGGAATCTTGATATTCTAATATATATTAATGGTAAATATTTCCCTAGACAGGACGCTTCAATATCTGTTTTTGATAGTGGTTTTTTACTAGGAGATGGTGTTTGGGAAGGCATTAGATTACATAACGGTAAATTTGCATTTTTAGACAAACACCTTGAAAGATTGTTTTGGGGTGCTTCGCAGATTGATATGGATATTGAGAAGAACTTAGATGAAATTAAAGAGATACTTTATGATACTGTAAAACGTAACAAGATGGAAGATGGAGTTCATGTAAGATTGATAATTTCTAGAGGTATAAAATCGACCCCCTATCAAGATCCTAAATTTACAATATCGGGACCTACAATTGTAGTAATTCCTGAATACAAACAACCAAATCCTAAGACTATCGAACATGGAATCAAACTCGTTTCTGTGGATGTCATAAGAGGTTCTCCAAATATGCAAGATCATCGAATTAACAGTTTAAGTAAATTTAATTGTATTCAGGCATGTATTGATGCTAAAAGAAAGGGCGGTGATGAGGGTATAATGTTGGATCCGCATGGATATGTTTCAACATGTAATTCCACTCATTTTTTCATTGTTAAAGATGGTGCAGTTTGGACCTCTACTGGAGATTACTGTTTGGGAGGTATTACTAGGCAAAATATAGTAGATATTTGTAAATCAAATTCCATCTCTCTATATGAGAAGAATTTTACATTGTCTGAAGTTTATGAGGCTGATGAGGCATTTGTGACGGGAACATTTGCTGGAGTTTTACCAGTCTATGATATTGATGATCATGAATTAAGTGTATTAGGATCTAATTCAGTAGTTAAGAAAATCCAATCTTACTATAATGAATTAGTATCGCAGGTATGTTTGTAATGCTTCGAATTGCAATGTGGTCTGGACCTCGCAATATTTCGACGGCAATGATGAGGGCTTGGGAGAATCGTTCAGATACTTTTGTAATTGATGAACCATTCTATGCGCATTATTTGAGTAGAAATAAGATTGAACATCCAGGCCGTGAAGAAGTATTGGCGAATGGCGAAACTAATTCTACGAAAGTTTCATTCGGATTAGTTACTGATAATAGTGATACACATTCCATCTATTACCAGAAACACATGACACACCATCTTCTAGATAGTGTCAATCGTGATTGGATGAAAGAAGTGATCAATTGTTTTCTTATACGAAATCCTAAAGATATGATTATCTCATATAGTAAAATCCATTCAGAGATAACAAAAGAGTTACTAGGTCTTGAGCAGCAAAAAGAAATATTTGAATATGTTAAGCAATTAACTGGAGAGATACCTCCAATTATTGATTCTAAAGATGTATTACTTAATCCTAAGAGAATCCTTACTAAATTTTGCGATATGATTGGCATTAATTTCTCTAAGAAGATGCTTAATTGGCCTAACGGTTCACGAGATACAGATGGTATCTGGGGGAAATATTGGTATAATAATGTAATAAATTCAAATAGATTTAATCAATACGCATCTAAAGATCAAGAGATTCCAGATGAATACAGAACTATCTATGAACATTCGTTGAAACTTTATGAAGGCCTTCATCATTTGAGAATAAGATAGTTATGGGCCGAATAACTTTTAAACCACTTTATTTTTTGAGTTTGGTTATTCCCCTTTCAGTGATAATTGGTAATTATTTGGGAGGTTTTTATGTTGGTCTTTCTGTTTTTTTTGGTTTAGTTGTATTTCCTCTTCTTGATTTATTGTGGGGTAAGGGTAAGGATGAAAATCCTGAGGACGCAAGCCCTATATTCTTTGATTTTATATTGTATTCACATGTGTTTTTACAATTTATAGCATTGAGTTCCTTTTTCTTCTTTGTATTATCCGAACCTGAAATTTATTTGCTAATTTTAGCCACTCTATCCACGGGATTAAGTACCGGTATCTCAGGAATCGTTGTTGCTCATGAATTAATTCATCGTAAAGGTATTCCAAAATATTGTGGATATTTGCTTCTTTGGTCTGCAACATATATGCATTTTGAAAGTGAACATGTACAAGGTCATCACAAGTATGTAGGTACCGATTTAGATCCAGCTTCGGCTAGGGCCAATGAGGGGCTACAATATTTCTTTTTAAGAACAGTACCTCAACAGTTTATTTCTTCATGGAAAATAGCATCCAAGCGTAATAAATCGTTTTTCTTTAATCAAGCTTCATTATTCTTTTTGATTGAAATTATCACTTTACTAGGCTTATATCTTGTCTTTGGATCTTTAATTTTATATGCTTTTCTAGGGCAATGTGTTGTAGCCATATATTTGCTGGAATATGTAAATTATATTAGACATTGGGGACTAAGAAGAGACGTTAAAGATAGTATAACTCCACAGATAAGTTGGCAATCCAATGCACGTCTTAGTCGTTATGTATTGGTTGAATTAACTAGACATGCAGATCATCATTTATTCGCAAATAGACCCTATCAGTCTCTTAGGTCTTATGACGATGCACCAAATTTACCGACTGGTTACTTTGGTTGTTTTTATTTAGCTTTAATTCCACCTATTTGGAAGAGTGTAATGTCTCGATATCTACCTAACTAAATAGTTAATTATATCGGTCACTAATACGAAAATATGGGAAAGTCAGTAACTGATGCAAATATCCGAAAATACCGCAAGAATTTCGATGCTAGTTTAACAGCTAAAATATCAATGAATGCAGCAACTCGTACAGATGTTCGAAAAGTAGCAATGAATTGGGAAGCTTTCAGAGATATTGACCATACTTTTTCAGATAAGGTTTCAGGTGAAATGAAGGCTACTAGTCAAATGCGAAGTGGTAGATGTTGGGGTTTTGCAGGGCTAAATTTATTAAGAATATATTTGGGACGTAAGTATAAATTAAAAAATTTTGAATTTTCACAAAATTATTTTATGTTCTTTGATAAGCTTGAGAAGTCCAATTATTTTCTAGAAAATATTATTGATACTGCAGATAAAGAAACAGGTGAAAGATTAGTGATGCATCTTCTCGATAGTCCAATACAAGATGGCGGTCAATGGGATATGTTTGTCAACCTTTTAATGAAATATGGGACAGTTCCAAAGAAAGCTATGGCTGAGAGCTATCATAGTAGTAATTCAGGCCAAATGAATAAATTAATAACAAGAAAGTTAAGAGAATTTGCATTGGAATTACGTAAGGCTCATAGTAAAGGTACTTCAGTCACTGCCTTGAGAAAAATGAAAGATGAGCAAATGTCTACAATTTATCAAATGTTATGCATTACGTTAGGTACACCTCCTGAGAAATTTGATTGGTCCATTCGTAATAAGAAAGAGAAGTTTCAACGGTTTACAGATCTAACACCTAAGACATTTTATGATGAACATGTCGGTATTAATCTTGATGATTTTGTCTGTTTGATTAACGACCCTCGTAGTTTTGCAGAATATAATAAAACATATACTGTAGAATATTTAGGAAATGTATCTGGTGGCAAAATTATTCGTTATTTAAATTTACAGACTGAAGAATTAAAGAAATATACCATTAAATCGATTAAGGCCGATGATCCGGTATGGTTTGGTTGTGATGTTGGTAAGTTCTTTACTAGGCAATATGGAGTAATGGATACAAACTTATTTGAGTTTGACAAATTCTTTGATACTAGTTTCAATATGAATAAAGCGGAAAGATTAGACTATGGTGATAGTGTGATGACTCATGCTATGCTTTTTACGGGTGTTGATCTTAAGGACAAAATACCGGTGAAATGGCGTGTTGAGAACAGTTGGGGGGCGGATCATGGGGAGAAAGGATTTGATATAATGACAGATCCCTGGTTTGATCAATTTATGTATGAAGTTGTTATTCATAAGAAGCACCTATCAAAGAAAATAATATCTCAGTATAATGCAGAACCAGTCAGCCTTCCTCCATGGGATCCAATGGGCTCTTTAGCACGGTAAAAGTATAGATATCTTTATAGACTAGGTTATATCAAACTAGATATCGATGGGCTATGTCAAAGAAGCTTTTGATAAAGTAAAACTTAGAGATCCTGATCAACCTGAGTTTCATCAGGCAGTTTGGGAAGTTCTCGAAACTCTGGAACCCGTATTTCAGAAACACCAAAAATATCAAGATGCACGTATCTTGGAAAGGTTAACTGAACCTGAGCGTGTAATCTCATTTAGAGTTCCTTGGGTCGATGATAAAGGAGAAGTACAGGTCAATAGAGGAATGCGTGTTGAGTTCAACAGTGCAATCGGGCCTTACAAAGGAGGATTACGTTTTCATCCTAGTGTAAATCTAGGTATTATCAAATTTTTAGGTTTTGAACAGATTCTAAAAAATGCTTTGACTACAAGACCGATTGGTGGTGGTAAAGGCGGTAGTGATTTTGATCCTAAGGGAAAATCAAATTTAGAAGTAATGAGATTCTGTCAGTCTTTTATGACTGAATTATTTAGACATATTGGAGCTAATATTGATGTTCCTGCAGGAGATATCGGTGTTGGAGGTCGAGAGATAGGCTTCTTGTTTGGTCAATACAAGCGTTTAACACGTAAATGGGAAGGTGTTCTAACTGGAAAAGGTAAAGGTTGGGGAGGTTCTCTAATTAGACCTGAAGCTACAGGATACGGACAAGTTTACTTCCTAAGAGAGATGCTTGCATCGAAGGGATACAGTATTGAAGATAAAAAATGCGCAATTTCAGGCAGTGGTAATGTTGCTCAGTTTTGTGCCAAAAAAGTATTGAGTTATGGTGGTAAAGTTATTACAATGTCCGATTCTGGCGGTTATATTTTTGATAAGGATGGAATTGATGAAGACAAATTAGCTTGGATTATGGATTTGAAAAATAACCGGCGCGGTCGAATCAAAGAATATGTTTCACAATACCCTGGTGCAAAGTATTATGAGGGAAAGAGACCTTGGGGTGAAGTTTGTGATATTGCATTACCTAGTGCAACTCAAAATGAGATTGAAGAAAAAGGTGCTAATAATTTAGTCAAAAATGGTTGTTTAGCCATAAGTGAAGGGGCAAATATGCCAACTTCTCCTGCTGCATACGAAATACTCAGTAAATCTGGTGTCTTATTTGGTCCTGCCAAGGCAGCCAATGCCGGTGGAGTAGCTGTATCTGCATTAGAGATGTCACAAAATGCAGCATTTGATGATTGGACTAGTGAAAAAGTTGATGCAAAATTGGATCAAATTATGACTGGAATTCATAAACAATGTGCTGATGCAGCTTCAGAATATGGTCAAAAAGGTAATTTAGTTGTTGGAGCAAATATTGCAGGTTTCCTGAAAGTAGCAGATGCTATGCTTGATCAAGGCGTAGTGTGAAACAGAAGGCTACACTCGCTTTATTTTTAGTAACAATTATATGGGGTTGGACTTTTATCTGGCTCAAAAATGCATTAAATGTAGCTGAATCCTATTCTTCTGATGATCAGGTTAACACAGTTGCTATTTTATTTGTAACGTTAAGATTTGGTTTTTCAATTCTTTTATTTTTTATTTTCACTCCCAAAGTAATAGGGGTACTTGGTGACAAACAAGTGTGGAAAGATGGATTCATTTTATCTCTTTTCATGGTAGGGGGTTTTGTTTTTCAAATGATTGGCTTAGATGGTATTTCTCCAGCTGTATCTGCATTTTTGACTAGTCTTTATGTTATTTTTACTGCATTAATTTTAGCTTGGTTTTCTGGAAAATTACAAAGTCGTAATTTGCTTTTCGGTGTATTTTTAGCAACAATAGGGGCTGGGTACATCCAAGGACCTCCCCAATTGCATTATGATATTGCAGAATGGTTGACTATACTTTGTGCATTAATGTTTGGAGGGCATATAATTTTTACAGATATCTCAACAAAGCGTGTATCTCCTATTGGTCTCGGATTTACTTCAATTTTAATATCAACAATTATATGTTTATTATTGTTTAATATATTTTTATTCTCAGAAATAGGAGAAGTTGATATAATTGGTTTACTAAGGGATATAGATTTCTTATTACCGTTGTTATTATCCTCTATATTTGGTACATTTGCAGCTTTAGTATTAGTGAATACATATCAAAAGTACCTAAATCCCGTAAGAGCAGCCATATTGTATGGTTTAGAGCCAGTATGGGCTACTTTATTCTCAATATATCTAGATATGACTGAATTCACTTTCTGGTTAATTCTAGGCGGTAGTCTATTACTAATTGGAAATTTAATTGCTGAATTAGGTAATCAGAGCGTTTCGGAATAGCGTTTTGAAACTTCAGCCCAGTTGACAACATTAAAGAATGCAGTAATGTAATCAGCTCTAAGATTCTGATAATTTAGATAGTAAGCATGTTCCCAAACATCTATACCTAGAATTGGGGTTTCTCCATCAGTACCACCATATTTATTCCCCATCAGTGGATTATCCTGATTTGCAGTAGAGCATATCTCTAATTTGCCATTCTTGGAACATAACCAAGCCCAACCGGAACCAAATCGAGTCATTCCTGCATTTTGAAATTTAGCTTTAAAATCATCTAAAGAACCAAAAGCTTCTAACAATGCAGAGTTCAATTCTGAGCTCATTTCACCATTAACGGGACCCATGACTTCCCAAAACATAGAATGGTTGAAGTGTCCGCCACCGTGGTTTCGTACTGCTCCACGTTGAGTTTCAGGGACTGAGTCTAAATCAGTGATTAATTCTTTTACAGATTTCCCATCTATTCCAGCTGCTTCTACAGCTCCATTTAGCATGTTAACATATGCTGCATGATGTTTATCATGATGTATTCGCATAGTTTCTTCATCTATGTAAGGTTCAAGAGCGCTGTAGTCGTAAGATAAATCAGGTACTTCAAATGCCATATTCTATCCTATAAGAGATATAATAAAAAAGTTGACTACGTTTTTGTTTATTCAATATCTTCTTTCATAATCAACCTAGTTGGATAGGCTAACCTTACACCCTGCTCTTCAAATTGTTTTAAGATTTCTTTGACAAAATAAGATTTTGTGATTCTCATTAGAGGTGCATCAGGAACATAGTATCGAATTTCCATAATAACTTCCTGTTCTCCAAAATCTCTCAATACAATTTGAGGTGGCCTTGGTTCTTCCTGACAAATATCTTCATGACTTTTAGCAATATTTTCTACGATTTCTTCTCCTTTAGATACATTCTTCCAAGTAGGTACTAATCCTAATCTAATTCTGACTCTAAGATATTTATCGTCCTTGTGATTAAAATTAGCTATAGTGTCATTTGTTAATAATTTATTTGGTATGGTTAGAAGTACTCCATCAGTCGAACGAACTTTTGTTGTCCTTAACCCAATTTCAATTACATCTCCCCAACTTGAGTATAAGCTTCCTATTTTTTTAGGTAGTAATATTCGATCACCCTCTCGCAATGGTCTGTCTACCATAAGAAAAACTCCTGCAATAATATTCTCAATAGTGTCTTGAGCTGCAAAAGCTACTGCCAATCCTACAATACCAAGAGCGGCTACAATTCCAGTTACATTGATTCCTAATTCATTTACTGCCGTTAGAATAATTACTGCCCAAAGAGTCACACTTACTATTCTGAAAAGGAAATTTTCTATTCCTTCATCAATATAATCATATTTTTCAAATATTTGTTTTATGTATTTTAATATTAGTTTTATCAAAGGGATTCCAATAATGATAATCAATAAAGCAGCAACAGGTCCAAAGTTTGCTATATCTGTAGCACATTCGATGCTTGGTTTCAAATCATTCGGTAGATTTGCTAGGCAGCTCATAATTATATTCTATTTAATCTAGTATAAAACAACTTCTGTTTAAGATGGTCTTTAAATTATACGGCTGCTAATGGTTAGTAGCTATGGATATTTCGAAGTATAGAAAGGATTTTCCAATCTTGAATACCGATAATCCTCCCGTCTATTTGGATAGTGCTTGTATGACGCTAAGACCTCAGGTCGTTATTGATGCTATAACTGATTATTATACAAATTATCCCGCCTGTGGAGGTCGTTCAGTACATAAGTTAAGTTGGCAAGTAACTGAGAATTTTGAAATGGCTCGTGATAGTCTCCGTAGATTTATGGGGGCTGAAAATTCTACTGAAATTGTATTTACTAAAAATGCAACTGAAAGTATGAATATAGTAGCCAATGGTTTGAATTTAAAGAAGGGAGATAAAGTTCTAACGTCTGATAAAGAACATAATGCAAACGTAGTTCCCTGGCATCATCTAGCAAAATACAAAGGAATTAAATATGATGTTTTACCAGCTAAAGACAATTATTATTTTGATATTGAAGCATTGAAAGAGAGTCTTGATAGTAAAACCAAATTATTCAGTTTTGTTCATACTTCAAATTTGGACGGGCATACTAATCCAGCTAAGGAAATAGTCGAAATTTGCCATGATAAGGGCATTAGAGTAATGATCGATACAGCACAATCTGCACCCCACAAGGAAGTTAATGTTGTTGATTTAGATGTGGATTTTGCAGCAGTTAGTGCACACAAGTTCTGTGGACCTAGTGGTATGGGTGCGTTATATGGTAAGTATGATGAATTAAAAGAATTAATTCCAACATATGTTGGCGGCTCTACAGTAGTCAATTCAACCTATAAAGATTATGAATTATTACCACCTCCTTCATGCTTTGAACCTGGATTACAAAACTATGCTGGAGCTATAGGTTCGGGTGCGGCTGCAGAATATATTATGGATATTGGAAGAGATAATATTCAGGAACATGAAAATAAATTAAATAAATTGATGACTAAAGAATTAGCAGATGTCGAATCTCTAAATTTAGTTGGCCCATCTGATGCTAATCAAAGAGGTGGCATATTCTCGTTTAATGTGGATGGATGGGATCCTACTGAGATTGCAATGCATTTAGATGAAGAATACAATGTTGCAATACGCAGTGGTATGCATTGCGTTCATTCTTGGTTTAATTCAAGAGGTATTGCAGGAACTGCTAGAGCTAGTGTTTATCTATACAATAATGAGAATGATGTATTATCTTTCACTAATGCGATTAAGGAAAGCGTAGAAAATCGAAAATGAATGATTATCCCTTGGCTTCTTCGGAAACTGAGCTGAATTTAGGAATAAAGCGTTATTCTAATTCTGAGTTTCCACCCTATAGATTTGTACCTGGAGTCCATCCACATCCAACTAATAGCCCTGAAGGGCACAGTTATGGGCATGATGACGAGGAGGTAGCCAAGTGGAATTCAGACTTATGGAGTGAGACTTCAGATTATCTATTTGGAATAGATCTTTACAATTATCACTTTTATTGGGAAGCTCATGAAGCTTGGGAAGGATTGTGGATGGCATCTGTAAAAAACAGTAGTGAGCATATGTTTCTACAAGGGTTGATAAAATTGGGAGCAGCTCTATTGAAAATACGAATGGCCCAATTAGAGATACAAGATTTGATAGGCGCTCGTAATTTGGCTAAGTCAGGTATGTCTCTTCTATCTAAGGTTCAGCCTACTAAATTTATGGGCTTGAATATTTCTAAGTATTTAGAATCCTATGGTGATTTTGTTAAACCAATATATGAGGATGATATGCCTCTTATTGATAGTAAAACTCCTAGATTATTGTTAGACTTTAATCAGCATTAACCATTGGCCGACTAGATCCACATTCAGGGCACATTTGTATCTTTTCTTTCTTGTAATCATGTTTACAAGCTGGACAAATAGGTGACAAGATAAGTTCGGTATTTTCTTCAATTTCAACTCTTTCATCTTCTACTCTTGAAAAACTAATTTCATTTTGTTCAGCTGTAGGTATTTCAAATCGACCTGAGCCTCCAATTTGTGCTAAAAGATCAGGAGGTAGAGTTACGGTTCCAGTGTCATCTATAATAATTTCCCGACTATCATTTAGATCTGAAATATCTACAGTATTTCCATGCTGTGCAACAAATCTACCATCTCTCAATTCTAAGGATCGGTCTGCGAATGCAGCTACTTCTCTACTGTGTGTTACTATTAGGAATGCCACATCTTTTTCTTCATGTAATTCCTTGAATAAACCAAGAACTTCTCTACTAGTTATTGGATCTAAAGCTCCAGTGGGTTCGTCTGCTAGAATTAGTTTTGGATTAGTAATTAGGGCTCTTGCAATCGCTACTCTTTGTTGTTCTCCCCCAGACAGTTCTTCAGGCATTCCATATGCTCTTTCTTTCATTTTTAGAAAGTCCAATAATTTCATGGCTTTTTCTTGAGCTGACCTCATCATTTCGCCTTGATGAACTAATGGTTGGGCAACATTGTCTAAGGCATTAAGATCAGGTAATAGATTTGATTCCTGGAAAATAAAAGAAACCGTCTTTTGACGCATTTCAACAAGTTCAGAACCTTGCATTCGCGTAATTGCATCTCCGGCCATTATCACACCACCTGCCGAAGGTTTCATCAATCCACCTAGACACTTTAGAAGTGTAGACTTTCCGGAACCTGAAGGACCTACAACGGCAACAGCTTCTCCTTTGTTAACACTAACATGTAGCCCTCTTAGTGCTACTACGTTTCCCTCTAATGCCTTTGATTCATACACGTGGTATAGTCCATTTGCGTTTAGGATTTCTTTTTTGTCCGGAGATATTGCTTTTTCTATTTGGGCTTTTTCGAAATCATTATCTGCCTTTAGCATTTCTTCCTTGGTATTTTCACTTTCTTTACCTTGACCTACTGTATGTTCGAAAGGTTTTTGATTACTCATTATTCCCCCTTTAATATCATTGCTAAATTTGCATTTAGTACTTTTCTAGTAGTTAATACTAGAGCAATTATTACGGCAATAAGAACTGAGATATTTACAATAATTATCTCAGCCCATGGCCATACCAATTCTCTATCTATAGGTATTGCATTACCTAGGAATATTTGGAAAATATATCCAAATACAAAGAAGAATCCATTGAAAGTTTGAGCAACCCCAATTCCTAGTAAAACACCGAGGGTCATGCTAACAATAATTATTGATAAAATTTCAAAAAGGACCAATTTTCTAATTTGGTTTGGACTAGCTCCAATTGCTTGTAAAATGGCTAACTCTTTACTCCTTTGATCTAAAACTAGAGAAAGGAATACGAATGCTGAAGCTACAACTGCAACAGAAGATATCATAAATTGTAAGCTTAGTAGTCCTTGCGTACCGAATATTAAACCTCCATTAGTTTCTACTTCTTCATGTGAAGAAGCCCAATCCTTTGAACTAAAAACAATTTCATTGTTTCCCATCTCTCCAGATATTTTACTTAAGGCCTTTTTACAATCTTCATTCCCTTGATCGCATAATTCGAAAAACCAAACAGTGGAAGCATAAGCATCAGCTCTTTCATCACCAACTAGTTTTCTATAGGAGTTTTCTCCTAGAATTATAGCATTATTTGTGTCAGTTGCAGATATCCCTGGGATCCATTTATGTTCTCCAAGATACTTAATTTGCGTTTCTCTTAATGTGCTATTTGCATAGTCAATTTCAGGAAAGGGTTCACTACTCTGAACTCCAAATTCGAATCTATTTTGCGTAGTATTGTCACTGTCTATCGTTACATTAAAATTAAGGACATCTTCTACAAATGGAGGTATTTCCAATAATAAAGTAAAGTTATTCCCGCCAGCAATTGGTTGTGTAATATTTCCAATAATACTTTCAACTGTTAAATTATAAGTGGTATTATCCAAATTATTTATAACAATTAAAGAACCTGCTGTCAAATTAGAAGTCCAATTTTGCGTTAATGAACCATTAGTGATGTTTAATTCATATGTTTCAAACATATAGTTTGGATTTATTCTAAAAGAGTATTCAGGATACTCCAGAGTTATTTTATACTCAAACTCCGAATTAGTTCCTTCATCATCACCGTCTGGTAAATCAAGTAAGCTGATAGCACCTTCTCCAGCAGTGAAACCATCATTAGATAGTTTATCCATGGTCCCATCAATGTTTCTATTAGGCACGGATTGTTGATCCCAAATAAGTGTATTTTCTGAATTATCAAAAATAACATATGTTGTCACAATTCCAGAGCTACCTTTTGTTGTGGGATATATTGTCCCGACGGAAGTACTTGACTTTATTTCCTTCACTTCTTTATCATTTACCTTGTTGATTGCATCTTTTACAGCGATTTCTGCTTCTTCTCTTGAAATAGGGTCTACAAATTGTACTTGTATATCAGCCCCAATATCTGCAGATGCAGTTCTTTCATCAACATCAGTTCCAGTATAGCCTTGTATTGCAGCCAAAGTTACAATTGATAATGTTAATAGCATAATTACAGACAATCTATTGACAGTGTCAGATGATGTTGAATTAGTCAATCCTCTCCTAATGTCGGACAAAAGAGGAGTTCTCCCAAATATTCTAACCAAAATTTCAGGCCCTTTAGCACCGATTCGACCTAGTATTATTGCACCTCCAATCCATAACAAAAACGGAGCAAATATATTGAGAAGACCGCCAGTTATGAAGTTAGTGATAAGTCCATCTTCTCCAATTGCTCCCAAGCCACCATTGTCTTCAATCCATATTTCTAATGCTGCGAACCCTCCTATTAAGAAAGCGATAAGGGGAAGCCAGAAGCGAGGTTTGTTTTGGGTTGTGTTATTTTTAACTCCTTCCTCGATTTCTTGATCAAGGAACTCTTTAGCTTTTGTTCTTCCGTAGTACCATGCAACACCTATTGTGGCACCGATTGTGAAAATTAAGGCAACAATTCCTAGATTATTCCATCTATACTCAGCCAAATCACTGTTTCGTTCAAAGTCCATAAATCCAACTGCAGATAGTAAATCAGGAACGATACCGATTGAAAGAAAGTAACCTCCAATGAAAGCGACTGTACTAACAATAATTACTTCAGAAGTAAGCATTTTCCTCAAACCATTTTGAGTTCCACCGATGACTCGATGTATTGCTATTTCTCTTCTTCTTTGTTCTAGAGATAATTGTAGTCCGTATATCAATACAGAGAAAGATAAGACTACAATTGGTATTGCTAGGATATAATTAAAGATTCCAACAAGACCTAAGAATATATTTAGAAATACAATGCTCCCCCGGATTAAGTCAGTATAAATTAGTTCAACTTCTCCGTCAGCATATCCACCCCATGAATCTACGAGAGTTCCGTTTATTTCTGCACGTGATCCCAAGTATTGTGAATCCATAATGAAATAGTCCATAGTTTCATTTTTGGAGTTCACGAAATTTTTCAAATTAGTGACATTACTGGTAAAACATTGGGCTTTAATTTTTCCATCATTACAATCTTTTTCACTTTGTGAACCGCTTAAAACACCTATTTTACTCACTGTAGTCAGATTTTCTCTTGTTATTGGTGGAGTTCCATTAGCAGCATACAATACCGTTATTCTTTTTTCGGTAACTTCTTCATATAAATCATCTAAGTAATCGGCCGCAGCATCTGCAGTCTGAGATGGTAATTTGTTCCTATCTAGAGCAAAGCCAAGATATCCGTGATCATAATCCATTAAGGTTGTCTTTTGAACTTCACTTAGTAATTCAGCAGGTATAATTACTGGATCAAATAAGATGGTAGGATTTCCAGCACCTTTTTCTTGGTAAATTGCTGCGACTGTAAGATTTGTCACAGTCATGTTAAGTCTACAATATTTATGACCATTATCTACTGGTCCGTATTCAATATTCTTGACGTCACATCCTGGCATCTCTTCAGAGAATAATTTTACATCTGTAACATATGAAAATATTAGTGAGTCTATGGTGTCATTTACCTCAACACCAGCTTGACTTGCTAACTTTGAGGGAAGAATTACTGCCCTCATTTCCGTTGCTTCACTTCCAGACTGAGGCCATTCTCCATACATTATATCTTTAGAATGTCTTTCTCCTAATTCACCATCCCATATTCCCCCTCCATAAAATCTAATTATTCTTTCGTCATTAATTGGAGGCCCTGATTCAAGTGCTTCAGGATAATCAAGACTAACGTTCGCCCAATTCCCAGCTCCTTCTATACTTTCAACATTAAGAGGTTGAGGTGTTACAAAACCTTGATCAAAGAAACCATCTATACGTATCCCTTGTCTTCCGAATACAAGTCCACAATCCTCAAATTCTTCCTTCTGTGTTAATTCATCACAAACGGATTGCCAAACGGCAGAATCATTTGTTCTTCCTAATAAATTATCTCCTGGGTCTTGGCGGAAATCTATTTTTCCATCAAATAACAAATCATCAACACTATCTTTGAGTGCAGCCTTAGAAAGGCCACTTCCATAAGCGAAAACGGTAGTAATTACCAAGGTGGCCAAGAAAACACCTGCGATTACAGCAATTGCTCTTTCTCTTCCTCTCCACGTTCTTCTGATAACTATAGGAACTGAGGTTGGTAAATTTAGTAGCCAATTTTTCAAATCAACAAGTTTATAGCTTAATTTATTTAGTCGAGTTTTATTTACAAAACCAGTAAATAAGAAATAAATTATTTCTAGTGCACGGTTCATTCAGTTATCCCCCATGCCTCTTTGACGTTTGATGCTGCAGTAACACCATCTCTCATTAGTAACATTCTATCAGCTTTTGTTGCCAGCATAGGATCATGCGTCACCATTAGTATAGAAATTGGATTTACCGGATCACTACAAAGTTCTTTGAAGAGATTCAAAACATCCTCTCCACTTTTCACGTCCAAGTTACCTGTCGGTTCATCAGCAAGTAAAAGAGGTCTCGAACCTGAGATTGCTCTTGCTACAGCAACTCTCTGTTGTTGTCCTCCTGATAATTGTCCTGCAGGAAAATCTATACGATCCTCTAATCCTACTTTGATTAATGCCTCTATGGCTTTTTCATCAGCCTCTTCTTTTTTCATTCCTTTTATTTCAAGTGCTAATGCAACATTGTCTTGCGCAGTTAATTGTTCTAGTAGGTGGAAATCTTGAAAAATCCATCCAACGCCATTCCTTCTTACATCAACGACTCCGCTTGGATTCTCCCTGCCATAAATATATTTAGAATCTGCACAATTAAGTTTTATTTTTCCAGAATCAGCCCGTAGTAGGCCCCCAATTATATTCAATAGGGTTGATTTTCCACAACCAGAAGGTCCCATTAGAGCAACTAATTCACCTTTCTTAAGTGATAAATTCACGCCTTTTAAAACTTCTATTCTTGTGTTGAAAGTTTTTGAACCAAAACCTCTCTCCAACTCTTGAACTTCAAGCAGTGCCATATATTTCATCTGCTTGTATTGGTATATATAAGATTTCTCAGCCAAGTTCCTAATTTAGAGAGATTAAGGCTTTATCCATTCAAGACTTATCCATCTTTTCTTATATGCTAAAACGATGGTTTTATTGACTCCATGTCCAACTCTTACCATTCTTGTAATATCTAACCAAGTTATTCCATCTTTTACAATATGTATAAGCCATGGCGCGTGCTTTGATTCATAGTTATAAACTCTGTAGTGAGTTCCAAATTTGAGTCCTGAATTAATTTGGTATCCTTTATCTATTAATTCTTTTACTTCTATATCATTAATTATTATATTTCCGTCTTCTTTCAATTTGGTTTCTGGCCATTCTACTATTCTTGTTACATAATAAACTACATCTTCTTCAACATCAATAATTGCAATTTGTATTCGTCTTTCTAATCCTCTATCCAGTTCATTAAATATGTCCTTAAAATCAATCTCATTTTTGAAGTTTTTAGCTATAATTACTGCCGAAGATTGGCCTTTTGTCGGTATATTCCGGTCATACAAGCGAAGACCGTTTTTATCTACTTTAACCATTAATCCTCTTTCCTTTAAATCTTTGTAAACAATATGGGTTAGGTTATCTTTTTTGAATTTACTTATTTCATTTTCGGTTAAATCAATATCGTTTCTGTAATCACAATAGAGTGCCTCTTCTTTTCTCAAAAGTAGCAGTCCCTTATCTAGTGGAGTTCCTGTCTTTCCTTTATTATATATTTGAGCTGCTAATTTTTGTTCAGTGACTATGATTCCATCTTTATCAAGTTTGTAAGTCAAGCCTTTACCTCTTTGATGATTTTAACCTTCCCGGCATCACTTAATATTTTAGCATTATAGATTGGTATGTCTGCAATATCCTCATTTTTGAGTGTATAATTATTTGCATCCATTCCAGTAAATGTTGGTAAATCTTCTAAAACTTGTACTTTGAGATATTCTTCATTATGTACCATTTTTTTCGGTTCTTCAATTATATTTTCATCAATTTCCGGTTCTTCAATTATATTTTCATCAATTTCCGGTTCTTCAATTATGTTTTCATCAATTTTCGGTTCTTCAATTATATTTTCATCAATGATTAGTTCTTCAATTGAGTTTATATCTTTACTAAGGAGTGTTTTCTTTCGGTGATTCTCTATTACTCCACATAGTGCGATTAAATATTCAATTTCGCTTTTATGTGCATTTTCGGTGTTTGGGCCCTGGCCATTTATTTTTTCACGTGCTAAATCGGTAAGTTTTCTTTCCCTGTGCTTATGTAATTCAAGTTTCATATCCATGAATTTCCGAATATCTGCATTAGCTTTTGCAAATTTGGTTTGATCGTTTTTTGTATCTTTTATGACCGTTCTTATTTGATTTTCTAACTTTTTCATTCTGGTATAAAACGAGGAAGGTAATTTGGTTAATCTTCCTTCTCTTCTCTCTTTAAAAGTTTGAACCCTTAAGTCCCTTAGAGTCATTAAATCGGCAGTCATTATCTTCGCATTAAAATGGTTGTTAAGAGTGTTTCCCATAATCAAAAGCTTTTAACCAATCGTCTAAATGGATGTAGATGAAAAAGTGTCCAGTCTGCGCAGTGGAGGTCGAGGATAATGCACCTTTTTGTAATATTTGCGGTGTAAATTTATCTGGTGCAAAGGACGTAGGCCCTTCTTCTGTCGAAACTCCAGTTTCAAAAAAGTCAGGCACTCCTAAGCCTACTTCAACACCACCAATAATCAAAAGAGGAAAGACGAGTTTTTATTTGCCAGCATTACAATTTTTAGCAGCAGTTGCTCTTCTTGGGCTCATACTTTACTATACTACTGCAGACATTCCTGGAACTGATGCTGAATCGAAACCAGCAGGTATGAATGGTACTTCAGAAAATCTGGATGCTTATGTTAGTGATGATAATCCACTTCGATGTCCAGATTGGATTAATCGTGACGCAGCTAATGATCCCGATGGTTGTCCTTTGGTGTTAACTTCAAGTTGGGAAACCGATAATTTCAATATTAAAGCGAATCAATATCAAAGTGTTTTAGGTTTAATTGTATTTTTAGGTATTTGTATATTTATTCAGGCTAGACGTATAAATGATAGTAACATTATGGCTCCATTGATATTTTGTATTCTGATTATGGTTCTTGTTTATGCATATATTGGAGGTGGATATTCAAATGTCAATGCTGATAAAATATGTCCTGGAAGTAATGATTGTATTTCGAAATTATATCCCGAAGAGGCTTTAAGTTCAGTATATAGTACTTTAGGGGCCTCTGCAGCTTTAGTCGTGATAGTTGTTTCGTATATTGTTTTTCTTTATGCCGTTACTGGTAAAGATATAACCGAAGCTCCATTAAGTACAATATATTCCTTTGTAGGTGCTGGTTCTTTGGTTTTTGCAGCATTACACCATAATTGGGTTCGAGGGCCTTGGTTTAATTGTAGTGCATTGTTTAGTGGAAATAATGACTTGCAAATTTTTGATGCTTGTTATGCCGCTGGTGGAGAACCAACAAGAAGTTTAGTTAATTTACAACCCGTTGAGATGATAATTTTACTTGCAGGTCTTCTTGCACTTTTATTTGGAATTGCAGCCTATATTCTTCAAACAATAAGATTAAAGGATATGGAAGAGGCAAAATATTTCCTCATGATTTTATTGGGTCTTGGTTTCCAATTTTTCGTTTTAGTTTGGAATTTAATAAGAAATCGAGCTAATTTATATTTTGAACAGGGCGATATTATTCTCACAGTTTTGTTTGTATCTATTGCTTTCCTTGGTATTTACTTGTTCTATCGTAAAAGAAAATCTGAGCAGAGTATGGAAGGCCTAGCTTATTTTGGTTTATTCGCAGTTGGTATAGGCACTTTGTTTGCAACTATGATTGCACCAGCTTTACTTTCTCAAAAAGACATTTCAGCACCTGATGATAATATTGGTTGGGTTATGTTAATCATCCCACTTTTGGTAGCAGGTGGTGCTGTTTGGTATGGTATAAAGTTTGGAACTGAAAAGTTTAGAGACCGTATGATGGAAATGCAGTTGAGCAGTCCACCCTCGGATCCTTTTGATTCTTCGTTTGCACCAGAGAGTGAAGAAACGCCTTCAGAAGACAAAGCACCAGCTCTACCCAAAGAAATTACTTTAGAAGATGCTATGGACCGTCTTCTCTCTGAGTTTCCTGAAGCTACGATTGATATCAAACCTACAGAAGATGCTAATTATGGTGTAGATTTTAGTGATATTGAAAAAGAGCTCAAAGAAGATTTAGCTCAAACTCCAAAGATACGTAAAGCTATGAAAGTAGACTATAGTGTGGATTATGAAGAATTATCAAAATATTATTCAACAACTGAAGACACAATTAATCAAACTGTTACGCACTTAAAATCAGGCCGTAACATAATGCTTTATGGAGATCCAGGAACCGGTAAAACGGCATTGGCAAATTTACTATTAAGTCAAGTTTGTGGTGTTAATGAAGCTAGAGATGGCAGTATGGTTCCAAATTATTCAATTGTTACAGCTAATGCGGAATGGTCTAATTTCGAGGTAATAGGTGGTATTTCACCAGATGATTCAGGTGGATATTATTTCAAAGAAGGCTATGTGGCCGATGCAGCTATAAGTTGTGAAAAGTCTATGCAGGAAGTAGGTAAACCTCACTATCTTGTGATTGATGAGTTTAATCGAGCAAATATTGATGAAGCTTTTGGTAAATTATTCACAGTTTTCGAATACAGAGATAAGCAAGCCTTGTTGACAGCTAAAGAAACACGTGGTGCACCTTTCATGATGCCTCCTGAGTTTAGAATTATTGGAACTATGAATACTCAGGATAAAAATACATTATTCAACGTGGGTCATGCATTAATGCGTAGATTTGCTTTTGTTGAAATCGGATTACCTGACAGAGATGATGAGTATAGTCGTATGCCCATTTTTGTGTTTAACAAACTAAATAAATTGGGTATTGCTCCAGAACGACCTGAGATTGAAGAAGATTGGTATGCAAAAGAAATGTTTGATTTTTATGATGACGAAGGAATAATGTTCAAAGCTTTCAATAAATTCATGGATTTCTTAGAAGAAGAAGAACTTCCACAATCACGTGATGATGAAATAGCAAGAGGTGTTCGAACCTATAGAAAAATAGGACCTGCTGTGATTATTGATTCAATGTTGACTGTCTTTAATTCTATTGGTCAATATGATTTGGATCGTGCGCTTGGTGACGTAATTAAATCTAATGTAATGCCAGCCTTAGAAGGTTTAGAACGAAATGAATTGAAGTGTCTAATGCTTAAATCTCATGAAATTTTAGGACCGACTCACAGTATAACTGTTACTTTAGAGAAGATGGTAGATTCACCAGGTCTAAGCGTATTCGGTTGATATGAGTTTACCCGATGCAACAATTGAGCTCAGGTTACCTGAAGGGCATTCAGATAATTTAACAGAAGGTGAGTCTGTAATGCTTAATATTAATGCATTTAGAGCTTTGGAAGAGGTTCATATTAGAATGGGAACTGCTAAGGTAGATACTTTACCTCCAGTTAGATCGAACACAACTCATTCGATGCAATTTCTCGTTCCAGACTATATAGGTACAAACACAATTTGTTTGCATAATAAATCAGGTCGTCCAATTTCTAATAAGTTGGAAGTAGTTATTGCTCCCCAAATGTTGGATTATGAAAATTTCAAAAAGCTCAGAGATGAGCATATACCAAATTTAGTCAAAAATTCAGGAGCAGATGCTCCTCCTGAGGGTATGTATCCTGGTGGAACTTCTTCAATTGAAGAAGAAAAAATATTATTGAACATTGAAAAGTTATTAGAATTTTCAAATAAGTTGTTGAAAGTAACTACAGATATCAAAAAAGGAGCTTATACTTACAAAGTTGAAGTTCAGCGTAAGACTATGAAGTCTCAGATAAGAGGTGCAGTTAGATGGCAAAAGACGGCATTGGCTCGTGCCCAGAAAGGAACTGAATACGCTACCGCTCATGTTACTGATATACGTAAAAGAAAGTGGAGCACACCTACAAATATTTTATTAGTTAAATTCCATATGGAAGTATTCATTGAAGCCATATTCTTTAGAGATGAAATGGATCGCCGTGAGCGTGAAAAGAAAGCTTGGGCTACTATTTATGGTAAAGAACATCAACCTCTTGATGATTCAATAAAAGAACAATTAGAGAAATTAGATTTAGCTTGTAAGTCGCACAAAGGTGTTCTAGGGGACGGAAAGCTAGCTGAGTTAATTCCTAAAGCTAAAGATACAAGAAAAGAAGAGCGATTGATTAATCGTGAAGCTATTATCGAAGCTAATACTTGGAGTAGAAACAGGTCATATAGAGAATTACCCGAACTTTGGAAAGAGTTTTTAGATGAATATCAATCATACTATGAGGAAACAGTATTAGTTGAGACTCAGAAGATGACTGACATTTATGCACTATGGATTCTTTGTGAAATAGCTTCGGGTTTGAAATTAAGTGCACATGCAAAATCTTTGAGAGAATTTCGTTCAAAGAATAAAGATATAGTTCTCAAATATGATGCACCAGAACAAGTGAGACAAGGTTGGAGTAATTCAATTATGGGGTCTTTATTCGGAGATTCTGAGGCGAAATCCAATCCTATTCAGGGTTCCGGTCAACCTGAAATTTTTATGAACTATAGAGGTGTTAATTTTTATTTTGAAGCTAAATATAATTTAAGAGAAACTCCTAGACAAGAAGATGTGTACAAAGTTTTAGCTTATATGAATAATTATGATGTTTCATGTGGCGGTATAATATATCCGGGACCTCAACTAAAAATTACAGTCGATAAAAAGAATAAACAAGTAATGGCATGGATTCCTTTTACTTGGACAGAAAAGGCGTTTGAGGTCGCTCCTAATTATTTTGCTTTTGTATCTGACCGAATGGCTGCTATTTACTCTAAAATCGATGAAGATGAGGAAGAGTTATCCAATTTCGTGAGTGAAGTTGAGAGAACTGCATTTGACTTTTATGAAGCTATAGCTACACCAGGTGCAGTAGCGCCCGAAATGCCTGAGTTCTTGTACAATGAAGAGGTTGAATTAAACTTAGATGAATTGATAGAGACTGAAGAAGATACTGAAATGTCTACTGATGAAGTTTTGGAGGCTCTCGGGGAAGAAGGTGGCTCTGAAAAGAGGGATCAACTTATCTCTGATATTGATGAAGGTGTAGTTCCTGCAGGTAAAGGCGGTGAAGGTGATTATGCAATTTCTAAGCCAGTATCTGAAAGTGATGATTCTACAGTTGATGTTATGGATAATGTATCTCCAGTTGTAGAAAATGGAGAAGATTTTAATTCAGTTGTAGAGGTAGTAGAAGATTATTCTCAGCCAACAGATTCAATTCCAGATAGACAAGTATCTGTTTCTATAGAGCAACTCCGAAAGAAAATGAGTGAAGATAAAGATAGCTAATAATTTTGATGATAATTGGTTAAATAGCACTATCAAATAAAGAGATATGATTAAGGTAGGCATCAATGGTTATGGAACTATTGGAAAGCGAGTCGCCGAGGCTGTACAACTCCAAGATGATATGGAGATTGTTGGTGTTGTAAAGACAAAACCAACTTATGAAATTAGAGGAGCACTAGATGCCGGTTTTCCGGTTTTTGCCTCTACAAAATCAAAAATAGCTTTTTTTGAAGAAAATGGTGTTAAAATTTCAGGAGTTACTGAGGATTTAGTCGAAATTGCAGATGTTATTGTAGATTGTACTCCGAGTAAGTTCGGTGTTAATAATATGGAGATGTACAAACGCAACGGAACTAAGGCAATATGGCAAGGCGGTGAAAAACACGCCCCTATTGGTGTAAGTTTCAATGCCTTAACTAATTATTCTTCTTCTATAAATCGCGATTATGTAAGAGTCGTATCTTGTAATACAACTGGTCTTTCTAGAACTCTTTATCCTATTTTGAGCAAATACAGCATTGATAATGTACAAGCAGTAATGGTTCGACGCAGCGGAGATCCAAAAGATAGCGATAGAGGCCCGATAAATTCCATAGAACCTGTCCTGACCGTTCCTAGCCATCATGGACCTGATGTACAAACCGTTATCGCGAATTTAAACATACAAACTATGGCTGTTAAAGTACCAACTACTATAATGCATGTACATTGTATTATTGCTGAGTTAGATAGAGAACCAGATGTGGATGAAATTATTTCACTTTGGGAAGCCACACCTAGAGTTAATTTATTAGAAGGCTTCTTGAAAGATAAGGATTCTAAAATACGTAATTTACCAGGTACTGCAGAGATAATGGAGTTGGCTAGAGATTCTTCGTACACAAGAGGAGATTTGAATCAAATAGCAGTTTGGAAGGATGGTGTGCATGGATTAGGCAATAAGTTGTATTATTATCAAGCAATACACCAAGAATCTGATGTTATACCTGAAAATATTGATGCAATAAGAGCAATGTTTAATCTAGAAAGTAATAATCTCAAATCTATTGCTAAGACGAATAAGGCTTTAGGCATCAACTAGTTATTTCTTTAACTTTAGTAATCGCTAACGTGTTGTATCTTGCATCTAAGGCATTAGTTGAAGCTATTCTAACAAATTCACCATTAATGGCATCAATCTCAGTCTCTTGATGATTTTCTATGTCTTGTAGCATACTACACTTATTGTCAGCAGTTTTATCTAAAATAGTCAGGACTTCTTTCCATGGTTCTAGAGGTAATTTGATACCTATCTTTTGAGCTATAGTAGTACTTTCATTACAAATATTCTTTACATCTGGAAGGAAACTTTTTTTTCGGAGATCTCCATTTTTCACTCTATTAATCGTGGCTATTGGATTTATCGCACTATTGATAATTGCCTTTAACCATACATAATTTTGTATATTTTCAACGATTTTACATTCAATTCCATTAACTGTTAAATTATCGGATATGTTTTTGATACGAATTCCGTTATTGCCATCAATTTGGCCGATAAATGTAAAACCTTTTCCATTATGTTGAGAAAATCCAGCTTCTATTTTTGAACTACCAGCACCGGTAACCATATATGAAATAAGATTTGTTTTTATTTTATTCTTCAATATGTTCAGAGTCTGTAGGCCGTTTTGGCAACATAATATTGGTGTTTCTATCTTTATTAATTGATCCAGTAATTTTTTAACACTATAACTTTTTACTGCTAAAATAACTAAATCAGTTTTACTTAATTTTGTGGTTATTTTTATTTGTTTATCAATAATTATACCTGATAACTTTTTGATACTAATTTTCCCTTGTTTTCTAAGAGCATTGTGTTCTGGTTTTACTAATAGAGATACTTCATTTTCTTTATTAGCTAGTGCATATGCTAATGAAATTCCAATTGCACCAGGACCGATTACAGTTATGTTCATTAGTCTCGAACATATATGAGACTACGATTATTAATAATTTGAATTACTAATTCAAGTTGAGGTTTTTCCAAATTAACTTTAATATTTGGCCACTTATCAAAAACAGCACCCGCAACGTTTCTTGCAAGACTAGTTGAGGTGTATTTATGTTCACCTTTTCTTATAACTTTTATCGCAAAAGTCTCAGGTTCACTTATCCTGTCAATTACTTGGCTAATTTTACCATATATCTCATTTTGTTCAGAGCTCGACATAATCGCCGGAGAACTAGTTATTTTTTTTTCTTTGATAAAAGGTTCATTTGTTTCTAGAAATATTTTTCTACCAAATAGGTTATATTTTGCTATTATTTTTTTCTTGTACAACGAGAGAATTAACTTATCTCCTAATTTTGTTAGACTTTGATTCGAATCAGTTTTTACAATGAAACCATACATTAAAGCGAATCCAAGACCCTGTTAATTATTT
>Ga0209709_10001036_pt1 | contig 26042 bp, 26 predicted proteins | sample ArcticOcean_MG_C_2_FD_187435 | JGI IMG/M metagenome (GOLD analysis project Ga0209709, IMG submission 187435) | Marine microbial communities from western Arctic Ocean - ArcticOcean_MG_CB4_136 (SPAdes) (version 2) | ecosystem: Environmental > Aquatic > Marine > Oceanic | place: Arctic Ocean...
AACCTCAATTATGGTTGATTTACTCTCTGTCAAAGCTTTCTTGCCAGTTACAGGATCAATAACTCTCATTAAAATATCATCTGCAACTTTGAATGGTCTTGCATCTTCTTTCTTAACTGCATTTTTCACAAAGCTTTTAAAAATTGGTAACGCTGTTTTTGCACCCGTCTCATGTTTTCCTAATGATATTGGATTATCCGAACCAACATATACACCTATTGCTAGTTTTGAAGTAAACCCAATAAACCAAGTGTCGGTATTACCATTTGTAGTGCCTGTTTTTCCAGCCAAATCTAAGTTAAGGTCTTTTAGTTTTCTTCCTGTTCCGTTTTGAACGGTACCTTCTAATATTGAAGTCATCTGATAAGCCGTTTGAGGTGTAAAAATCTGAAGAAATTCATCTTCTATTTTTGGATAATTTTTACTTAAAAAGGATATTTGATCACAGTTTGCACATTTTCTTTTTTCATTATTGAAGATTGTATTTCCTTCACTATCTTGAATTCGATCAATCATTATTGGTTTAACTAATTTTCCACCATTAACAAATGAAGAGTAGGCTGATGTAAGTTTTAACAAAGTTGTTTCAGCTGAACCTAATGAAATAGATAATAATTCACTTGGATTATCATAAATTCCTAATTGTTTTGAAAAATTAACTATCTTTTTTAAACCAAGATCTTGTGCAATTCTAACTGTCATTAAATTTCTAGATTTTTCTAATCCCATTCTGAGTGTAGAGGGTCCATAGAATTTTTTTCCATAATTTTCTGGTTTCCACATTTTTAAATCATATCCTTGCTCTAGAACAAGTGGAGCATCTAAAATCAAAGTAGATGGAGTATAACCATTTTCAAGAGCTAAAGCATAAATAAATGGTTTAAACGCTGAACCAGGCTGTCTTAATGCTTGTGTTGCTCTATTAAACTCACTTTTTTTAAAACTAAAGCCACCACTTAGTGCTAAAATTCTACCAGTAAAAGGGTCCATTACAACTATTCCGCCATTTGCTAATGGTAGTTGTTTTAAAGAAAATATATTGTCACCTATATTCTCAACATAAATAACGTCCCCAGTTTTTAAAATTTCAGTAAATTCTTTTTTGATCCAAGAAATATTTTCATACTTAATAATTCCATTCAATCCATTCTCAGTTTCAATTTCTGTAGAAAATTTATTAATTTTTTTTACTATGGCTAAATTCCAATTAATTGATTTTTCTAATCTAAAATTGTCTAGTTTATCTTTCCACTTATCTAATTTTTTTCCACTCAATAATGGTCCACGCCACCCTTTTCTTTTATCATAATTAATTAAACCTTCTCTTAAGGATTCTATAGCAATTTTTTGTAAACTTAAATTTATTGGCGTGCTTATGTTTAATCCTTGTTTGTAAACTTTATCATAACCAAGTTGATCAATCACATCTTTTCTAATGTCTTCAACATAATAGCTTGTATCTTCCGTAAAAGTTTTTTTTCTTTTTTTTAATTTAATTTTTGTATCAATAAGTTTTTCATATTCAATTTTTTTAATATAATTATTTTCATATAAATTTTTTAACACCAAGTCTCTTCTGAATTTAGCTAATATTATATCTTTATAAGGATTGTATCTACTTGGCGCCTTTGGTAATGCTGCCAGTAAAGCAGCTTCTTCATAATTCAATTCACTAATTGACTTGTCAAAATATTCTAGACTGGCAGAAGCCACTCCATAAGCTCCTCCACCAAGATAAATTTGATTTAAATACAGTTCTAATATTCTTTCTTTTGAAAGGGCTCTTTCAATTCTGAATGCTAAAATTGCTTCTTTTATTTTTCTATTTAAACTCACTTCATTAGTTAATAAAAAATTTTTTGCTACCTGTTGTGTAATGGTAGACGCTCCTTCCAGCCTTCTTGATGACACAACATTAGAAATATTATTTATTACAGCTCTTAATACGCCTCTTGCATCTACTCCAGGATGGGAATAAAAATTTTTATCTTCAGCAGACAAAAAAGAGTTAATTACTTTTTCTGATATCGCACTGTAGGGAACAAAAATTCTTTTTTCGGTCGAAAAATCATTCACTAATTCCCCATCACCTGAGTAAACTTTACTTGAAACTGATGGCTTATAGCTTTTAAGAAATTTGTAATCTGGTAAACTATTAGAAAAAGCCCATAAAACAGCTAATATTGAAAATGAGCCTAATAGACCCACGCTAAAAATTAGTATAAATATATTTTTGATTATTAGGTGCATTTTAGTTTATTATATATATGAATTTGTTAAAGTTAAGGCATCTGAATTAAAACAAAATTTAAAATTATTTAAATAAAATGAAACAATTAGACACACATATATGGAAAAAAATTTATACATTGATGCTTCGCATCCTAACGAAACTAGAGTTGTGCTTAAATCCGGTGATAATATTGAAGACTACGAGTACGAGGGTTTAAAAAACAACCTAATCAAGAACAATATATACCTTGGTAAGGTTAGTCGCGTAGAGCCATCTTTGCAGGCTGCCTTTATTGACTTTGGAAGAGATAAACACGGTTTTTTATCTTTCAATGATATTCAATCAGACTACTACCAAATTCCTCAAAGTGATTTAGAAAAAATAAAAGAGGAAGAAAAAAAAGAAAGAGAAGAACTTTTAAAAGAAAGTGAAAAACAAGAGCAAAAAAATATTAACGAGGGCAATCTGGATGGTAATGATCCAGTCGAAGTTAAACCTGAGTCAGAAATAGAGTTAAATATATCTGAAGAATTAATAACAACTAATGAATTGTCAGCAAATAAAGAGGCTGATCAAGCACTACAAGTTCCTGAAATAAAAAAGCCAGTACCAAGATTCAGATCTAAAAGATACAAAATACAAGAAGTCATAAAACCCAATCAAGTAATCTTGATACAGGTATTAAAAGATGAAAGAGGTCAAAAAGGTGCTGCAATAAGTACTTTTATTTCTATTGCTGGAAAATATATTGTTTTAATGCCTAATACGCCAAAGGGAGGTGGAATATCACGAAAAATTTTTAATCCTGGTGAAAGAAAAAAAATTAGAACAATTTTAAACGATATAACTATACCAAAAGAAATGGGGCTCATCGTTAGAACTGCTGGATCAAATAAAACAAAAAATGATATAGATCATGATCTTCAAACATTATTAAAAACTTGGAATGACATTAAGGATACAGCTTTAAATTCCATAGCACCCTCTTTAATTCATCAAGAAAGTGATATTATAAAAAGAACTTTGAGAGATATGTATGATGAAGATACAAACGGCATAGTTATTGAAGGTAACGACGGTTATAAAAAAGCGCAAGGATTCATGAAGTTAATGATGCCATCTCACGTTAAAAAAATAAAAAAATATAGAGAGAAAGTTCCTTTATTCTTTAAAGAAAATATAGAAGAGAAATTAAACCAAATCTATGATTTAGAAGTTAAATTAAAATCTGGTGGATACCTAGTAATTAATCCAACAGAAGCATTAGTTTCAATTGATATAAATTCTGGAAGTTCGATAAAACAAAAAAATGTTGAAAGCACTGCTTTAGATACCAATCTTGAAGCTGCGGAAGAAATATCAAGACAGATTAAAATCAGAGATTTATCTGGTTTAATAATCATTGATTTTATAGACATGTTAAGTTTTGGAAATAGAAGATTGGTTGAGAGAAGGCTTAAAGAGAGGTGTAGAACTGACAGGGCAAGAATTCAAATAGGGAGAATTAGCACTTTTGGATTATTAGAAATGTCCAGACAAAGACTGCGGGAAAGTGCTGTAAAATGGAAGGTTACTCTTACGGATGAGTCCTTTGCAATGAAAATTCTCAAATTAGTAGAGGTTAAAGCTGTTTTAACAAAAGCAAAATTTGTGGAATTAAAGATCTGTGAAAAAATATCAGACTTCATGAAGGAAAATTTTATTGAAGATTTAAAATATTTCGAAGAAAAAAACTTAATTAAAATAGATATTATTGCAGATAATTCTCTCATTATTCCTGAGTATATAATTAATCTTCAAAGCAAAACTAAAAAAACTATAGAAATTGTAAAGCATATAGAAAAACTAAAAAATCTAGAAGAGCAAAAAAAAGAGTTTAGATCTTTCGAAAGCGCAGATAAAAATAAGCCTAATAAAAAGAAAACTTTTTTTAAAAAAAAATTTTCTAAAAAACCAGCAGCTTAAATAATTCCCGTTGTTGGAGAGGATGCGCTTCCATATATGGATTTTTCTATTCGCCCCGCTAAAAATGATTGCCTTCCAGCAATAACCGCATTTTTGAATGCCAGCGCCATTTGAAATGGTTTCTTAGCTTTTGCAATTGCTGTATTGGCTAAAACTCCATCACAGCCCAACTCCATAGCAATAGCTGCATCGGATGCCTGACCTAAACCAGCATCAATTATTACAGGAAGTTTTGTTTGACTTCTTATAATCTTAATATTTGTTGTATTTTGAATTCCAAGCCCAGATCCTATGGGTGCCGCTAGAGGCATAATTGCACATGCACCAACATTTTCTAATCTTTTTGCCATTAATGGATCATCACTACAGTATACCATTACTTTAAATCCTTCTTTAGTCAAAACTTCAGTAGATTTTAAAGTTTCAATCATATCGGGAAATAGATTTTTTTTATCACCCAATACTTCGAGTTTTACTAATTTCCATCCTCCAATTTCTCTAGCTAATCTCAATGTTCTAAGTGCTTCTTCAGAATTAAAACATCCAGCTGTATTTGGAAGATAGGTAATCTTTTTTGGATCTATATAATCCATTAGTAGTGGTTTTTTTTTGTCTGAAATATTAACTCTTCTTACCGCAACAGTAACAATTTCTGCTCCTGATAATCTTATGGCATTTGCACATTCTAGCATACTCTTATATTTTCCAGTACCAACTATTAATCTGGAACTAAATTTTTTTTTTGCTACTACCAATCTATCTTTTTCCATTTCAACCACCTCCAATAAAATGAACTATTTCTATTTTATCATTTTTTTTCAGTTTGATTTTATTCATTTTATTTTTATCTACTATTTCTTTATTTAATTCAATTGCTACTTTTTTAAGTGGAATTTTTAGTTGTATTAGAAAAATTGATAGACTTAAACTTTCATTTATTGTTGAAAATTTACCATTTATCTTAATTTTTATTTTTTTTATTTTTTTCATAATGTATAAGAATTGTATGAGTAATAATATTATAATTATTAATGGACCAAACCTTAATCTATTAGGTGAAAGAGAACAATCACAATATGGGTCAATAACTTTTGATAAATTAAGAGAAAATTGTTTAAACAAAGCTAAGGAATTGAATATGAATTTGGAGTTTTCTCAATCAAATATAGAAGGCGAAATAGTTACAACTATACAAGAATCTAAAAGTCAATTTGATGGTATAATTATTAATGCTGCTGGTTTCACTCATACATCTGTTGCAATCAGAGATGCTTTAGATGTTTATAAAAAACCAATTATTGAACTTCACATATCAAATATATATAAAAGGGAAGAGTTTAGACATAAATCTTTAATCAGCGATATTGCTACTGGCGGAATTTTTGGTTTAGGTGATAATGGTTATATTTTAGCCATAATTGCAATGCAAAACATGTTAAATAAATGAAAATAGATAAAAATATTATTAAAGAATTAACTGGCTACTTAAATGAGTTCAATCTAACTGAGATTGAATACACAGATAAGGACACTAAGATCAAAGTATCTAAATGGGTTGTGCCAAATTCCAGTGAAACAGTAAGTGTTGCAGCATCTACCTCAACATCAACTGATGTAAAACCCAAAACTATATCTGGGACTGAAGTTAAATCTCCTATTATAGGTACTGCTTATCTTGCTGCAGAACCAGGTGCAAAGAAATTTGCAGAGGTTGGTAAAAAAATTAAAAAAGGTGAAACAGTTATGATTGTTGAAGCCATGAAAACTATGAATCATGTCCCCTCTACTGCTGATGGAATTATAAAACAAATTTGCGTAGAAGATGGCCAACCTGTTGAGTTTGGTCAAACTATTATCATTGTTGAATAATGTTTAAAAAAATTCTAATTGCAAACCGTGGGGAAATTGCAGTTAGGGTTATTCGCGCATGCAAAGAATGGGGAATTGCAACTGTTGCTGTTCACTCAGACGTGGATAGGGATAGTATGCATGTTAGGCTTGCCGATGAAAGTGTTTGCATTGGCTCTCATCAACCAGCAAATAGTTATTTAAATATACCTGCATTAATGTCTGCAATTGAACTAACAAAAGCAGAAGCAGTTCACCCTGGATATGGTTTTTTATCTGAAAATGCAAACTTTGCTAAAGTTTTAGAAGAAAATAATATTAAATTTATTGGCGCTTCCTCAAAACTTATAAAGATGATGGGAGACAAAATTCAAGCAAAGAAAATTGCTAAAGAATATGGCCTACCTATTATTGAGGGTTCTGAGGGTGGTGTAACAGATATAAAGGCAGCAAAAGAGCTTTGTAAAAAGATTGGATTTCCAGTTTTAATTAAAGCCTCGGGTGGTGGTGGTGGCAAAGGAATGAAAATTGTTAATAAAGAAGAAGATTTTGAAACATTATTCTCGATGGCAAAATCTGAAGCACAAAAATATTTTGGAAATGATGAGGTTTATATTGAAAAATTTTTTCAAAACCCAAGACACATAGAGGTTCAGGTATTATCTGGAAAAAATAGGACTGTACATTTACATGAAAGAGACTGCTCTGTACAAAGAAGGCATCAAAAATTAATAGAGGAAACCCCTAGTCCAGTTTTAACTGATGAAATTAGAAAAGATCTTTTTGAAAGAACTGTAAATATGGTCAGTAAAATTGGTTATGAGGGTGCTGGAACAGTTGAGTTTATTTATGAGGATGGAAAATTTTATTTCTTAGAAATGAATACACGGGTCCAAGTTGAACATCCAGTAACAGAAATGGTTACTGGCATTGATATAATTAAAGAACAAATTTGGATAGCATACACAGGGGAAACGGCTCTTAAACAAAGCGACATTAATCCTAGGGGGCATGCTATTGAGTGTAGAATTAATGCCGAAGATGCTAGTAAAAATTTTCAACCCTCGCCTGGGACTATAGGTATGTGTCATCAACCATCTGGTTTTAGAACAAGGGTGGATGGTGCGATATTTCAAGGTTATAAAATTACTCCATATTATGATAGTCTGATTTGCAAAGTAATTACACAAGGAAGAAATAGAACTGAAGCAATTCAAAGAATGAACCGATCTTTAGATGAATTTGTAATTGAGGGCATCACAACAACGATACCTCTTCATAAAATTCTACTTAACCACAAAAAGTTTATTGATTCAGATTTTAATGTGGGCTGGCTAGATAACGAAAAAGTTATTTAATAACATTTAGTAAGCCAAATATCATAAACTGGGTGATCAAATGGATTGATTGCTGGGCTAGATGAAAAAGTCCATCCATTAAATATAAAAACTTCATTATTATCTTTATTTACTAAGTCCTGCACTTGAATGTACGCTGTTATCTCGGGGTTGTCATCAAACTCTGAATTTTTGCACTTTAAACTTTTAATTAACAGATTCTTGAATATTTTTTCCTCTCCTATCGTTAATTTTAAAAGATTTGTTTTAGAACTAACTTTATCTAAAATTTTTACCTCAATAAAATGACCATTTGAGCTTTCTAACGCATTCACTGATGATGCAATATTTATTAAAAAAAAAAGAACAAAATTAATAAAAAATTAGTTTTTCCAGCTTGTATATTTTTTTTTAATTTCTTCATTATTTTTATTTGGATGATAGGCATTATCTGTACCAGTTTGGTTCGATTGGTGAGGTTTTTGCCAATCATATTTTTCTAAATCGTGGGTGTTTTCAATTCTATTATTTGTAAAGTGAATCCATGAATACCACTCATTAGGGATTTTTGAGGCATCTATTTCATCGCTATAAATTATCCATCTTTTACCTTCTTTGCTTTCGTAGTATTTATTACCTATAGAATCATTACCAACAAGTTTACCAAAAAAAATTGTTTTTAATTTAGTTCCAAATGTTTCTTGATTCCACCAAGTGAAAGTTTTTTTTAAAAGTGTCAACATTTATTATAGTTAGCTCTTCAATCTAAAATTGTATAATTTAAATTAGACTAAAGTATAGATTTGTATATAAATTAATTGTCTCGGGATTCATAATAAATATTTAATTAAAGGAAAAATGGCAAAATACTTAGTAGAAACTTATTATACATGCAGCTTTAAAGTTGATCATTATCTAGATGATATTAATGAAACAGAGTTAGCAAGTCTTGAAAAGCGTGATGATGGAAAATTTGAAGTTTTAGATGTTAAGCTTGATACGAGAAAAACAAAAAGCTTAGATCCAAATAATAAGGCAATTGAGCCCAAGAAATTAGATATTATATCTGAACAAAGCCAACCTAAAATTGTTTCAAAAGAAAATAACACTGCATTTGTTAAACAAATTAACGAAGGTGTAGGTAAAAGATTTAGCATGCCTGATAGAAGAAAGGGCTATATTCAAAAAGCTACGATTGGTAACCATAAAGTTTATTTACATACTGGCGAATATGAAGATGGAAAAATAGGTGAAATTTTTATCGATACAAGCAAAGAAGGTGAGTTAGTAAAAGCTTTAATGAATAACTTTGCAATAGCAATATCACTTGGTCTTCAATATGGTGTTCCTTTAGATGAGTTTATTAGCGCTTATGTCGATACTAAATTTGAACCATCTGGAAAAGTTCATGGTAATGACAGAATAATGAGTGCCTCATCAATACTTGATTATATATTTAGAGAATTAGCTATCTCTTACCAAAATAGAGAAGATCTAGCACACACTCCATCCATTGGTGGTTCAGAAAGGTCTTCACCAGAAGAAGAAAATACTGAAGATCAAAATCAATTACTTAAGATTATAAAGGATGTTACTAGCAAGGGCTTTGTTAGAAATAATTATACAAAAAATCTTGTTGATTTATCTGATGTTAAAATAAGTTTAAAAGGTAAAAAGTAACCTTATTTTTTAAGTTTTAAGGCTAATCCAAGTTCTTTAAGTTGTTCTTCATTTACTTCTGAAGGAGCGTTCATCATTAGGTCCTGGGCATTTTGATTCATTGGAAACATTGTAACCTCTCTAATATTTTTCTCATTTGCTAAAAGCATTACAATTCTATCTATTCCAGGCGCTATACCTCCGTGTGGTGGTGCACCATAACTAAGTGCATTAATCATGCCACTAAATTTCTCATCAACTTGTTCTTTTTTATATCCAGCAATTGAGAACAATTTATACATTAGTTCAGGTACGTGATTTCTAATTGCACCAGAAGACAACTCAATTCCATTACAAACAATATCATATTGGTAAGCTTTAATATTAAGAGGATTATCAAAATCAACATCTTTTATATCACCTTGGGGCATTGAAAATGGATTGTGACTAAATTCAATTTTATTAGTTACTTCATTTTTTTCAAACATTGGATAATCAACAATCCAACAAAATGCGAAAGTATTTTCATCAATTAAGTCTAAATCTTTAGCAATTTTATCTCTAGCTTGAGAAGTAATCTTCTCAACATCATTGATTTTTCCACAAGCAAAAAATATACTATCTCCTACTTCAGCTTCAGTAATTTTCATGATTTCTTCTAGCGCTTCTTTTGAAAAAAATTTTCCTACAGGGCCTTTTGCCGAAATATCTTCATTTTTCTCAATTGTAAAATAAGCAAGACCAGATGCACCCTGCTCTTTTGCCCATTTATCAATATTATCAAAAAAGCTTCTAGGCTTTTCTTTTGTTTTCTTAGTTACGATACATCTTACTTTAGAGCCAGATTTTACAAGTTTTTTAAAAATTTCAAACGTGACATCTTCTCGAATAAATATATCTGACAAATCAGAAATTATTAATGGGTTTCTTAAGTCGGGTTTATCTGATCCATATTTGAGCATAGATTCGTCATAAGGTATTCTTGGGAATTTTTCATACATCAATTTTTTTGAAGAAAAATTTTTAAAAACATTGACTATCAATTTTTCAACTACTTGAAAAATATCCTCTTGTTCAACAAATGACATTTCTAAATCAAGTTGATAGAATTCACCTGGGCTTCTATCTGCTCTAGCATCTTCATCTCTAAAACATGGTGCAATTTGAAAATATTGATCAAATCCAGATACCATTATTAATTGTTTAAATTGTTGTGGTGCTTGTGGTAGTGCATAAAATTTTCCTGGGTTCAATCTACTAGGTACTAAAAAATCTCTAGCTCCTTCTGGACTTGAAGATGTTAGTATTGGTGTTTGAAATTCTAAAAATCCTAATTTAAACATTTCACTCCTCATAAATGAAATAACTTTGGATCTTAAAATAATATTATCATGAATTTTTTTTCTTCTTAGATCTAAAAATCTATACTTGAGTCTAATTTCTTCAGCATATTCTTGGTCACTAAATACAGGCATTGGAAGTTCTTTACACGTGCCAAGTACTTCAAATTTATCAATATCAACTTCTATCTCACCTGTTTGAAGTTCAGAATTAATAGTGTCTGCGCTTCTCTTAATAACTTTTCCATTTACCTTAATTACACTTTCTAACTGAATTTTTTCTAATAATTTAAAACTCTCATTACTTTTATCAATAATACACTGGGTCATCCCATAATTATCTCTTAAATCGATGAATAAAAGGTTTCCATGATCTCTTTTTTTATTAATCCATCCAGATAATGCAATTTCTTGCCCGCTATTATCTTTATTTAATTCGTTACAATTATGTGTTCTGTACTTATTCACTTATTTCTCTAATGCCTCATTAATAATCTTAAAATCAATTGGTTTTTTCTTTTTTAAACTAATCTTGTCAATTTTATATATGAATTCAAATATTTTGTCATACGATCTCTCAATTCTTTTAATAATAAAATCAATCAATTTTTTATCTAAAGTAATTTGCCTATCAGATAAATTTTTTAGTATTAAAGCAAACATTAATTCGTCATCAGGTTTCTCTATTTTTGCTAAAAGGCAGTTTTTAGTTCTTGATTTAAGGTCTTTCAATTTGAAATCCATTTCAGCTATTGGCTTTAAAGATGTAATTATTAAAAATTTATTATCTTGGTCTATTATATTAAAAAGGGTGTAGATAAGTTTTTGGTTTATATCTAAATCTAAATTTTCTAAAACAATATTTTGATAAGGTTTAATATCCTTTAAATTTTCATTATTTAATAAGTTTGATTCAATTCTGATTCCATTGAATTTTTTTAAAAAAATATTAGTTAAATGGGTTTTACCAGAAAATTTTTCTCCACTAATATTTAAAAAATTCTTTTCCCATTTAGGCCATTTGCTTATTATTTCAAAAGAATAAAAGTTACTTTTTCCAACATAAAAATCATCATCTTTAAAATTTTGTTCATAATCAAAATCTAATAACAATTGATTTAAGTTTTTCATTTAATTATCCAAACATTATTTTCCATTATTAATTCAAAATTTTTTTTACTCATGTAATTTAAAAATGTCTTAGGAGAACCATTATAAATTATTCGATAATGGGTTTCTGTATTATTAAATCTCAATATATAAAAATTTGATATTAAATCTATACTATTGAATGCCGCTTCCAAACTCAATATTCTTTTATAATTTTTTGAATTTACAGATACGGTTAAAGGAAGTTTTATAGATGTGTTAATCTCATTATTTCTTTTCCATTGATCTTCATAAATATTTTTTAAATTTTTTAAAATTTTATTAAATTCTTTTTCATCGTTTAAGTTAATTTTAGAATATTTTTGATTACTTATTTTAAGTGAATTGTTTAAATTAATTTTTGAAAGTATTTTAATTTCACTTTCATTTGTATATATTATTGAAATTATGTAATCAGTTAAATCATATTTTTCTATCAGGTTTGTAAAATCATATGTTTCAATTGAATCTAGCATTTCTTGAATTTTATTTAAATCCTCAAGATCCTCGCTTGGCAACAAATAATCTAACAATTCATAGTTCTTTTTTATATTGTTCCATTTTTCATAAAAAATATTATCATTAAATAAGTAAATACTGTTAGTTTCTGTATTTACTAATATTGGTACTAATAAAATTTTATTCTTTATTGGTATAGATGGAAATATGTCCTTTTTTTCTAAAAAATTTAAAATTTTTTTTTTATTAAATGTAGTTTCGAGTTTTGCAAAATATTCATTATTAATAAATTTCTCATCACTTATAGTGAAAGAATCAATCATGCTTTTAAGTTTTTTTAATGAAATATTTTTAATTTTCTTCTTATCACCTGAGGTTGTAATCATGGAAAGTAAATTTGAAAAAGAAGTCACAAACCCCTCATCTATTACTCTACTTTTCTTAAAATTGAGCACAAATGGAGATGAAATTTCAATGTCAGACACTCTAAAATTATTTGCATTTAGGTAAGTTGTAGAAAAAATTATTATCAATAGAAAGTATGAACTAAAAAATATATACACTTTTCGTAACTTTAATAATTTATTAATAATTTGCATATTTTATACTAATGAAAAAAGAAAAATTTACCTATCAAAAAAGCGGTGTAAATATTAGTGCTGCTGACAATTTTGTTAAATTCATATCTTCTATTTCATCAAAAAATAAAGGCAAAAAAAAGTTTAATAACATTGGTGGTTTTGGTTCAATTTCCAATATTCCAATGAATTTTAAAAAACCCAAAATTGTTGCTTGTACAGATGGCGTTGGAACGAAGATTGAAATAGCAAATACTCTTAATAAATATAATACAATTGGTATTGATTTGGTAGCTATGAGCGTAAATGATCTAATTGTTCAAGGAGCAAAGCCATTATTATTTTTAGATTATATTTCAATAAACAAAATTGATTTAAAAAAATTAAAATCAATCCTTAAAGGAATAGTAAAGGGTTGTAAAATTTCTAACTGTGAATTAGTTGGTGGTGAAACGGCTGAAATGCCGGGTACCTATGAGAAGGGTAAATTTGATATAGCAGGTTTTGCTGTTGGTGTAGTAAATGAAAACAAAATTCTATCTAAAAAGAAAATTAAAAAAAATGACTTAATAATGGCTATACCCTCAAGTGGAGTTCACTCAAATGGTTATTCATTAGTAAGATATGTTTTAAAAAAAAGAAAAATTAATTTAATAAATAATAAATTTTTAAAAAAAGAACTTCTAAAACCAACTAAAATTTATGTAAAAGAAGTTCTAAGTCTAATTAATAACAACCTTATAAATGGATGTGCAAATATCACGGGTGGTGGGCTAGCAGACAACATAAAAAGAGTAATTCCGAATGGGTTAATGGCAGATATTAATTTAGATAAAATTAAAACTAAAAAAATTTTTAAATGGTTAAAACAAAACAATATAGAGGACGAAGAAATGTTAAAAACATTTAATTGTGGAGTTGGCTTTTGTTTGATAATTGACCCCAAAAATTTAAATAAAATTACAAAATTTTTTACTAAAGAGTTTAAACCCTATGTTATTGGAAAAATAATTACAGGAAAAAATAAAGTTAAACTTAATGGAAAAATTGACTGGTCTTAAAAAAATAAAAACTGCAGTTTTTATTTCAGGGACTGGTAGTAATTTAAATAATATAATAAAATTTTCTAAAACAAAGAAATCACCAATTTCAATAAATTTAATATTTTCAAATACCAGTAAAGCAAAAGGCTTACGATATGCTGAAGAATTCAAGATTAAAAAAAAAATATTTAATTTTGAAAATGTTAATATTGCTGAAAAAAAAATATTAACACTTCTAGAAAAACAAAAAATAAAATTTATTTGTTTGGCAGGCTTTATGAAAATTTTATCTAAAAAATTTATTAAAAAATTTGATGGAATAATAATTAATATTCATCCTTCTTTACTTCCTAAATATAAAGGCCTTAATACTCATAATAGAGCTATTAAAAATAAAGATAAGTTCTCCGGATGTACTGTTCACTATGTAACAGAAAAGTTAGACTCTGGAATAGTAATATTGCAAAAGAAAATTAAAATAGCAGCAAAGGATAACTCTGTTTCCTTAGCAAAAAAAGTCTTGAAGCTTGAGCACAAACTATACCCTGCTGCTATTAAGAAAATCTTTACTTAATCTTTAAAAAAAAAATCAATTTCTATCTTGGCATTTTCAACACTGTCAGAGCCATGAACGGAATTTTTATCAATAGAAATACCATATTTTTCTCTTATAGTTCCTTTTTTGGCCTCTTCTGGTTTTGTTGCACCCATAAGCTCTCTATTTCCCAATACTGCATTTTTCTTCTCGAGTACCATTACAACTATTGGTCCTGATGATAAATATGTGCATAAATCATCATAAAATGGCTTTGTCTCATGAACTTTATAAAATTGTTCAGCTTCGCCTTTGGCTATTTGAATTTTTTTATCTTTAATAATATTAAATCCTTTATTTTTAAACATTTCTTTTATTTCATTGTCTAGATTTCTTTCTACAGCATCTGGTTTAATAATTGATAATGTCTGTTCAGTATTACTCATAATGTTCCTCTATTAGTTGATTTAATAATCTTACTCCAAAACCAGTGGCTCCACCTGGGTTTAAATTTGCAGCTTTTTTAGAGAAAGCCATTCCAGCTATATCTAGGTGTGCCCAAGGTGTTTTGCTTGTTACAAATCTTTGTAAAAATTGTGCCGCAGTAATTGACCCTGCACCACCTGAATAGTTTATATTTTGCATATCTGCTATTGTTGAATTTATTAATTTGTCATAATTATCATGTAGGGGGAGTCTCCAAATTTTTTCTTTTACTTTTTGTCCTACTTTAAATAATTTATTTGATAGATCGTCATTATTGGAAAATAAACCAGCATATTCTTCTCCTAGTGCCATTATTATTGCACCAGTTAAGGTTGCAAGATCTATCATAAACCTTGGTTTAAACTTTGCTTCTGTAAAACTTAAAGCATCAGCTAAAACTAGTCTTCCTTCGGCATCTGTATTTAAAACTTCAATAGTTTTTCCATTATAAGCTTTAACTATATCTCCAGGTCTTTGAGCATTTCCACCTGGCATATTTTCAACTAAGCCAACAACCCCAACTGCATTTACTTTTGCTTTTCTAATAGCCAAAGTTTGGATTAATCCCGCAACAACAGCTGATCCAGCCATATCATATTTCATTTCTTCCATAAATTTAGCTGGCTTTAAAGAAATACCACCAGTATCAAAACAAACACCTTTACCTACAAAAGATAAGGGTGCATTTTTATCTTTTTTATTTCCTTGCCACTCAAGTGTAACAAGAAACGATTCATTAACACTACCTCTTCCAACTCCCAATAATGAGTGCATTCCTAATTTTTTCATTTGCGACTCATTGTAAACAGTAACTTTAATTCCTAATTTTCTTAATTTTAAAAGCCTGTTAGTATATTCTTTTGGATTAAGAACATTAGGTGGCTCAGAGACAAGGTCTCTTGCAAAAAAAGTTCCTTTTTCTATCGCTTTAAATCTTAATTCATTTTGAATTGTTGCTTTATTTTTTTTTCCTATTACATTTATTGAAATAAGTTTTGTTTCTTTTTTTGATTTATAGAGATTAAATTCATAAGATTTAAGTTTTAATCCATGTAAAAAATATCCTACAAAATTTTCATATTTATTGTTTAGGCTATCAGAATTTAAAGTGTACTGGCTTTTTTTCCCATAGTTTATACGCCCATAAAATTCAGCTCCTAAATTTTCTATATCAGAGGTCTCTAAGTTATTTTTAACAGATATTAAGATTATTTTTTTTTTAGAACTGAGCTCAAAAACAAATAAATTTTTTTTCAAATCACTTGTTTTTAATAAGTCATTTATGTACGAAAACTCTAAGTTGGAAATATATTTTTTTAAGTTGCTTATATTGAATTTTTCATCAGTAAATAATACTAAGTTATTAGAATTATCTTTGTTTTTATAGAGAACTTGAACAGTCATTAGTTTTATATATATATATGTGGTTGAAAGGTTTTATAGATTATTAATGTTTGTTTTCAATGAAAAAATTGTATTAAAAAAATTCTTAGCTAACAATAGTTATGCATTTTTATTATCATCAATTAGTATAACTTTTGTTGTGTGGGCAATTCAAGCTGTGAATAACTTGGATATAGTAGCAGAAGATGGTCATAGTTTTTTGATTTATTTTTACTATACTCTTCTAGCTTTCCCAAAAATTTTTAGCGATCTTCTACCTATAATATTTTTTACATCTTTATTTTATACTATAATCAAATATGAAAATAATAATGAATTAAAAATATTTTGGATCAATGGTGTAAATAAAATTCAATTTTATAATGTTATTTTAAGGTACACAGTTTTATTTTTTTTTATACAAATACTACTAACATCACTTTTGGTTCCATATTTACAAAATAAAGGCAAAACATATATCAAAGAATCAACTTTAGATTTTTTTCCCTCGTTGTTTCAAGCTAAAAAATTTATTGATACTGTGGATAAACTAACAATTTTTATTGAGACAAAAAATTCCAATAATGAATTTACAAATATTTATTTAAAAGATGAAACTGATGATCAACCAAGAATTATAATTGCAAAAAAAGGTCGACTACTAGCATCTGGTGACATAAGAGTTTTACGACTTTTAAATGGACAATATTTAAATATAAATAAATTTGGAAATGTTACATCTTTCAATTTTGAAAAAACAGACTTCAACCTTTCAAAATTTTTGACTAAAACAACTACATACAGAAAGTTGCAAGAAAGACAAACATCAGAATTGCTAATGTGTTCTCATTCTTTATTAATAAAAAAAGAAGCACTTAAAAATAAAAAAGGAGCCATAAATTGCAACCGTTCCTCCCTCAAAGAGATTATGTCAGAAATTTATAAGCGAATTTTTAAACCACTTTATTTATTCCTGCTTTCATCAATAGTTATTTTTTTACTTACTAGTAATAATGAAGAAGGCAAATTTAAAAAAATAAAACTATTTATTTTTTCCTTTGGCATTTTTTTTATAATTTTGTCTGAAATTTCAGTTGATTATTCTGGAAAAAATAACATAAACTTATTGGTGTCTATATTTTTTCCATTAATTATTTTTTTAGTCTTATATAGTCTGTTCTATAAACGTATTAATTATGGAAATAACAAAAAATGATTTCATCATATAATAAATTTATAATTTCTGTATTTTTAAAAAATATATTTATTGTTAGTATTTTTTTTTTATGCTTAGTTTTAATTTTAAATATTCTTGAAGAAATAACTTTTTTTAAGAATAGTGAAGTTAGTTTTATGTTGCCCATTTTTTTAACTTTTCTAAACTCATTATCAGTTTTGTTTGAAATTTTTCCATTCATTATCCTAATTGGTACTATGAGTTTTTTTTTAGAAATTTTAGATAAAAATGAATTGGTCATTTTTAAAAGCTATGGTCTATCAAATTTAAAAATTATTAGCGTAACTTTAAGCACCACATTTATTTTAGGTATTTTTTTGGTATTAATTTTTTACAATATTTCATCTAGTTTAAAATTTTTATATTTAGATATTAAGAATAATCATACAGATGATGCCAAATATTTATCCGTAATAACTGCTAATGGTCTTTGGATAAAAGACCATGTAGATGAAAATATTAACATTATAAATGCCCAGAAAATAGATGATGAAAAATTAATAGATGTATTAATAAGTCAATTTGACAAAGATTATAATTTTATAAAATTAATTAATGCCAAAGAAGTGAACATTAAAGATATGAATTGGCAAATTTATGATGCTGTAATTACTGAAAATAGTTCAAGCACAAAAAACAAAGAGGTAATTACATTTCAAACTAATTTTGACTCAAAAAAAATATCAAATTTATTTTCGAGTTTAGCCTCTCTAAATCTAATTAAATTAAATAAATTAAAAAAAGATTATAAAACATTGGGATACTCAACAACTGAAATTAACAATCACATGTTAAGTTTATTCACATACCCTATTTATTTATCTATTATGATGTGTATTGCTTCAATTCTAATGCTAAACATCACTCATAATAAGCCTCGCGTTTTTTATCTAATATCTGGTATAGCAATATCTGTTGGTATTTATTATATGAAATTTCTATTTAATATTTTGATTGTTAATGGTAAAATTCCTAATATATTTTCCATATGGTTTCCTCTTTTTTTATTGTTTTTGTTTTGCTTGGTTGGTTTAGTGAGAATTAATGAAAAATAACAATAATTTTCTAAAAATATTTATTTTTATTTTTTCAATTTTCTTTTCAAATTTTGTTTTAAGTGAAGAATTTAATTTTAGTGCCTCTAAAATCGAAACATTTAACGAAGGGAATCTAATAAAAGGTTTCGGTGGGGTTCAAATTAATGATGGTCCAGATTTGATCATCACGGGTAATGAATTAGAGTTTGATAAAATAAAATCTACACTAAAAGTTATGCAAAATACTTTAGTAAGAGATGAAATAAATAAAAGCATAATAAGATCCAATAAAATTATTTTTGATAAGAAATTAAATGTTGTGATTTCAAAAGACAAAACAATAATTGAATTAGGAGACAGTCATATTATTGAAAGTTCAAATGTTGTATTGGATAGAAATTTAAATACTCTTTTCTCAGATAAACAAACCCTAATCACAGATCTAACAAATAATAATAGCAAGATTAGTATGGATAATTTTAACTTCTCTGTAACAAAAAAAATTTTAACAGCTAACAATGTCAAAATAAATGATAACGAAGGAAATATTTTTACTGTTGAAAAAATTAAATACAATATAAAAAAAAATGAAATTCTTGGAAAAGATTTTAATATGAGTTTCAGTAATAAAAATTTAAACTCAAAAGAAAATGAACCAAGACTTAAAGGTAATGCTTTATTTTATACAAATAATATTACTAAAATTGATAAGGGAGTTTTTACTACATGTAAAAAAAATGACAACTGTCCACCATGGGTTCTACAATCAGAAAAAATTGAACATGATAAAGTAAAAAAGAGAATAAATTACAATAATGCTTTACTTAAAATTTATGATATTCCAGTGTTATATTTTCCAAAATTTTTTCATCCAGATCCCACAGTCAAGAGACAATCTGGCTTTCTAATGCCTCAATTTTCTCAATCCAATAATCTTGGAAGTTATCTTGTGACTCCTTATTTCAATGCAATCTCAGAATCTTCAGACTTAACTTTTTCACCTAGGCTATATGGAAATGGAAATGCCTTATATCAAGCTGAGTATAGAAAACATAAAAAAAATTCTGAACATATTGTTGATGTTAGTATTCTTAACAAAGATTCAGTATTATCTAACTCTTCATCCTCATCTCATCTCTTTTTAGATTCTAGATATAATTTAGATGTATATAGTTTTGACCAATCAAAACTAAATTTAAAAATACAAAAAACAACTGATGATAACTACTTACAAACTCATAAATTAATATCTCCTTTAATTGATTCAAAAAATCTTTTACATTCTAGTTTAAATCTTGATGCTTCAAGAGAAGGTCTAGAAGTTACAATTAAAACAGAAGTTTATGAAAATCTTAATTTACCTCAAGCTGATAGGTTTGAATATGTGTTTCCTAGCTTTAGTGTAATAAAAAATATTAGTCAATTTGACAATGGAAGTCTGACTCTAGAGTCTTCTGGTGACAATAAACTTTTTAACACAAATATTAGCGAAAGATCTCTAGTTAATGATCTAAAATATAAATCTTATAATAAAATCAGTACATTTGGGATGGTAAGTAATTATGAAGTTTTATTAAAAAACTTTAATGTTAAATCAAAAAATTCTACAAAATATAAAGATAATGGTGAAAACACTCTTCAATCAATTATTAATTATGAAATAAAATATCCATTACAAAAAATTAATAAAAAATTTTTAAGAACACTAACACCAAAAATTTCTGCAAGATTTAGTCCCAATCAATCAAAAAATAAATCCCTAGTTGATAGAAATGTAGATTTAAATAATATTTTTTCTACAAATAGAATTGGTTTTTCAGATACCGTTGAGGGTGGTCAATCAATCACTATTGGTGGCGAGTATAATCTTTATAATAACAACAACCTTAATAAAGAAGTAATATCTATTAATTTAGCTTCTGTGCTGAGGGATGTTGAAAATAATAAATTACCCATTAACACAACTATTGGTAAAAAATACTCTGATATCTTGGGAAATATTTATTTTAATGCAAATAATTTTTTGGATTTTGATTATAATTTTTCTCTGGATAATGATTTAGAAACATTAAATTTCAATCAGATTAAATCGACTGTAACCCTTAATAATTTCGTATCAGAGTTTGATTTTCTAGAAAGAAACAATTTACTAAACAAGGAAAACTATATTTCTAACAAAACTAAAGTTAGAATAAACCAGAGTTCCTCTTTCGGATTTAGCACAAGAAGAAATAGGGAAAAAAATTTAACAGAATACTATAATTTATTATATGAATACCAAAATGATTGCCTAGTAGCAGGTATAGAATATAGAAAAGATTTTTACAGCTCTGGTTTAATAGAGCCGGAAGAGCAGTTATTTTTTTCCGTTACAATAATGCCGTTTGGGAAAGCTAATACACCAAGTTTCAAACCATGATAAAATTTTTTAAACTAACATTTTTCTGCTTAATAATTTTTTTACCTTTAAAAGCGTTTGAGAGCTTCATAGTAATTAAGGTTAATGATGAAATAATCACAAATATAGATTTAGATATGGAATATAAATATTTAATAATCTTAAATAAAGAGATACGAAATATGGATAAGGAAATTCAACTAAAATTAGCAAAAGAATCCATCATTAGGGAAAAGATTAAAATAAATGAACTCCTAAAATACTATACGCTTGATAGTTCACAAAAGTATTTAGATTTAGTTGTCGAAGATTTTTATAAAAGATTAGATATTGAAAATTTAGAAGATTTTAAAAATTATTTGAGTGAATATAATTTAGACATAGAAACAATTAGAAGCAAGGGTCAGGTTGAAATTCTATGGAATCAATTAATTGGTTCTAAGTATAAAGACCAATTAAATATTAATGAAAATATTTTGAAACAACAAATTGAAAAAAATAACAATAACGGAATTATAACACAGTATGAGTTAGCTGAGATTATTTTTCAAATTAATAATAAAAATGATTTAAATGATAAAAAGGATTTAATTCAAACAGATATTCAAGAAAAAGGATTTGAAAATGCGGCTAATATTCATAGCATAGCGGAATCGTCCAAGTTTGGTGGTGACATAGGTTGGATTGATGAACAACAATTGTCTGCGAAAATAAACGAAACTATTAAAGAGCTAAAGATTAATGATATATCAAAACCTATAAAAATACCAAATGGTTTTTTAATTTTAAAAATTAAAAACAAAAGACAAGAAAAAATAGAACTTGATAAGAAAAAATTATTAGATGAAGCAATAGTATTTGAAACTAATAGGCAATATAAACAATTTTCAATTATCTACTTCAATAAAATAAAATTAAACTCTATAATTAGTGAATAATAAACCCATAATTATTGTTGGTGGAGAGCCCTATGGGATCTTCTTCGAAATTTTTTTTAAATCAAAGAAAAAAATTAACTTAAAAAGACCAGTAATCTTGATAGCTTCTAAGAAACTAATTTTATTACAAATGAAAAAATTAGGTTTCAATTTTAAAATAAATACGATTGATGAAAATAAAGTTAATTTTGATTTACTTGATAAAAAAAAGATTAACTTAATTAATGTTGACTTTCAATTTAGTAAAATATTTGATAAAATCTCTAATAAATCCAATTCTTATATCAATCAATCATTTGATATTGCCTTAAAAATTTTAAAAGAAAATAAATGTGCTGGTTTAATCAATGGACCTGTTTCTAAAAAAAATTTTCTACAGGGGAAATACTTGGGTATTACAGAATTTTTAGCAAGCAAAAAAAATATTAAAGATAATTTTGCAATGCTGATTTATAATAAAAAAATATCTGTCAGCCCAATTACTACTCATTTGCCACTTAAAGTTGTGCATAAATTCATTTCTAAAAATAAGATAATTAATAATGTTAAGATAATTGTAAAATTTTACAAAAAATATTTTAAAAAGATTCCAAAAATAGCAGTTACAGGATTGAACCCTCATTGTGAAAGTAATTTTAAATCTAGTGAAGAAGAGGCATTAATAAAGCCAGCGATAGAGTTACTTTTACGTAATGGATATGATGTTAAGGGACCTTTTCCAGCCGATACCCTTTTTATGAAAGAGCAGTTAAAAAAATATGATCTTGTAATTGGCATGTATCACGACCAAGTTTTAACACCAATAAAAACTCTTTTTGGTTTTCAGGCTATTAACATAACTTTAGGTTTGCCATTTATAAGAATTTCACCTGATCATGGTCCTAATGAAGCTATGCAGGGTAAAAATTTATCTGACCCTAAAAGCTTGATTGAAGCTTTAAAATTCCTTGATAAATAAATGTTTATTAAACCCAAAAAAAGTTTAGGCCAAAATTTCTTAATTGATCGCAACGTTTTAGAACAAATTGTTGATACAGTTGAAATTACAAATAAAGAAGTTTTGGAAATAGGGCCTGGTAGTGGAAATTTAACATCATTTATCTTAAAAAAAAATCCTAAAAAAGTTTACACAATTGAAAAAGATGATGAACTAGCTCTATTATTAAAAGAGAAATTTGCTGATGAAATTACCATTATCAATGATGATGTTTTAAAAATATCTGAAGATAAAATTTCTAATGAAAAGCTGATTGTATTCGGAAATCTACCATATAATATTTCTACTGAAATTCTTTCAAAATGGATAGTCAACATAGATAAAAACTTCTGGTTTGAAAGCTTACTTCTAATGTTTCAAAAAGAAGTTGCTGAAAGAATTATAGCAGAATCTAATACATCAAAATATGGTCGATTATCTATTTTATCAAACTGGAAATTAAATATTAAAAAAATAATAGATATTAAACCTCAAAGTTTTTCTCCTCGACCAAAGATTGACAGTACATTACTACTATTTACTCCAAGAGAAAATTTCTTTGAATTAAAAGATGCTAAAAACCTTGAAATGATAACTAGGGTTTTTTTTAGTCAAAGAAGAAAAATGCTGAAAAAACCTTTTAATCAAATATTCAAAAATGCAAAAGAGGTGTCGGAAAAGTTTAATATAAATCTTAATCTCCGACCACAAAACCTGGAAGCTGAAATGTATTTTAAGCTTGTTAAGGAATATGAGAATTTAAGAAGTTAACTTATTAACATGTCTTCTAATATATTCTTTATCATAATCTTTTGAGCCGTTATTAATTTCTGCATCTATCAAACTGCTAATTTTAGAATAACATTCTTCAAGTTGATCATTTATGATTACGTAGTCGTAATTAATCCAATGCAAGACATCTCTACTAAATTCTTTCATTCGCTCATCTACGATTAGTTTATCCTTCATATCTCTATTGGATAATCTTTCAAATAAAACTTCTTTACTTGGTGGAAGAATAAAAAAAGTTATCAACTTATAATTTAGTTGTTTATTTTTAATCTGATCAGCACCCTGCCAATCAATATCGAATATTACATTTTCACCTTTTTCTAATTTTTCTATAACCGGGGTTCTTGTTGTTCCATAGAAATGATTGAAAACTTTTGCATATTCTAAAAATTCTTCATTTTTAATCAAAACTTCAAATTTTTTACTATCTATAAAATAATAATCTTCATTTGAAATTTCATCAGGTCTTGGCTTTCTAGTGGTATGAGAGATTGATATATTGAAATTTTTTTTATCAGAGAGCAGTTTAACTAACGTAGTTTTACCTGCCCCAGACGGGGATGATAAAATTACCATTATCCCATCTTTTTTTAAGGACATTTAAATTCTTAGTTTTTTTTGCCTTCAATAAACTTTACTACATCTCCAACAGTTAGAATCTTTTCTGCTTGGCTGTCCGAAATTTCTGATCCAAATTCTTCTTCAAAGGCCATTACTAACTCAACAGTATCTAAACTATCTGCACCTAGATCATCTATAAAACTTGAATCATCATGAACTTTAGCCTCATCTATACCAAGGTGGTCTGCTACAATTTTTTTAACTTTGCTCGAAATTTCATCTGACATATTCTTCCTTTTTTGTTTTATTTCGTTGATAGTTCAAAAAGTAGCTTTGTCAACCCAAATACATGCCTCCATTAACATGTAGTGTTTCTCCATTAATGTAATCAGCTTGATCCGAGCTTAAAAAAGTAACAGCATTTGCGATATCTTCTGGTTTACCTAGTCTATTAGAAGGAATTTTAGCTAGTATTGTTTCTTTATGTTTTTCATCTATTTTATCTGTCATCGCTGTGCTTATGAAGCCAGGTGATATGCAGTTTACATTTATATTTTTTTTAGCGTACTCGATTGCCAAACTTTTGGACATAGCCACAATACCTGCTTTTGAGGCAGTATAGTTTGCTTGACCAGCATTTCCGGTGTGTCCTACTACTGAGGTAATATTAATGATTTTTCCAGATTTATTTTTAAGCATTTTTTTTATGGAATATTTACACATTAAAAATGTAGATGTTAAATTAATATCTATAACTTTTGTCCACTCTTCTAAACTCATTCTAATTGTTAAATTATCTTTAGTAATGCCAGCATTATTAATTATACAATCAAGTGATCCACCTAACTCTTCAGTTGAATTATTTATAAACTCTTCAATTTTTTCATGTTGAGAAATATCAAACTTAAGAATTTTAATATTATCAAATTTTGCTTTTAACTCTTCTAACTTTTCTATTCTTGTTCCAGTAGCCAAAATATTAGCTCCCTTATCGTACAGTTTTTCGACTATCGAGTTGCCAATACCTCCTGAGGCACCTGTGATTATAATGTTTTTATTTTTTAAACTATTCATTAATATTAATTAATTTTATATCTTCTTCTGTATTTATTGCACTAACTTTAACATTTTTATCAATTCTCTTTACTAGGCCCGATAAGACCTTGCCAGGTCCTATTTCTATAAATTGATTAACTCCCTTATCAATCATTAGTAAAACACTCTCTCTCCATCTAACTCTGCTTTCAATTTGTTTAACCAACAAATCTTTTAGTTCATTTGTATTAGATATTTCTTTTCCAGTTACATTGGAAATCAAAATATTTTCAGGTTCTTTAAAATTTAATTTTTTAATCTCTTCTTTCATCACACTTGTTGCTTTGCTCATTAGTTTACAGTGAAATGGAGCACTTACAGGAAGTTTAATATTTCTAATATTAGCAGACTTCAAGTCAACCATCATTTTTTCTAGATCTTTTATATTGCCACTTAGTACTATTTGGCCCATCGAATTATCGTTTGCAATAAAACATTCATATTTGGTTTTATTTTCATTAATAAGGTTTTCTATTATTTTAATTTCAGAGCCCAATACTGCTACCATTCCCCCTGCTCCTTTTGGAACTGAGTTTTGCATGGCTTTGCCTCTACTCTTTAATATTTTCAATGTATCCGAAAATGATAGCACTCCAGCTGAAGCTAGCGCTGAATATTCACCTAAAGAGTGACCTGCAAAAAAATTTGCTTTATTTAGATTGGTATTAAACTCTTGTTTAATTAGTCTAAATATTGAGTAGCTTATTAAAAATATAGCTGGCTGGGTATTTTCTGTTAAATCTAGATTTTCTTTAGGTCCATTTAGAACGAGATTTGATAATGAAAATCCAAGAGTGTCGTCAGCCTCTTTAAATAAATTTTGAACTAAACTATACTTATTATGTAGGTCTTTGCCCATTCCTACTAATTGAGAGCCTTGACCCGGAAAAATAACAGAAAACATTTAAATATCTAAAGTTTATTATGGTTTTAAGTGTTGTAATTCAATTATTATAATAGTATATCCTCACTTTTTATTAAAGAACAATTATG
>Ga0209709_10001037_pt1 | contig 26030 bp, 25 predicted proteins | sample ArcticOcean_MG_C_2_FD_187435 | JGI IMG/M metagenome (GOLD analysis project Ga0209709, IMG submission 187435) | Marine microbial communities from western Arctic Ocean - ArcticOcean_MG_CB4_136 (SPAdes) (version 2) | ecosystem: Environmental > Aquatic > Marine > Oceanic | place: Arctic Ocean...
AATACAATTGGAATGCAGATTGCCGCAGCAGGCTTGGGGGTGGCTGTGGTACCTTCAATTGCAGGTGTGCTGGCAAGAAACTTTGGACTTGAAGTAATCCCACTTTATTTGTTGAGTATACTAGCACTACTGTTATTGGTTTTTATCATTTCGAATAGTCTTTCCGGTGAATATACATTGGATTGACTGAAAACTCTCAAAAGTTTGGACTCTTCTGATACTATGAAATTTATCAACATACAATATTGTAAAACAAAAATTGGTGAACTGATTTTAGGTTCCTTCGAAGGCAAACTTTGTCTGCTTGATTTTAGATACAGAAAAATGAGAAAAACCGTTGATGAAAGAATTAAAAAAGGACTAAATGCCAAATTTGCAGAAAATAACACGGAAATTATAGAAAAAACACTGGCAGAGCTTGATGAATATTTTCATGGCAACAGAAAAGAGTTTGATGTCCCACTAAAAATGGTAGGAACGGATTTCCAAAAAAGAGTCTGGGAAGCTTTACTGAGAGTCCCTTTTGGAACTACGTCAACTTATTTGCAGTTGGCCAAAAATATAAAGAATGAAAAAGCGGTCAGAGCAGTTGCCGCTGCAAATGGAGCAAACTCGATGTCAATCATAATTCCCTGTCATCGTATAATTGGAAGTAATGGAAAGCTTGTAGGATATGCCGGCGGGTTACCGATTAAAAAACAATTGTTAAAGTTGGAGCAAATCACAACTCAATCTGGAACTAAATAATTTTAAAAAGAAATAGGGTCATATTGATACAGTTAACTAAGTTTACTTTATTTTCGGAGTTTTCATGAATAACATACCACAATCAATGAACTACATTCAGATCGAAAAACATGGAGATCCTGAAGTATTAAAACTGCATTCGATGCCGGTTCCGGAACCAGGCCCCGGTGAGGTACTGATTAAGGTCGCAGCGGCGGGAGTCAACCGTCCGGACATGATGCAACGCAAAGGGCTTTATCCCCCCCCTCCCGGCGCAACCGATGTTCCCGGACTGGAGGTTTCCGGAACTGTAGTTAGTGTGGGTCAAAACGTCAACGAGCCCCCCATCAATTCTGAAGTTTGTGCCCTCGTGACCTGCGGCGGTTATGCGGAATATTGTCTGGCGGCAGCCTCGATTTGCTTGCCGGTACCGGAAAAAATTTCGCTAGTAAATGCCGCGGGAATTCCGGAAACCTTTTTCACTGTCTGGACGAATGTCTTTGAGCGAGGGCAACTCAAAGCCAGAGAAAGTCTGTTGGTACATGGTGGCAGCAGTGGAATAGGAACAACTGCCATTCAACTCGGCAAAGCCTTTGGGGCGACTGTTTACACTACTGCAGGAACTTCGGAAAAATGTGAGTTTTGTGAAGATCTTGGTGCTGATGTTTCTATTAATTACAGAGAACAGGATTTCTCCGAAGAAATCAAACGCTTGACTGAAGGAAAAGGCGTAAATGTGATCCTTGACATGGTTGGCGGACCATACTTTCCAAAAAACATCCGGTTGCTGGCCGACGAAGGTCGGTTAGTGCAAATCGCTCTGATGCAGGGCAGCAAAGCAGAAGTTGATTTTCGCTCCTTACTGCTCAAACGTGTAACCTTGACCGGCTCCACCTTGCGCCCCCGCAGCGTTGAAGAAAAAACTAAAATCGCTCAGGCCCTGCAAAAAAACGTTTGGCCATTGCTGGAATCCGGAGCTGTCCGACCGATCATCCATCAAACATTTCCACTCAAACATGCGACAGAAGCACATCGCCTGATGGAAAGCAGTGCCCACATTGGAAAAATTTTACTTAAGCCTGCTGATTGACACCGATCAAAAAGTATTGTTCGCTGCGGAATGTTTTCTGCTAAACTGCCGCAGTGAATATGTTAAAATCCAAAGTGTCTCGCCAACTTTACTTGACAAATTTAATTCCTATCAGAAACACTTCGGTTTCAACTTTTTTCTTTATTCCTCAAAAGGAAACTTTATGGATGAGACTGCTAAAAAACCGCATTGTGGATGATTTTTTATGGACTTTACGTTATGACAGCCGAAGACAAAGATAATCGAATTTCGGCCATTTCCATCATGAATGCATGTTTGTGGGGAATCGGATGGAATTTAATTGAGTTACGTATCAAAAATTTGCTACGCCGGATGGTTGTCACTCAACTAAAGAAGTCAGTTCTACTACTCTCACACGGTTTGAACCGCATGTTTATCAGTGCCGCAGAACTGCTTTTGCTTTACGTTTTTGTACACTTTTTTTTAATATTACAATTCAGAGGAGTCTGCTGGCGTTGTCTTTAATTTTTGTGAGTGGATACAGAACTTTTGCCGGAATTGCCGTTCTCATTTCATTCCAAGCAGAAAATACGCAAAGCGGCAACGGCTTGATTAACAACGTGACCCTGCCAATGTTCATCCTTTCTGGAATTTTTTTCAGTTACCACAACTTTCCGAACTGGCTCATTCCTTATGTTGAAGTACTTCCATTAACGATACTAACCAATTCTTTAGAGAGCACACTATAATTGAACACTCATACAATATGTCATTTTCTTTAAATATTCTGCAGTGCAATCCCAAATTTATGACGGATCATGCGCAGCAGCAGGCGGTCGTTTTCCAATCCTGCAAAACGTATTTCGGTTCTGATTATGTCACGAATCATCCTCAGATCCTGTTCGGTCCTGCTTAACTCAATTTCATTATGCAGATTGTGCTGCATCAAAGTTTCCAGCACATCCCGCCGTAAGCGATTTTTGAGACGTTGTAGATCCTGCTCCGTTATTCCGGTAAGGATACCCTCAATCTCAGACTGGTTGTGTCCCATCATTGAGAGCTTCAACCAGATGGAATACAGGTTCCCCCTGTTGTCTGCAGGAGGCTGCTGACCAAGTCCCGGAGGTACTCCAATCAACAAAGCTGCAAGTAAGACTACCAGAACCACCTTGGTTTTGAATGCCATTTTTCCCTTTTTTCTATTACTATTTACTGCTTCAAAGAATGGATATTTTCCCACACATAATAATGGGAAATTCCGCCCTTCAACCTGTAATTTCGATAAACTAAGCCATCACAAACTGCGAAACCACACCATGCAATACGCAGTTCTTCACAGGCGATTGTTCACAAAACTGGAACAATTCGCTGTATTTGTTATGACAATAATTCATCTATTATTTACAAGAACATAAATCAGGACCACCCTGTAGACACACCACGCCCCATAGAGTTAAGCAGACGGAATTCCAGACAGAACTCTCCCTGCCATTCCAACGGAAAAGCAATCCAAACCTCATAGTTGGTTATCGACAGAACAGCCGGAAACTTTAAAATTAATATGGGGAATTATAATAAGATAGGCGACACAGAAAGCGCCGCCCACATTTTGCTGCTAATAAATTAGCGGTTGCTCTTGAGAATTGTTACCAGTCCGCCGTTGGGACCAGGAACTGCACCTTTGACAAGTACAATTGCTTCATCTGCAAGAATTTTAACAATCTTTAAGCCGAGTTGAGTTACTTTACTGTTGCCGTGGCGACCATGCATTTTCTTGCCTTTGAATACACGGGAAGGGGTTGCACACTGTCCAATACTTCCTGTACCTCGGTGCCCACGGTGTCCATGACTGGCAGGTTGACCATGAAATCCATGACGCTTCATAACTCCTGTGAATCCTTTACCTTTTGAGTTGCCGGAAACAGTGATACTTTCTCCTTCAGAAAATAAACTTACATCAAATACCTGTCCAACTTCTACTTCATCAATATTCTCTACTTCAAATTCGCGAAGGATGCGAGTTGGAGCCAGTGACTTAAAATGCCCTTTGATTGGTTTATTTACTTTTCGCTCCGGTATTTCTTCAAAACCGATTTGTACATGGTTGCAACCGTCTTTTTCCAGGATCTTTTTTTGGACAACTGTCATAGGTCCGGATTGCAAAACGGTCACTGGAAGTGCAGTTCCGTCTTCTTCAAAAACCTGGGTCATGCCAATCTTGCGTGCTAATAGTCCATTCAACATGGAGTCCTCAATCTTAAAATTCTTAAATTTTTTAAACGCTCATGCATATTCGGAGCACTTTCTAATTAGTTAATATACGATACTAAATGAATTGCGAATGGAATACAAGTTTAATTTTATGAAGCATACATAATCCATTCATCCAGTGCCTGTTTCAAAAATGCAGTAATAATGAACATTTCACGAATTCACAATATAACAGAAAGTCAAGTCCCAGCTTTCAACGTATTGCGTTCTGTTCTGTCTGTCGATATAATTGATTGTAATATTAACAATACTCACATTTATATGTATTTTTCAACTCAATGAAGTTGTTCATCACCAACAAACAGAAACTACTGCTTGCCGGACTTTTTATTATAGGGTTCTCGTGCCTGATTGGTGTTGTAGGATATATTTATCAAATTTACTATAGCCCCATCATGAGCAGTGCTCCAGATGGCAATTCGGTTATCTTGATCCCTCGAGGTTCCACCTTTGACAGCGTTACGGCACATATCAGAAAAAAGGGACTCCTGCCCTACCCCAGACTTTACGACTATTTGGCGGAAAAATTAAAAGTTCATTCCAGAATCCAGGCTGGAGAATTTAAAATTCAACACAATTGGAATACCTCTGAGTTGCTGCAGTATCTTATTTACGGGAAAAGCATCCGGCATCGCATTACCATTCCTGAAGGTGAAAATTATCGACAAATTGCAGAGCGTCTGCAGCTTGCAGAAATTGCAGATAAAGACGTGATCCTGTCGCTAAAAGATGATCCGGATTTATTAGCAAAAACTGGAATTCCGGACATGACCACTCTGGAAGGATTCTTGTTTCCAGAAACTTATTTTTTTTCGCGGGTAGATACGGAGCGACAAATTTTATCAGCAATGATTACACAATACAGGCGGGTTTTTAATGCTGATTTTCAGAGGCGTGCCAAAGAAATTGGAATGAGCGAGTATAAAGTTCTCACCTTGGCTTCTATTGTGGAAAAGGAAACTGGAATTGATTCAGATCGACCAAAGATTGCTTCAGTTTTTCATAATCGACTCAAACGCAGAATGCGTCTCTACAGTGATCCAACAGTAATTTACGGACTGAGTGATTTTAATGGAAATTTGACTCGAAAGCATTTACGAAAACCAACTCCGTATAACACTTACACCAAAAAGGGATTGCCGCCTACTCCAATTTCGAATCCCGGTCGAGCATCACTGCAAAGTGTGCTTTATCCGGCAGACGAAAAGTTCCTTTATTTTGTCGGACGCGGGGATGGAAGCAGCAAATTTTCAAAAACACTGCGGGAACACAATAAGGCAGTTTCGTATTTTCAGAAAAACCGTAAGAACCGTCAGGCAATGCGTCGCAAAGCTAAAAAAGCTTCCTCAAAGAAATTATAGCCCCATGTCCTCAGCCCAGTCAATTCAACTTGGTGAATCCTCATTCATTCCGTTATTGAAAATGCCGCCTAAAACCAGCAGCAAATTTACCCTGCTTGGTTACTATATCCGGCAGCATTTGTTTTCTTATTCTCTGGGAGTGGTTGCTATTTTAGGTACCAACTGGATTGCTGTCAGTATACCTGAATATGTGCGTTTAAGTATTGATTTGTTAAATAATGATCTCAAGTCAAGGCAGGATTTATTGTGGGAATATATGTTTATCATGCTTGGATTAGCACTTGTAATGGTGGTGGTGCGGACACTTTCCAGGATTCTTTTTTTTAATCCCGGACGTGCCATAGAGTGTCAGATAAAAAATGACATGTTCAGAAAATTAATGGCCCTGCAAAAAAATTATTATGATAAAAATCCTTCAGGAAATATAATTTCCCGCATCAATAATGATATCACTGGAGTCCGTATGATTTGCGGATTCGGCCTCATGCAGGCTTTCAATATCATAACAGCACTTTCAATGACACCTTTTAAAATGTGGCAACTCTCACCAAATCTCACACTTTACTGCATTATTCCAATTATCATTGTTTTTACAGTAGTGCGTCTTGGTATGAATGTGCTGGTGCGTAATATGAGGGCCCGTATGGAAAGCTTACAGCGTCTCTCAGGTTTTACTGTTTCATCTCTCTCGGCAATAGACTTGATTAAAACCCAGACAATGCGTGAATGGAGCACGAGGCGTTTTGAGAAAGAAAATCAGGACATGCTTCGACGTTCAATGAAAATTGCCTGGACCCGCTCTTTTGTGATGCCGATGTTAAGTAATTTAGAGCATTTTTTAAAACTTCTGGTATTACTTGTTGGTGGAATCATGGTAATCGAAGAAGGCTTCACCATTGGTCAGTTAACTGCTTTTATTGCATATTCTGCATTATTGACATTTCCTTTGATGGGGTTGGGCTGGGTAACAACAATGTTTCAGCAGGGTCTCGTTGGACTGACCAGCATCCAGACTGTTCTGCAACAGGACCTGCCTCGTGCAAACCTTATTTCACTTCCGGAGAAAAAACTTAAATCTCTTTTTGCAGAAGGAGGACTGAAAGTAAATAATTTAAGTTACCACTACCCTGAGAGCAAGAAAGATGTACTAAGGCACATAAATTTTTCCATCCAGCCAGGCCAGGTAATTGGCGTACTCGGAAGAATTGGTTCTGGAAAATCGACCCTTGTCAACGGCTTGAATCGTTATTTGGACATGGGCAAGGGCTCCATCTATTTAGGAGACCAGGACCTCGCAACTCTCAGCGACAAAGATGTCCGTACCTGTATCAGAACTGTCACTCAGTTACCATTTTTATTTTCAGATACTGCAGAAAATAATATCAACTTTGCTCTGGAAAATGAGGTTTCCGATGACAGGGAATTGTTTCAGAAAATTTTGTACTCAGCAGCTCTTGACAAGGAAGTTGCACGTTTTCCAAAACAGGAAAAAACTGTGGTCGGCGAAAAAGGAATCATGCTTTCCGGTGGACAGAAACAAAGAATCAGCCTGGCAAGGGCAATGATGGAACCTTGTAACCTGCTGATATTAGACAATGTGCTTTCTGCAGTTGACTATGAAACAGAACGTCATCTGCTGAGAGAAATCCACAAACTCCTCAAACCGATTAATAATCAACAAGCCCTGGCAGGAAGCCTGCTTATCGTTTCCCATCGTGTTACATCAATGGAACATGCAGATTTGATTCTGGTTCTTGATGAAGGACAAATAGTGGATCAGGGACAGCATGCTGACCTAATTAAACGTCCAGGTTATTATCAACAAATGTGGGCACTGCAAAACGACCATAATTCCTGAACAGTATTGAGAATCCATCTCATTTCGAAACCCAACATCCAACTCTCAAAACTCGGTAATTTCCTTTGCTCTCTCTCAAAAACGTTTCCAATCGACTCTGGGATAAGCAAATTCTCAAAGACATTTTCTGGTCCACAGAATTCGGACAAAGCTGGGCAATTCTAGGTCCAAACGGAGCTGGTAAATCGACTCTGATAAAAGTTGTACTGGGGCAAATTCCATATTGTGGTACCATCAAACGTCACCAGGAAATTGAGGATTTTGGTAAAATCGCACATGTTTCACTTGAGCAGCAAAAACTCTTGGTTGCCCAAGAGGAAAAAAAAGACCGCTACGAAGAATACAGCGGAAATGAAGAACATTTTTTAACCGGACAAGAAGTCATGGATCCGGAAGGGAAGCATCCGGAATCACTTCTCAAGATTGCAAAACAACTTGGACTTTCGTCCTTACTGGGGAACCCTTTGCGCTCCTTTTCAAATGGTGAAACTCGTAAAACTTTGATTGGGAAAGCCCTGCTTTCTGAACCAAAATTGTTGATTCTTGATGAGCCTTTTGAAGGTTTGGACACAGAATCGGTTCTGTGGCTTAAAGGAGCACTTTCAGATCTTATTAAAAACGGATTAGCAGTCTGGTTAGTCAGTCACCGTTTTGAGGAATTAGTTCCGGAAATCACACATGTTCTTTGTTTGAAATCTGGAGTAATTTTTGCTAAAGGTTTGCGCTCGCAAGTTTTGATTACGGAAGTGATGGAGGGCCTTTATGAGAAAGCTGATCACAAAGAAACTAACTTAAAAACTAACTTAAAAACTAACTTAAAAACTAACGAAAATTCTACAGAAATAAATGGGAACCCAATTTCAACTGACTTCTTTGAATCAGTAACTGAAAAAGATAGAAAGCACAGTCTTATCCGGATGATAAACGTTAATGTTCACTATGGTGAAAAAGTGGTGCTGAAAAAATTTTTCTGGTCAGTAGAGCAGGGGGAAAACTGGAAAATTGTGGGTCCAAATGGATCCGGAAAATCAACCTTGCTCAGTTTAATTTGCGGAGACAATCTACAGGCTTATGCAAATGAAATTTATCTTTTTGGGCGTCGTCGTGGTACAGGTGAAAGCATTTGGGACATCAAGCAGAAAATAGGATTTGTCTCCTCTGAGTTTCAGGTACGTTATCGGCAACCTGTTAATGCGTTGAAAGTGGTACTTTCAGGATTTTTTGATTCAATCGGTTATTATCAGCCAGCATCTGTAACACAAACAGAAAGGGCAATCAGTTTGATGGAACTGCTGGAAATTACAAATCTTACTGATCTTGACTTCACGCGTCTTTCGTATGGACAGCAACGACTTATCTTAATTGCAAGAGCAATGATAAAATCTCCACCTTTACTCATTCTTGATGAGCCCTGCCAGGGATTGGATCGTACAAACCGGAACCGCGTTTTAGAACTAGTTGACCTGGTTGGAAAAAACACAACAACACAAATACTTTACGTAACACACTCCGCAGATGATCATTTAAACTGCCTGCAAAGAGAATTGTGCTTTGAGGCAACTCCCGAAGGCATTTTTCACCCAATTATTACATGAGTGTCTGCACATGAAATATCTCTGCTTCCGGATTAAAGGAGAGACGCAATGGCAAATCCTCCCACAAATGTGCCGATTGCACTGCCTAAATTTGCGAACATGACTACGAGTAAAATTCTGGTGATCTTATTTTGCCAAAAACCTCTCAAATGTGTGATATCATCTGCAAGGCTTTCAAAATCCCGTACCTGAGGTTTACGTATAAATGCTTCAACTAATCCTGCCACCCAACCTGCAGCAACAGCAGGATTGAGAGAAGTAAAGGGTGCTGCCACGAATGCAGTTACAATTGTTATTGGATGACCAAATGCAAGCGCAGTCCCTAGTGCTGAAAGTGAGCCGTTGATCAAAAACCAGCGCTGAATCATTTCAATGCTAACGTCCGTTTCAACAGTAAAAAATCCGTAAGCAACCAACCCCATAATCAAGGCTGGAATACCCCATTTGAGCCAGGTGCCAATTTTTCCAGGAGGAGGCACTGTCTCTAATTCAGCTAAATTATGTTCCCGCTCCAGTTCTGCCGTCAGTCCTTTTACATGTCCGGCCCCAACTACTGCCACAATCCTTTTACCTTGAGCCAGTTTTATTTTTTCTGCCATAAACTGATCTCTTTCATCAATCAGAATACGTTTCATTTCAGGAGACTGTTCTGCCAGCATCTGCATTGCTTCAGAAAGTGCATCGCTTTCCTTGAGTTTTTCTATTTCTTCCTTGCTGATTTCTTCACGTACAAACAAACTGGCAAGAAGTTGACTCAAGACTTTCATTCTGCCCCAAAATGTCATCCCCCGCCAGGTACGCTGCAGTGTTATTTTAACATCCCTGTCTACCAAAATCAGTTCCGCTCCGACCCGTTCTGCAGCATTTACTGCTTCAAGCATTTCTGCACCAGGTTTTACTCCTAGCTGAGAACCCAACCTTTTTTGGAAGGCAGTCATGATCAAATTTGCAAATAGTAAAAAGGATTTACCTTCACGAACAACCTTATAAATGTCCATGTTTTTCCATTGATCTTTATCCAGCATCGCCTGATGTCGGGAAGAACAGAGTTCAATACAAACTGTGTCCGGCTTTTCCTGATCAATGACAGAGTTCACTTCATCTACACTTGATTGTGAAATGTGTGCGGTACCGATGAGCAGGATTTGCTTTTCATCAAAGCTAATCTCATGTACATTACCGGAGTAGTTCATTTATGATTCAAGAATAAGGTTCAAAAAAATATTTTAACCCCTAATTTTAATTGAAATCTAAAAAAGGCGCAAAATATTTTTGCCATTTTTACCGTTGGTCCTTGCTTCGACAGACTTAACCATACTCTCCGGAGAGCTGAAACGTCAGGAGCTTTAATTGAATACCAGAGCTCGTTTTAAAGTTCAGCCGTTGTTATAATTATTGATAATTCTTTCTTCATAATAATGAAGTAAATGTGAAGACCCTGAAAATAAATGGGATCCGGCATCGTCAGTGCTGTCCTTGAAATTTATAAATATTCTTCCAGACTTCTGAAGTCGCACAAATGGTGTGAGATTGGATTGACAACACTTGAAAATAGTTGAAATGGTTTATTGACAGATAAGATGCAAAATCATGATTATCAAAAATAACTATAAATTTATTTTTTGGCTGTTATTTATTTATTTCTGCATGACTGAAACAGTCAGTGCACAAAAGTGGAAACTAAGAGCCCGTGAGCATTTTGATACTGTAACGCTAAAATACGGTAACCAGATTGAAAATGAAACAACTTCCGGAATTGGACCGACAATTAATTTTTGGCTGGAAGAGCCCTATGAAAACGCGTTTGGTTTGGCACTTGGTTTGATGTATATTGATTTTGCGAGAGAATCAGAAAGCATCGGCAGAGGACAACGTATGGAACTCTGGAAGCTGGGACTGGAGGGCAAACATGATCCACTCCAGGGAGATGGGGGGCTTTTTTTGCGCTGGGGTATTTCAAAAAACCAACTGAAAACCCAGGGATCTCTTGGTGAGTTAAAAGGAAATGGAGGATATTTAGGGATCGGCTGGGAGTTTCCTTTTGAAATTCTGGGGCTGGCTTTTGAGATTGCTCAAAGACAAATCAGCCTGGAAAATAATTTATTCATTAAGACCTCCAGTCCGTCTATAGGCCTGCACTTTTACAAGCACCTTTAAGCTAAGTAAAAATAATCAGATGATTCTCTAAACAGCGGTGCGGGAATTAATCCCGCACCGCTGTGCATGAAAATCCTTTTTATGGAAGTACCATGAAACAAATTCCCATAATAATCGTAGGAATTAGAGCAGCAATCAACAATTTTAAAGGATTTACGCCATTTTCAAAAAAGCGTCCAAGTATAGACTGTCCCGCCGGGTTAGGGGCGTTCGCAATCACCGTCAATCCTCCACCGGTGACTGCCCCAGCTACAACCGCATATTTCGAAGCTTCGGCCATGTTTGGTACTAAAGTCGCAAGATAAGTAATTGCCGCATTGTCATTGACAGCAGTCAAAACAGTTGCAGTCAACATCAAAGGCAGTTCCGCCAGCGAGCCCAATACTGGAGCAATCCACCAGGCCTGCAGGCCGCCGTGAATGATCAAGCCTCCAAGGAAAAAACCAACCATGATCGGTCCCTTGAGTTCCATCTTGTTCTGATGCGTTGCAGTGAGCGACAAAAATCCCAGAAAAAATAGCAAGCCTGGAATAAACAATGCCGGATAATGTGCAGTATATACTGTCCAAGCTAGAAAAAATATATGAACCAGAGTGACCCACCACGGAATTGGAACTTCTCTTTCAGACCACCTGGCTTCGAATTCTTCGTGACTGATCTGACCAGGTTTTAGTGTCTGCACTTCCGGTGTATGAAAATTAGTGCTTGCTTCTACCTCATCCTGCTTACCCATTTTAGCAAACTGACTACGAAAGATAATGAAGTAAATCACATTGGAAATGAGGATACCCAAAGCTGCCTTCCAGCCAAAATTACTTGCCATAAAACTCATGTCCCAGTTCCAGGGTCCGGCAACCATCAGTACCGGCGGAGCAGCAAAATGGGTCAGTGTACCACCAACTGAAATATTGACAAACAACAAACCAATCGTGGCATATGCAAATCCGGAAGACGGCTTATACTTGTAAAATTGGTTGGCCAATAAAAGAGCGGCAATCGTCATTGCAGCAGGTTCGGTGATAAAAGAACCAAGCAGGGGAGCAATCAGCAGGATTGAGAACCACCAGGCTGCTTTACTGTGACCTCCTAAACCGGCTGCAAGACCCAGTAACTGTTCTGAAACCTTGACAACCGGTCTCGTTGAAGCAATTGCCATGATTACAACTACAAACATTGGCTCAATGAAAACTCGGTCGTAGACCATGTAATTCTTAAATGTCGCCCAATCAAAAAATCCGATTGTGACAAACAACACGGCAATGACCCACATTCCAAACACAACTTCAACTTCTCCCAGAAAGTGAAAAAGCTCTGCTTTGAAAGGAACGTCATGCTTGATTTCTTCTCCAGAAGCACCAGCCGCTTTCATCCGCTCATCATGCTCTTCATGAATCTGGTGTGCTTTGGCCGTCAACTTGTTGGCCATGAATGTGTGCAGAATGGCAATCAGAAAAATCAATGATACAACTAAATTGAACGGATTTGCACTAATGCGATGGGATAGTATCTCAACAATACTTGCTCCTTCCGGATCCCGGAAGCCTTCAGATCCGTGAACCTGATCACACCTCTCCGCTAAAAAATTAGGGGAACCATAATCTTCAGAGTAGCAGCTCAGAGGTACAGGAAAGGGAGTTGAATCCTCTCCTTTAGAAGCATTTACACCTGTACTAATTAGGACCAAAATTCCGGCAGTTAAGAGTCCTTTTATAAATTTTTTCATAGATCTCCTTCGTGAGAGGTTTATTAAACGATAAATTGCATACTTAACAAAATTTATTCAGATTTAATTTCTACCACCTAGTGAAATTATTTTCTTGGTAATTCTTAAGTTATAAAACTCAAAAAGTCAGACATACACAAAGTGTTCCTATCAATTATTTTCATGAATTTTCAATAAAAATTTAACATTTAAATCGGGATTTAACAAAAAGGTAAGTGTTTTTCAGAATTTCTGCACTTCACTGAAACAATACTATAATCAGTGAGTGGCTTCTACTTTGAGACTTCCACCTTGTTGTGGGTCCTTGACATCTTGCGGAATAGCCATAAAGGCCAATCCCATAATGATCGTGGGAATGATTGCTCCCAAAGCAAGCTTGGCAGGATTCACTCCACCGGGGAAAAATTTTGACAAAATGGATTGGCCTGCAGGATTAGGAGCGTTTGCAATCACCGTTAATCCCCCTCCAGTCACAGCTCCGGCAACCACCGCATATTTTGCTGAAATAGCAAAGTCCGGGACCAAAGTGCTCAAGTATGTAATTGCCGCATTATCATTGAATGCTGTCAGCACAGTAGCCATCACCATTAGCGGCAAGTCACCCAGGGAGCCCAAAACAGGAGCAATCCACCAAGCCTGAACTCCACCGTGTGTTACCAAACCCGCCAGAAAAAATCCTACCAGTAGGGGTGGTTTCAAATTGATATGGCTTTGATGTGCTTTGGTTGACATTGCAAAACCAAGGAAGAACAAAAATCCCCCTATGAAAAGTGGTGGATAGTGTGCATTGAACACAGTCCAGCCCATGAAAAGAAGGTGTACTGCAATGATCCATATTGGGATAGAATCTTCATGACGCTCTGAATCCTTTTCCATTTCTGCTTCTGCTTCAAATGCGGATGCAAACTTGGAAAACTCTTTTTTAAACGCATAATAATAAATTAAGTTTGAAATGAGAATTCCCAATATTGCTTTCCAGCCAAAGTTGAGTGCCATAAATGAAGAGGTCCAGTCCCAGGGTGTTTTCACCATCAGTACAGGAGGGGCGGCAAAATTGGTAAGAGTACCACCAACCGAAATGTTTACAAAGAGCAGCCCGATTGTAGCGTAGGCAAGTTTACTGGAAGGTTTAAGTCGGTAAAACTGTTCAGCCAAAAGCATAGCAGCTATTGTCATTGCCGCCGGCTCTGTAATGAATGAGCCCAATATTGGAGCTAAAGTTAAAATAGACAACCACCACGCACCTGGAGAATTCTTGCCGATAGCGGCAAATTTACCCAAGATTTGTTTAGCCAACTGCATTACCGGACGTGTTGCAGCCAAGGCCATAATGACCACTACAAACATTGGTTCAGTGTAATTTACTGTTTGTGCTATATAAATTTTGAAAGTGGACCAATCATAAAAAGAAATCATTACTGTTGCCAAAACGATAACCCAAATTCCGAAAATTGCTTCTACTTCACCAAAAAAATGCAGCATTTCAGCTAGAACTGGTGGATTATGTTCTATTTCTTCCTCAGATTTACCCGACTTTCTCATTTGTTCAGCATGAGTAAGTTCCATTTTTTTTGCAATGCCGGTGATTTTTACTGCAGCAAATGTATGCATAATAGCAAACAAAAAAATAAGTGATGCAAACAGATTAAACGGTGTATGTGTAATACGGTTCCCCAGAACAGCGAAAATATCTCCACTTTTAATCAGGTCTGCATCTCCATAAGAATCGAGTGGAATGGGGAATATTGGTGAACTTCCAACGTCACCACCTGCAACGGCAATTACTGCTAATCCACCAATCATTATTAGTCCCAGCCAATATTTTCGAATCTGATTCATTAAACTAACTTGCAATTAGAAAGAATTTTGGACTTCTCTGTTGAAAATAAATGTATTTTTTTTTAATCCTGTCAAACTAAACAAGAAGCGAGCAAATAACAAGCCACTAATTTGACGTGATTTTATTTGATAATTCTGCAATAATGTGTGATTGATTTCACAACTTGAAAACTTGTCTATTTAAAATGGCTAAAAAAAGAAAACAAAAAAAAACAGGGATGCTAAAGCGTCAAAAGGAAAAGCGTCAAAAGAAAATGATCCGGCGCCGCAAAGCAATGCCCAAGAAAAACTCTCAACAAGGAGGCTCTCCACAACAACTTGAACAACTCCTGAATACTTTACCCACGCTGGCATTTGAACCGGAACTGACCGATTTAAATATGGGTGAGGAGAAACTCCGTACATTGCTGGAAAGTGAAAAAACAGAAATAGAAATAATATTGGAACTTCTGACTGAAGAGTTTATTGCAGATCTTGACCAGAGACTTGAACAGTTGGAATCAGCACATTCTGAAAAATCAATTAAATATGTTTTGGCAAAAGCAACCCGTCATCAAATTGAGAACAGTGACAAAATTCCACACCTTTCTAACCCAGTACTAATTGCACTTTTCCTGAAAACACGTTCGGCAGTAGAAGGAGAAAAACTGGATCTAAACAGTTTGCCTGCAGCAATGGAAGAGTTTGAAAAACGCAATCATGATTTTATTCAGGAGCTTACCAAACAAATGGAAGGTTCAGAAAAAGACGATTCTATTTTAGAAGAAGATGGAGAACTGTTGGATGAAGAAAAACCGGAAGAACGGACACCAGCAATCGAAACAGATGTTTATAAAAAATTTATGAAACTAGTGCCTCCTGAGAAACAAGAGCAAGTGGAAGAGGATTTGGAGGTTTTCCTGGTTGATTTTGAGCCACCACCCATTTCAGAATGGGACTCGGAGTTGATCAAAAATTTCCTGGGAAAATGGTTCCTGGAAAACGCTAACCCTCTGGAAGAAGATTTAGTGAGTATGCGGGAATCATTGTTGAGCCTGTTTAAGTTCCTAGCAAAAGAGGATTTACTGCCAGATGGTTTCCTGAATACCGTCTCCAAGAGCATACAAAATTCCTGAAGGACTTTTTCCGACGGCATGACAAATTGTTATCCGTGCTTGGATTCAAAAAACCAAAATATAAACTATGTCCAAACAGGAGATAATTGAACAAAGCAAAGAATCATCTCAAATATTGGTCTTAGATGATGAACATAGTATCCGCTGGGTTCTGGAACGCACTTTATCACAAGCCGGCTATATTCCTCATCTGGCTGCAGACGTTTTGGAAGCAAGACCACTCCTTCAGAAACATCCGATCCGTCTCGCTTTTGTTGACATTAACCTGCCCGGAAAAGACGGTCTTTCATTCACCCGGGAAATTTTAAAAGAATTTCCGTCTCTGTTGACTATTGTAATGACCGGTCAGAGTACGATGTATAACACAGTTGAAGCAATGAAAGCCGGTGCTTTTGATTATGTGGCCAAGCCTTTTAACATTGATGAAATTGAAGAACTGGTAAAACGTGCACTTCGAGTTCCGCTGAGTACTCCGGAAACTAAAAGAATAAAATCTGGAAAAAAAGCAGACGATTTACTGGCCGGTCAAAGCAAAGTGATGCGTGACCTATATAAGGCAATCGGTCGAGTCGCAGCTACAGATTTGACAGTACTCATTCAAGGCGAAAGCGGAACAGGGAAGGAACTGATTGCACGATCCATTCACCAGCATTCTTTACGCTCCAGTCAACCATTTGTTGCAATTAACTGTGCTGCGATTCCTTCAGAGTTGATGGAATCAGAATTATTTGGTCACGAAAAAGGTGCTTTTACTGGTGCAACCGAACGCAAGCGTGGTAAACTGGAACTTGCCAGTCAGGGAACGTTGTTTCTGGACGAGATTGGAGACATGCCGATGAGGCTCCAGAGTAAACTCTTGAGGGTCTTGCAGGAAAAACAATTTGAACGAGTTGGGGGGCAAGAGCTAATCACGACAAATATGAGAGTGATTACTGCCACCCACCAGAACCTGGAAAATTTGATTAAAAATTCAAACTTCCGGACTGACCTGTATTATCGGCTGAATGTTTTCCCGCTTAATATTGCTCCCTTGCGTGAACGACGGGAAGATATTCCAGTTTTAACTGAACATTTTCTGGAGAAGGGAAGCAAAGAAATGGCTGTCGGAAGCAAAACAGTAGAACCCGAAGTGATGCGTGTGTTTGCTCTTTATAACTGGCCGGGAAACATCCGTGAATTGGAAAATACTGTCAAGAGCTTGATGATAATCAATGTCACTGGCACAATAATGTTGGATTCTTTGCCAAAAAATTTGTTCAGGCCTCAGCCTGTAACAGATTATGGAGAGAGTCTTGAAGAGGTTGCATCTTTAAAACTGGAAGGACTGGTTCGGGATGCAGTTGAATTCGACAAAGATTCACTATTGGCGGAAGTACTACCTCAGGTAGAACGACCCCTGCTGAAATTACTCCTTGAACAAACTAACTGGAACCAGCAAAAATCAGCCAGAATTTTGGGAATAAACAGAAACACATTACGTAAAAAAATCGAAACGCTGGGTCTCAGGAATCAAAGAGATATTAAAAAATGAAAACAGGAACATCCGCAACAATGTTTCAAAGGGTTTATGATGTTATCCTGGACCGAAAAAATTACTCTCCGGATAATTCATATGTATCTTCCTTGATGGACAAAGGTATAGATTCCATTTTAAAAAAAATCGGTGAGGAATCTGCCGAAGTAATTCTGGCCACAAAAAACGAGAACAGGAAAGATCAAATACACGAAATTACCGATCTCTGGTTTCACTTGCTAATCCTGATGGGATATCAGGGGATTACAATAGAAGATATTTCACAAGAACTGAAAAAACGGTTCGGTCAATCTGGCTTAGAAGAAAAAGCACAGCGTTAATCATTTAACAATCAACACATAGAAACAGCAATGCCTTCCGTATCAAAATCTAGTTCAATTTTAGAAAAAAATGCTCAGTCAAAAATCTCGTCCGTATTTCAGCCCTTCAAAGTTAAAGGAATTCAGTCCCCGAATCGCATCCTTGCACCACCAACAGTGGACGATCACGCGGATGTACATGGCAAAGTAACACTGGCAATAATCAAACACTACCGTTCTTTAGCACGGCAAGGTGCAGGTACGATAATTGTGGAGTCTGCCTATGTGACAAAGCAGGGGCGAAGTCACGTCAACCAACTGGGAATTTCAGATGAAGAGCATCTTGAGGGTTTGGAAAAATTAGCTCAGGGTGTAAAAAAAGAGGGTGCCACTATCGGAATCCGTCTCAGTCATGCAGGTGCACAGACTTCTGAAAGTGCTTGTGGTGAACAGCCTGTGGGGCCTTCTATGCTGAATTTTGGTCGAGATTTTGACATCAGCCGTCAATTCGATCAAGGTGATGTTGAAGAGATTGTACTCAATTTTGTGCATGCTGCTGAACGGGCAGAAGAAGCCGGTATGGATTTTATTGAAATAAATGGAACTGAACAACAATTGCTGGATCAATGTTGTAGTAAAAAACTTAACAATCGTGATGACGAATATGGTTCAGCAAAGATTGAGAATCGTGTGCAACTGGCACTGGATGTAGTTAACTCTATCAAGAACCGTGATTCTATCAAAATTCCACTTAGTTATTACTTTTCCATCTTTGATAAAATTGATGATGGATTCAAGCCCAAAGATCTTAATAAAATGTTGACATTACTGGATAATGCAGGTGTAGATATTTTCCATCCACTCGCAATCCATGCAATGAATAAGTGTTTTGAAAACAAAGAACCTTTGTGCCAGTGGTCAGCAAAGTATACTGACAAGCCAATGATAATTAATGGCAACATTAAATCACCTCAATTGCTCGAAGAAGCCGCAACACTCGGTTGCGCAGATTGGTTTGCGATGGATCAAAGTATTTTCGACCGCTTGCAGTGGTATCAATTTCTAAAAAGAAAAATTGATAAATAATTTTCTGAGTAAACCAAATAATGTCACGTTCAATTATCAAAACATCAAAGGCGCCTGCACCCGTAGGCCCTTATTCTCAAGCCGTAAGCTCTGGTAACATCCTGTATGTTTCCGGACAAATTCCACTTGATCCTGAGAGTGGAGAAATGGTTGGCAATTCGTTTGCAGAACAATGTCACCGGGTACTTTTAAATCTTAAAATAATTCTGGAAGCAGGAGGTTCGGGATTGAAACATGTACTGAAAGTAACAATTTACATGAAAAATCTGGCTCAATTTGGTGAGTTAAATGAAATATACTCAGAATATTTTGATGATTCTAAACCCGCACGGGTATGTGTAGAAGTAAGTAATTTGCCAAAAGGAGCAGATGTTGAAATGGATGCAATTGCAGAAATCTCTTCTGTTAACTAATAATATTCAACAATAAAAGAATCAAACTGATGTCAGCATTAAATATAGCAATTGCCGGGTTCGGTACAATTGGCAGTGGTGTCGCACACGTTTTAGAACAACATAGCAAAGAACCTGATGCAACCATTAATCTCGTGGGAATTCTGGAAAGTGATACTAAGGGAAAATTTGCCCGGCCATGGTTCGAAAAAAGACCGGAATTGTTTTATGATAACCCGGAAAAACTACTTGCTGATTCACAGGTTAATGTAATTGTTGAGACCATAGGAGGAAGCGGATTTTCCCGTGAACTGATCACAAAGGCCTTAAAGAACGGGAAACATGTCGTTACTGCAAATAAGGATTTGATTGCAGTTCACGGTGCTGAACTGATGACAGTCGCGAGAGAAAACGGACGTCATTTGCTTTTTGAAGCGGCTGTGGCTGGAGCAATTCCAGTTTTGCGGTTACTTAAAGATTATCTTCAAGTACAGGATATTCAGAGTATCCGGGCAATTCTGAACGGTACAACAAACTACATTCTAAGTGAAATGGAATGCAATAACCTTTCTTTTGAGACTGCACTTTCACAGGCTCAGGAATTAGGATTTGCAGAACAGGATCCGACAAACGATATCAAGGGAATTGATGCCCGTTACAAACTCGTAATTCTGACTTATTTAATTACTGGTCAGTGGTTTGCGCCTGAGCAAATAAATTTGGAGGGAATTGATCACTTGGAACTGGCTGATTTTGAATATGCTGAACGAATGGGTCGGAGCATTAAATTGATCGCAAATCTTCGCCTCAGTGATCAAGGAGTTCAAGTTTATGTTTTGCCTCTCATGATTAAAAAAGATGATATTCTGGCTAAAATATCCGGATCAACAAATGCAGTAACTTTCACAGGAAAGTATACAGAAGACATCACCCTCATTGGAAAAGGCGCAGGAAGCCTTCCGACAGCCTCAGCGATTGTTTCGGATTTGAACAAAGTTCAAAGTCACCCCGAACCATTTCCTCAACCCACAGGTTCCAGAAAGTTAGAGATTGAATCGATGGACAACATACAATTTCGCCACACATTACGCTTTGAAGTTCGGGACCACCCGGGAATATTCGGTCACTACGGTAGTATCTTTGAACGGCATTCAATTAACATATATGCTTTAGAGCAGTTGCCGCAGTACCACCGTATTGGTAAAGAAGGGGAAGAAATCGTGATTTTCACATTGACACTCCAGAACTGTACTGAAGGTTTGATTCTCAAAGCTCTAGAGGAAATAAATCAGGCAGACTACATGCTGAAACCCGTAGTACTCCTAAGGGAAATTGTCTGAAGTTTTAAGAATACTATTCCACAGTCACAGACTGACAAAAAGCACTCGTTAATAAAAATATGTTCAAGTTTATCAGTTCATTTCGTCTTTATATTTTCATCATTGCTACTTTCATCGTTCTATTTTTCCTAATGTATCAGACATTTAACAAGCCCGGTACATCCAGGTTTCAAATAGCTGTACAAACCATAACATACCCCGTGCAGACCTCAGTGCAGTCAGTCGTATCAACTATAAAAAATATCTGGAATTCTTACATAAATCTTATAGAGGTTAATGAAGAGAATAATATGCTCAAAGAGGAGTTGCTGAATATGGAAGGGAGACTGAATCAGCACATTGAGAATTCTGTTCAGTTTTTCAGATTGAGGTCTCAACTGCTCTTTGCACAAAATAAAGCCAGAAAGGAAATATTTTCAGAGATTATTGGAGAGTCTGCCGACAACAATCATCAAATTCGCTTGATAAACCGCGGCAGTAACCAATTGCTTCAGCGCAACTTCATTGTTATCCGCAAAGAGGGACTGGTTGGCCGTATCCAGTCTGTATCACCTTATCAGTCATCAGTACAACTGATTATTGACCACCGCAGCCGTGTACCTGCTTTGATCCAACGTAATCGTGTTAAAGGTTTGATATATGGAACTCACGATGGAATAGAAATGCGGCAGATTAATCAGCATGCCAAAATTAAAATTGGAGATCGCGTTATTTCCAGTGGTCTTGGGAATCTGTATCCTAAAGGAATTCTAATTGGCTGGGTTAGTGGAATACAACACAAATCCCATGAACTATTCAAAACTGCAAGATTGGATAGTGCTGTTGACTTTAATCAAATAGAAGAGGTATTTGCTATTTTGCCTTCCATAACTGATTCTAATTTGTCTGACGAATTTGAATCCATGGTTGAATGATGCGATTATTCTCACTTTCTATAGGAATTTTGTTAATCGGTGTCTTGATGAACATCGTTTTCAACCACTATTTTCAACCAGTCGGTTTAAAAATAAACTGGATGCTTATTTTCATGCTTTTGCTGACATTCCGTCATTCTTCAATTTCACTGTCATTTCTCGGTGTATTTGCGGGAATTATCTTAGATGCACTTTCGCATGGTTACATAGGGCTTTATGGAATTTCTTTTTTTGTAACCCTGTTACTTGCCCGTCAGTTAATTAAATTATTTTACGCAAATACTTTTTTTGCACTCAGCCTTGCTGTCTCAGTTATGACAATCCTGGAGGGTTGGATATCTCTATCCATTCTGAGCATGCTAGAAACTGAGCTTAACCAGTCTTCTCTAATGTTGACCTCAACTCTTCCACTTGCCGTTTTACATGGACTGGTAACCCCATTTATTCTTCAAAGTGTAATTTGGGGAGAAAAACATTTCATAGGTGATACAGCATGAAACTGAATCCTCCTAATTTTGAAGAGTTGGATCAGATTAGGATTCGCATAATTATTTTAGGTGGAGTCGTAATTTTGATTTTCTCCATGCTGGCTTCGCGTCTTTGGTATCTGCAAATTTCTCAGGGCGAAAAATATCTCGAATTTTCTCAGGGCAACCGCATTCGTCTGGTTCCGGAACCTGCTTTGCGTGGAAATATTTATGACAGGAATGGAGTTTTACTGGCCGAAAACCGTCCTGCTTACCAACTGCTCCTGATAAGAGAAGACACACCAAATCTGGAAACAACTTTGCACAAAGTTTCAGGATCTCTCAATATCTCCTATTCTGCACTAAAGGAAAAAATTGATGCCAATCAGGATTTGGCTCAGTTTAGGCCGATTATACTTGTAGAAGACTTGGAATATGAAAAAGCCATGCATCTGGAAACATTTCAGGATGATTTTCCAGGTGTTTCTGTTGTGGTCCGTCCAAGCAGGTTTTATCCACAAAAAGAATTGGCATCTCATCTTATCGGCTATGTCGGAATTGTCCAGGAAGATTGGTCAGAATTGCCGGCAGAGAAACGGAGTTCCAGCCAGATTGTTGGTCACTCAGGAGTAGAACTTCTTGAGAACGATCACATGATTGGACTCGATGGCGGCCGACAGGCTGAAGTTGATCATATGGGGAGGGAACTGCGGGTTTTAGGAGAACCTGTTCCCTCTGTACCTGGGAGAAATATCACTTTGAGCCTGGATGTCCGTCTCCAGAAAGTTGCAACTGATGCCATGAAAGGTGAAAGCGGTGCGGTAATTGTCATGAATCCAAAAACCGGCGGAATTCTTGCCCTGGCAAGTTTTCCTGATTTTGATCCAAATTTGTTTTCAGGAGGAATAGATCCAGAAAATTGGAAACGTCTCTTGGAAAATCCGCAACATCCTATGGAAAACAAAGCTATTCAAGGTCTTTATGCTCCCGGATCAATTTTTAAAGTAGTCACAGCTTATGCAGGACTTGAAAAGGGTGCTATTACTCCTGAAACAGAATATGTCTGTAATGGGTTTTTTCATATTAAAGGACGCAGTGATCCATTTAAATGCTGGAAGGAAACGGGCCATGGAAGAGTTACACTGCATGACGCAATTAAAGGTTCATGCAACGTCTTCTTCTATAATACTGGAATGGGAGCAGGAGTTGATGAGTTGCATAAATACGCAAGTCTGTTCCGCCTGGGAAAATTAACCGGAGTTGGGCTCTTGAATGAAAAAGCCGGATTAATTCCCAGCAGCAGTTGGAAAAAAAGAGTTTTAAACGAACCATGGTATGGTGGTGAAACCCCTTCCATGTCAATCGGGCAGGGTTTTATTATTGTTACGCCACTTCAGGTAATTAATATGATTAATATTCTTGCAAATGACGGAATATGGATCCCACCCAGGCTTTTTTTGGAAGATGAAGGAACGGCACCTCAACAAATACCTTTAAACAAAGAATATTTGAGCTTAATCCGCAAGGGAATGGTTGCAGTGGTAAATGAAGCTGGTGGAACTGCCCGTAAAGTTCAGTTTGAAGAATTTACTGTTGCTGGAAAAACTGCAACCTCACAGGTTATCAGTCACAAAACCATGGAGACACTTGACGATGAAGCAAAGCTAAAAAAAGAATTTCAGAACCATGCCTGGTTTGTAGCTTTTGGGCCAGCGGAAGATCCGGAAATTTCAGTGATAGCACTGGTTGAACACGGTGGTGGCGGTTCAAGGGTTGCTGCTCCAGTTGTTCGAAAAATACTTAGCTACTACATCGACAATATTTACAAACCAAAATCTAAAAACACAGTGCAAACTAACTTCCAGTCAAAATATTTAAATTTCCGTACACGTCTTCAAATGGCCTTCAACTGAAATCCTGATTCCAGACAGGAATGAATGCAATTACCTGCATCGTCTGCAACTTTATAAATAATCTGCTTTAAACTCTCATAAAATGTCTCAATTCTTACAGCATCGCCCTTTGTGTCTGGCCTCTTCTTCACCTCGTCGCAAGATGTTTTTGAAAAAATATGGCCTCCAATTTGACTGTCACACTCCAAAAATTAATGAAACACCAGAGAAAAGTGAGTCTGCAAAAAGTTTTGTCAAACGAATGGCCAATGAAAAAGCCCTGCAGGTACAAAGGACATACTCAAAACTGGCAGAAGATGTCATAATCCTCGCAGGAGATACTATTGTTTATTTTGATGGTAAAATTCTGGGTAAACCGCAATCAATTCAGGATGCCAGAACAATGCTGACTCAATTTAGTGGAAAGACACATCAGGTTTTTTCCGGATATTCAATCTTAGATTCCTCTTCCGGAAATCAAATAACAGATCTTGTTTGTACGGAAGTCCGTTTTTTAAAATTAGATGCCGACCTGCTTGAGTGGTATCTTAACTCCAAAGAACCTTTTGATAAAGCTGGTGCATATTCAATCCAAGGTTTAGGTGCAATTTTAGTTGAATCAATCTCCGGGTCATACAGCAATGTTGTAGGATTTCCCATTGAATGCATAATTCCAAACTTGACAGCAAATGGCTGGATTTCCTTTGCAGAAAATACTCAACATGAGGTGTACACATGAAGTATTATTTTTTAATTCTCGTTACAGTATTCCTGATTCCAACACCAACACACGCCATTGAGCTTGAAAGCCGCTTACCGAAATCAGTCTGGGAGGTCGAAATGCGTTTGCAACATACCCCAGTTTACGATCGAGCTTTTAATGGTTATGGAGAAGAAGCACCTTTGCAGCAACTCATGCTCTGGGACAGAGAATGGCGAGATTCGGTCGTTGGTAAGTTGCAGCGTGAAGAGCAGAGACTTGAAATCCGTATTGCATACGGTCTTACTGAAAAGTGGATGCTGGAGGCAATTATACCTTTACTGCAAAAAAAACAAACCTCTACTCTCAAAATTGAATCTGCTACAGCTATTCAGCAGAAAGTTCTCGAAAATTTGGCTTCAGAAAATCTAAGTGGACCTGGTGATATCAAGCTTATATTTGCCAAAGATATAGTTACGACTACGACCTGGCATAATCGCGGCGGCTACACTTTGCGACTGCCTACAGGTACAACTGGGACTCCCCGCGGTATTTCTACAAATTCAACCGGAGAGGGCCATGGCTCAGTAGGTGCCTATTTTCAATTTAATTGGTATCCTCTGACACACGGGATTCGGAATGCATTCAGGATAGAAGGTACAAATGAACTGGTTGGCAAACGTGAAACACTTGATGGAGAAAAAGTATATTACTCTGCAGGGAATCGCGCAGACCTTTTCTACAACTGGAGTATTGAGAGGCAAAATATATTTGCCGGCACAGAACTGCATTATTACCAACAGGCAGAGAGCAGTTTGCCAACAGGTAAATCTAATGCTGCTTTTCTTAAAGAGATAAATTTTGAATTCGGTTACGGTAACCTGAGTGACCTTGAGCAAAAACCACTCTCTACTCCATGGCAAGTCCGCCTGGGTTACACTCGCCCACTTGACGGACAAAACGCCCCTATTGCAAACCATTGGGAACTAAGTTCCACCTTCTTTTTTTGATCTTTTCCAGAAAAATTATTTAAAACAGCAAAGCACATTTTTTATCTAAAGGAACTTTGTGAATTTGGAAGATTTGAACCATTGTGATATCAAACAGGCACATATTGAACTGCTTAAATGTTGCAGTTCCAGCCAATGGACTGAAAAAATGTTAGCAGTTCGGCCTTACAAGTCAGTATCACATCTGTTGGAGTTGGCAGGTCAAATTTGGTCTGATTTGGGAGAAGTCGATTATTTGGAAGCTTTTGCTGCTCATCCAATAATTGGTGCCAGTAAACCTCCGGATAATGCAAAAAATACGGAAAGCTGGACGAGCAAAGAACAAGCCGGAATGATGTCCGCAGATGAGCAGACAAAATTGAAATTGAAAACCGAAAATAAAAAATATGCAGAAAAATTCGGTTACATATTTATCGTCTGCGCCACGGGAAAAAGCGCATCAGAAATGCTGGAACTGCTCCGGACTCGGCTGGAGAATTCCCCGGAAACAGAACTAAAGATTGCAACTGGTGAACAAATGAAAATTACAAATTTGCGGCTTAATAAAATGCTGAGAGACGCATAATTTATTTTGTGATAAATACCAGTTTCTGTGTCACTGTTAACTTCCCCGATATGTGCTGTAACCAAAAGGACTCAACAGCAATGGAATGTGATAATGCTGCTCCGTATGATTGAGTAAAAAACGAACTTCAATTTC
>Ga0209709_10001040_pt1 | contig 26006 bp, 16 predicted proteins | sample ArcticOcean_MG_C_2_FD_187435 | JGI IMG/M metagenome (GOLD analysis project Ga0209709, IMG submission 187435) | Marine microbial communities from western Arctic Ocean - ArcticOcean_MG_CB4_136 (SPAdes) (version 2) | ecosystem: Environmental > Aquatic > Marine > Oceanic | place: Arctic Ocean...
TAAAGTAGCTCCACCGAGTTGTCCTGCTGTAGTTAAATCTCCTGAGCTTGGATTGTATGTAAATCCTGTGTCTGTTTCTAGTCCTTGTGTTCCTGTGGCTCCATCAACGAATGTTGGATATACTGTTTCATCAGCTGAATTGTTTGCTACTGCTGTGATATTGGTAGCTTCTGTAGCTGTCGCTACTGCTATATTTCCAGTACCATCAAAAGATGTTCCACCTATTGTTCTCGCTGTCGCTAAGGCTGTTGCGGTTCCTGCTAATCCTACTGCTATATTAGCTGTACCATCAAAAGATGTTCCACCTATTGTTCTAGCACTCGCTAACGCTGTAGTGGTGGCCGACAGAGCTACTGCTATATTAGCTGATCCATCAAAAGATGTTCCACCAATAGTTCTTGCTGTAGTGAGTGTTGCTGCTGATCCTGTTGTGTTTTGATTAAGAGTATCAGCTAACGTGCTGGTTACTTTTGTAAATGCCATTTTAAATTATCCTATCATATCCATTACTGGTAATTCGTATCCTAATTTTAAGTCTTCTTCTAAGGCTCTGATTTCTTCTTTAGCATCATCAACCAATTGTCTTCCATTAAGAGTTATTCCACCAGGTAATGCGATACCATCAAATTTAATTAAATTTTGGCCCCATTGTAATTTCATTTTTGCTGTACAGTATTTCTTTAACCAAACATCATTATAAATGTCTGTGTATGTTGTAGGATCTTGTTTTCTGATACATTCTATTAGAATATATTCTCCAGCCGCTATACTATTTGTCCAATCCATATCGATATAGAGTCTGTTTCCGTGTTTACTGTGTCGCATGAAGGGAGATCCCACTAAAATCTGATCCAACATACCTAAATGTTGTTGTACCATTTCGTAATATAGTATAGAAGTAGATGTCATATCATAAACATCATTTAATCGTAATTGATATCTTAGATCAAACATATTGTTTGTTGATTTATCATTAAAGTTGAATACTTTAATAACTGACATGATAGCTTCAGGCAATTCAATATAATTGTTGCCTTCTAACCACGTTGTGGCTCCATTGTCTGATCCACCACTAGTTGATGAAGTGACATTAGAGTTCGTTTTTTGATTGTCTATTTCAGTTTGTGTTATTAGATGTTTAAGATAAGTTCTTAAAGTGCCATCATAATGAAACTCTTGGAAAAATTGAAGTGAGTCATCAATGATATCGTCTGTTTGATCATCATCAACATTAATTTCTACAACAGGAGCTCCGAGTTGTCTTTTACAATATGAAATAAGTGTCGCTTTACTGTTAGGTGTTGCCATATAAATAATTCTCCGTTATCTACTATTTATGTATAATAGAAGTCTAGAGTCTGAATTCTTTGACAGCGGCTTCTTGTATTCGGTCTAACTTTTCGTCTAGTCTCTCTATAGCGTTTAATATTCTCGCCAAATCTTGTTCCATCTCTCTTTTCGAAACGTAGTCACGCGCTATTTCTTCTCTTGTTTTATTTAGTAAAATATCTTGTCGGCGTATCTCATCATGTGAAGTTCTAATCCACCAACCTAGAGGAAGTATAACTAATGTTAAGATTATATTCCAAATTATATGACTATCAAATTCCATGTCTTATCCTTCTAGTGATGTTATTCTTGCTTTTGCTGCTGTTAGCTCTGCACTTAATTCTTGAACTGCTTTTAATAATCTTATATTAATATCGCCGTATTTTACTATTTTTACATCACCTTCAAAATCTCTTGATGTATCATCTGGGTCTGGGGCAAATTCTGTGTCGGTTGTTGCATCTGATATTACACTTTCAACTTCTTGTGCTATCAATCCTGTTTGAGTTCCTGTTTTTCTAGTATCTTTCCATTCAAAGTTTCTTGGAGTAAGTGCATTTATTATAGCTAATTGCCCATCGGCTAAATCTGTAATATTTTTCTTTAACCTTACATCTGAAGTTACTGCGGTTGAACCATTAGCTAGATAAGCTACTCCATCTGATTTTAATACTAAACAAGCGGCATCTTGTCCTGTTAAATAACAATTACCACCTGAATTACTGCTCCATCCACCAGTTCTTGTACCTACTCTAGCACCAAGTCCGGACCATGCCATCATTTGTACTTTTTGACCACCATTTTCAACAATGATTAAACAGTTTTCAGAAGTATTTGGAGAATTTGGAACTTGACTTGAGACATTTAAGTTTCCAATCGTATCGCCTTGATGACTTCCTTTTATTAAGAACCCACCAGTTGGATTTATCCTCAATCTTTGAACTGACCCATTAGTTGCATCATAAGTTTTAAAACTAAATCCTTGATTGTTACTATTTCCATCATGTCTATATGCTGTAATATCAACCCCTGTAGTTGTATATCCACCTAATCTAATTGTTGCGTGGTCTGCACCAACACCACCCTCTGTTTGGAATACATGTAATCTTGTTGCAGGACTTGCAGTTCCTATACCCACATTTTCACTACTATCTACAGTCATCCACGTTGCATTTGAATTATTTGTTAGACCAGACACAGCTCCACCTGCAGCTTCCCAAGCTGGTGCACTACTTGCACCTGTACTTGTTAATACTTGTCCGTCTGATCCGTAGTTTGCTCCACCTATACCTAATTGACCTGCTGATGCAATACGAATTCCTTCTGTAAAGGTACCGGCATTACTATACCATAAAGACAAGGCACTTGAATTATCTGCTCCATCTCTGGTTGCACGAATACCTGCGTTAGAAGCAAAAGAACTTCCCGCATCTAAGTTACCAAACCTTATTTCTCCAATTCTATTACTGCTTGTTACATCAGTGCTTATTAACTCTAATACACCAAAAGCATCTTGAGCAGTTCCTGCTATTGAAAGTACATTTGAAGTTGATCCAAAACCACCTTCATTTGGAGTTGCGATACCTATACCTACGTTGCCTGAACCATTAAAGTAAGAATCACCTGCAGAGTTAAATGCGATTTTAGCTGTGCCGTCAACTTCAAGTTGAAGATATCCCGCATCCATTCCTGCACCACTACTGCCTGCACCACCCATAAATACTAATCTATGGTCATTACTGTGAACAGCCACACCATTAGTACCACCCTCTGTATAGAAAGTAAAATCTCTTGCTTGAGTTGCTACTGCTCCTATACCACCTGCTGACCAAGATGTTTTACCTGTAGCCCCAATACGCATTCTTTCTGACATTGATATATGTGCATCTGCTGAACCACTAGCCGCATTATGCCAAGAGTGGATTCCATCAATTTGTTTATATAAACTAGCTTCATCAGTAGAGATATAACTATAATTACCATCAGTATCTACATAAACATTATTGGCTAGTTGTGTTCTACCACTCGCATTAGCAGATGTAGAATTTATAATAGTTCCTAAACCACCAATACTTACATTTGTCCATCCTGTTTCCGTTGCTTTTGGAACTGCTCCAATACCAACATTTCCGTTACCTGTAATACGCATTCTTTCTGTACCAGCTGCATCAATGCCATTATCTGCAGCACCCGATCCTGTACGGAATTGTAATGCTGCATCGGAACCACCCTGTCCTCTAATAACACCACCAATAGCATTTTGTCCTAACATTAAAGTAGATACACCAGTTCCAACGATTTGTACAACAGCTTCTGCAGACGCACTAGTACCTCTAACATCAATTTTAGTGGCAGGACTTGTAATTCCTATACCAACTCTATTTGTTGAAGAATCAACAACAAAAGTAGGAGTATCCCAAATTAAATCTCCAGTTCCACCTGTTAAACCTGTTAATGTTCCTACACTTGTGATTGCTGTTTGAGCTGCTTGAGTTACAGTTAAGGCTGTACCAGATGCATTACCCGTAAGTGCCCCCACGAATGCTGTAGAAGTAATTGAAGTTGCTCCAGTTACTACTCCTGCATCTACGTTTATTGTTCCGTCTAAAACTATAGCCGAACCACCTGCAGGTGTAAGATTTAAAGCACCAGAGTTTGCTGTGATAGTATTTCCATTAATACCAAGATTATCAACTGTTAAAGCAGTTAATGTTCCAAGACTTGTAATTGATGATTGGGCTGCTGTAGTTACTGTGGCCGCTGTACCACTTGTGTTTCCTGTGACATTACCTGTGATATTACCTGTAAATGTTGCCGTAACACCAGTAGATGTTAACATTCCTGTACTTGGATTATAAGTTAATCCTGTATCAGTCTCTGCTCCCTGTGAACCTGTAGCTCCGTCTACAAAGACTGGATATACTGTTTCGTCTGTTGAATTGTTAGCAGAGGCTGTAAAAAGAGATGCTGTTCCTGTTGTGTCTTGATTAAGTGTTCCTACTGTGAAATCTAGAGTATTATCTCCATCGTCATAAGCTACTGTGATGCCTGACTCCGTATTAGAGGTAGTCATTGCTCCAACTGTATCGGCTATCGTTTCTGAAAGTGTTACACCACCTATTGTAATAGCATCGGCTTCAACTGTACCATCAATGTATAAATTTCTCCATTGTTGACCTGTACTACCTAAATCATAAGTGTCATCTGTATTTGGAATAATATGAGAATTAACATTGGCATTAATTATCATATTATCCGTATCTGCGTCACCAACTGTTATTGTACCACCTAATACGATATCACCTGAAATATCTACATTAGCGTTGATGTCTACTGTTGTTGCATTGATTTCTACTTCTGTATCAGAAGTTAAGTTGAGAACTCCATCTGCACTTTGATTAATATAAGTACCTGAGTCTCCGAATTGTAATTGTCTTGTTGAGTTTAATATTAAACCTGTGTCTGCTACATGAGTGATAGTTACATCTGAATCAGCACCAAAATTTAATACAGCGCCATCTGATCCTAATGTAATGTCATCAGAAAAATTTAAGTCACCAGCATTACTGATAATTCCTGCTAATTCTCTTGCTTGTGTTGTCATACTAATCTCTGCTCTATTTCATGGATTCTTTGTTCTAATTCACCTTCTCTCATATTTAGTTTTTCTTCTAAATCTAAATTTGATGTTTCTAGGGTTTCAATTCTTTCCATCGCTTCTTGTATTGTTTTTACCATTAATGGAACTAATTTACTTTGGTCTATACCTTGATGGTCTGGATTTCCATCTTCATCTATAGCATCTTTTACTCCACTAACAGCTTCTGGCACTATGCTAGAAACTTCATGTGCTAAGAAACCTTCTATTAAAGTATTAGAGTCATCTGATATCCAATTAAATCTAGCTGGTTTTAATTGCTTCAATCTTGTTGTAGCATCCCATGTGTAGTCTACGTTTTCTTTTAGTCTGTAATCTGATGAAGTGTTGTAAGATGTAGAACTTGCATTAGCGACGATTGAACCAACCTCACCACCACCATTAGTTCTTTCAAACATTACAGCTTTCATGCTTGCTCCAACTTCTCCAACAAAATTTGCATGGCCAGTTGCAGTAGAACTACCATCATACGTTTGACGGCCACCACTAGAGATGCGCATTCTTTCAGCATTATTTGTCATGAAATTCATATAATTAGTGCCATGCTGATAGCTTATTCTTCCGTAAGCTGTTGTACCATTGTCACGATTAAATGCTAAATTACCCTGAGAGTTTTGTGCTGATTGAATTGTAATACCTTGATTGTTAACTCCTGTTCCACCACCTACAACTAATTGTTCTGCGAATGTATAGCCTGTTTGTGCGGTTTGACCGATAAGTACAGCACCAGTAGACATAATACGCATTCTTTCTGTTGGCTCTGCATTGTTTGTTGCGCTTGTTTGAAAAGTTATAAATGCATTAACATCATATGACTCTAATCTTACTAGTGCAGATGCCCTACCTGTTTGTGTCATTGTGCCAGTTGCAGGGTCTCTATTTATTCCAAACATGGCTGTATCTTGCCAAGCAGATAAAAATGCTTTATTAGAAGTAGCACTTGTAATCGCAATAGATTTATTACTTGCTCCACCTAAATGTAATACTGAGCCTGGACTCGTAGTTCCTATACCCACGTTTCCTTGTGTATCTAGTACCATCTTCACACTTTCTGCTGCGTTTGATGTACCAGAAGTTAAAAATTGTAATCCACCAGAATCGTTATAAGAACTATGGCTCGCTTGTCTAATTCCTGCTAAATAATGACTGGAATTAAACCAAGCTATTTCATTGGTCATTTGGTTGCCACCATCTATTCTTATATCTCCAACGACATGGAGTTTATCAGCAGGACTCGTAGTTCCTATACCAACATTTCCTGCAGCCTGAATAACCATTCTCTTAGTATCATTGGTTAAAATGGACATATCGTGGTTTGATCTTGTACCAATACCTGATCCTGCATGTGAACTACCACCATGAGTTCCCCAAATTCCTATAGTTTTAGTCCCATCTGATATAGCTAAACCTGCATCTGTAGCGTTAATAACAACAGGAAAATTATAAGTATTTGTTGTTCCACCAACTGTTATAGCTCCTGCACCTGTGTCTGCTATGTCTAAATCACCTGTTATAGCTAAAGCAGTCAATGTTCCAAGACTTGTAATATTTGTTTGAGCTGCAGTTGTTACTGTAGCTGCTGTACCACTAGTATTACCAGTTACGTTACCTGTTATATTACCTGTGAATGTTGAAGTAACTCCTGTAGAAGTTAGCATTCCTGTACTAGGATTGTATGTTAAACCTGTGTCTGTTTCTAGGCCCTGTGTTCCTGTGGCTCCATCAACGAATGTTGGATAAACTGTTTCGTCTGTTGAATTATTAGCTGAAGCTGTAATGCTTGTCGCTAATGTCGCTAATGCTGCTGATCCTGAAGTGTTTTGATTAAGTGTTCCAACTACTAAGTCTATAGTTCCATCTCCGTCTTGATATGTAGCTGTTATTCCTGTTTCTGTATTAGAAGTAAACATAGCTCCGGCTATGTCCTGTATTTCTTCTGTTGTTGTTCCCATAAATGTCTTAACAGTATCAACATTAGTCATTTTCATTGTACCGGCGTCATTGATAAGAATACCATCACCACTAGCTAGAGCATCTGTACCTCTTGCGGTACCACCATCTATTAAATTTAATTCTGCGGGTGTTGATGTGATAGCTGTTGTTGTGACTGTGGCCAAGACTGGAACGTATCCACCTTGGTTTATTAAATATTGTGTATGATCTGCAGTTGGATCAACTATTGATAAAGTTGTTTCATAATTATCAGCTGTAGAACCTTCGAATATCACAGCGTTCTGTGCATTCATTGTGACTGTATCTACTGTTGTAGATGTTCCTGTAACTGTTAAGTTTCCAGAAACTGTTAGATTACCTGCTAAAGTAGCGTTCTCTGAACTATCTACTGTTAAAAACGTAGCGTCACTAGAGTCTGAGACTCCAGTGTTTAATAATCCTCTTGATATTTTTGTAAGTGCCATGTTATCTTTTTATTCCATTTGATTTGTATCTGGATTCCACTTTTTACCGATATTTGTTTTACTACTTACCCATGCAGTAACTTCAGCTTGTGCTGCAGTATGTGCTTCTTGAGTCATAGCTGTGTCGGTCTTACTTGCCGTAGTGACAAGTTTGTCAATCATTAATACTGAATCATCAGTATCATCAATAACTATAAAACCAACTCTTGTTTTTAACGCGTCAATCGAATCTACCTCAAAAGTTTTAATTGTGTATGTTAATGCCATATTATTTTCCTCTATTAATTGCCTTGGAAGGCGATTACACTTACAGACACACCAGTTGTGTGTCCCATTCTATTTTTTATTGTTACATCTCCAGATCCTGCTGCTGAAATACAACACATTTTACCGTCTGTATCATTTGTAGAATACTGTCCAGCTGGGTCTGCCATCTCTATTACACCAGTCATTCCTATACCATAATGTACAAAAAATAGTGCATGCATATAAGCTACACCATTAGATGTATTTTTAGTTGAACCAACAGCAATTATAGCACCAGTATTTCCTGCACTACTTACCACAAGAGTCGCATCATCAGCTAAAGTAACCGTACCATTATTCAGTAATAGTTGGCTAACAGCTGCTTGTGCTCCACCCTTTACCATAGTTGAACCAGTAGTATCGTTAAGTACAAACAATTCTCCTCTTGATGCAGTACCCATCTTCATGTGTGCAATTCCACTTCTAATGTAACCAGAAGTTATAAAAGTACCTCCGCCAACAGTAAATTTGTTCTCTGCACAATTCATTTTCAGTCCATCATCTGTAATGACTTTGCCGTTTGCTAAATCTCTTATAAGTACATGACTCTCATTATTGACTTGACCGGAATCTGTGTTTGGAATTGTTACAGCTCCTGTAACTCCTAATGTTCCAGTTATATCAACACCACCTGTTGTTGTAGCCAGTCTTTCTCCGTTATCGTAATAAAGTTTTACATAAGAGTTTTCATCCGCCCTTAACATTGTTTCGTTATTAGCTGCATTTCTTAGATAAAAACTATTACTTCCAACAAGTAAATTTCCTGTACCTGAATCAATTATTGTTGAGTCAGAGCCATCATGTTTAATTTGTAAATCTGCCCCCGCTCCTAGTTTAATAATATCTGAGTCACCCATATTTAAATGAGTAGATAAAGTTGTTTCTCCTGTAACTCCTAATGTACCTGCTATTGTAGTATTACCTGAGTCTGCTGCTATGTCTAAAGCAGTTACCCATGTTATTGCACCATCTTGTGAGCCGCTTGCATTTGAAGTCCTTGCTCTAATTCTTCCTGCTTGTAAATCCAGCATTGATGCTCTGCCAGATGCAGCATATTTCCAACCTGAATCATAATAAGCATTTGAAGATGCAAATAATTCATTCCCAGCTGTTCTGTTATAAAGGAAACCACTATGCCCTAGTTCTAAGCCTATATAGTCACTATGCCATTCATTATGGAGAGTTCCCCCAATCATGACAGCCCCTGTTAATGTTGATGCTCCTGTAACTCCTAGTGTAGTTGAAATAGTAGCTGCACCTGTTACTGCTAAAGTAGAACCATCAAAGGTTAGATTGGCTTCTGAATTAACAGTTGCACTATCGACTGAAGTAAGAATTCTATTATTAGTAGAATTTGTATATGAAGTAATTGAAGCCGCAGCAATTCCGTCCCAAACATTATCTCCTCTTAAATAAGAAGTAGAAGAAGCTGTTCCTGTTGCAGAAAGTTCTGCTACTCCTACTGCATCATCAGCTAAGTGTGCGTTATCTATACTAGCATCTACATAATGATCTGAATCTATTGAGTTAGCTGGTAAAACGGGTATCTGACTGAATGTAACAATACCATTAGATGCTATTGATATAGAATCTGTATCAGATGTATGTCCAATAGTTGTTCCATTAATAATTATATTATCAACAGTTAAAGCTGTAAGTGTTCCAAGACTTGTAATGTTTGTCTGTGCTGCTGTTCCTAATGTTCCTGTAAGAGCACCCGATGCTGATAAAGTTGTAAAAGCACCTGAAGATGCTGAGTTAGCTCCGACAGTTGCTCCGTCAATACTTCCACCATTGATATCAATAGTGCTAAATGTATCTATCTCACTTTCAAAAAATGTTTCAAAGTCAGATAGAGCCACTTGTTTCATGGTACCGCCGTCATTTACTATGACGCGATCTGCTGAGGCTAATGTTGTTCCTGTTGCACTTGTATCTCCATCTAAGAAATTAATTTCAGCTGCTGTGGCTGTAACTCCGTCTAAGATATTAAGTTCTGCAGCCGTTGAATTAACTCCGTCTAAGATGTTAAGTTCTGCTGCTGTTGATGTGACATTAGTTCCACCAATGTCTAAAGTTGTCATTGAAACTTCACCCGCTACTGTTAATACTCCACTAGCAAATGTTAATAAATCTGTATCTGATGTGTGTCCTATTGTTGTTCCATTGATAAGAATGTTGTCTACTGTGATTTTACCAGCGGCAAAGTCTCCAGCTGTGACTGTTATGTTTCCTGTTGCAGAACCTGTAGAAGATGTTGTTCCTACTATGAAACCATCGTTTGATTCGTCCCATATTAGAATAGCGTTGTCACCTGTTGATCCTCTTTCAAATACAAATCCTAAATCATTTGAATTTGAACCGGCACCTGTATTAAGTTCTAATAAATTATCAGCGTATGTAGTAGTTGTAGAACTTTGTTGTGCTAGATTTCCAGCAACAGTTAGATTACCCGTAGCAGTAATATTACCACTATCGTCTATAATCCCTGCTAATTCTCTATTTCTTGTTGTCATTTATTGTCCTATCTTATAGTACTATTTATTAATTTATTCATGTCCAGTTGCCTCCTAAGACAGCAGCATAAACAGCGTTCATAGTCCATACACCAGAAGTGTTTTCTAAATTAGCGACTGTGGGTTGTTTAATAATAACAACACCAGAACCACCTGCAGCACCAAGGACATCTTCACCAGAAGGAGCAGGATTACCACCGCCGCCACCGCCACCACCTGTGTTTGCAGTTCCTGCTGCTCTATAAACATTACCTGTACCAGTACCTCTACCGCCACCACCAGAGCCAGCATTTCCACTTTGACCACTATTATCGCCTCCACCACCACCTCCACCTGCTCTTGTTACAGATGAACCTGTGATTGAAGAAGCTGTACCAGCACCACCGTGACCACCACTACTATAATCGCCACCACCACCAGTGTCCCTAGTATCGCCACCGACTGCACTAGCACCACCGCCGCCACCGCCGCCACAAAGAGCGTTAGCTCCACCACCACCTCGGTGGCCACCATCATTACCTTGAGATGGTGAAGTTGATGGAGTATTACCATCGGCCCCTCCTGTACCATTCGCATGACCACTTCTACCACCAACACCACCGCCAGAACCGCCATCACGAGCGGCAGAAGCAGTTGGTCTAACGGTTTGGAAAGTTCCACCAGAACCACCAGCTGTAGAAGTTATTGAAGAAAAAACTGAATCTGAACCATTACCATAGTTAGTGGCCTCTGTAGTATTATTTGCAGGACCACCTGCACCTACAGTAATTGAGTAATCTGTTGATGCAGAAACAGAGAAACCACTAGCTGTCCTATATCCTCCTGCTCCTCCCCCACCACCACAAGATCCTTGAGTACCAGCACCACCAGCAATAACTAAGTATTCAACTGCGGTTGTTAGCGCAGCTGTTGAAAGAGTACCACTTGAATTAAATGTTGTTATAATCTCATCTTGACCATTATCCACTGGCACATTATATTTTCCTATTATTCCACCATTTAAACTAGCCATTAGTTACCTCCTCCCATTGTGTGTCTGTTTCATTCCAATTATACATTTTGCCATCATCAGGGTAAGCAGTAGGTGCTTGCCAATCATCACTAGAATCTAAAGACCATGACGCATATGGTTGGGGATATATAAATTTATCTTTTGATGCATCGTAAGTACCTCCTTTGCCTATATATTGTTTTCTAAAATTATTATTGTAAGAACATTGTTTCCAAGCTACTCCACCTGTTCCATAAGGAACAATAGTTGTAACAAAAGTCTCTGCATCAGCATGTTGATCTCCGCCATTAGCGTTTACATCATCATTAGATACTACGATTACTCGTAATACTTCGTTGCTTGAATTAAGTTCTGCAAAGTGTGCCATATATTACTCCTTAAGCGTCGTCTATTACTTCATAAGATACAAACAAATCTAAGTCACTAGCTGCACTTGCTCCACCTTTAAGTACATCTCCTTCCATAAGATATATTGGTGCATTTAGTACTACTAATGTTGCGTCTGCTGGTATACTTATTGTTTTAGCTAAATAAATAGTTGCATCTGCACCTGTAGTTGTAACTCCTGAAGCACCTGAACCCATACCGTCAACGTATAAGTTTAGTGTTGCTGCATTTGTTCCATCTACATTACTACATATAATACTATTTATTTTTACTGTTTTATGTGCGTCTACTGTCAATAATGTAGCTGTCAGCGTGCTAGATAAATTCCAACCTGCATTACCTGCTAATATACTTGAGACAGACGCCATATTTGCTATTGTCATTTTTCATTTCTCCTTTTTTCTTTTATCCGAAAACCATAGCCATAACTATAGCTTTTCCTACTGTTGATACTTCTTCAGTTCCTATTAATACTTTTCCTGTACTACCTTGAACTGTCATGTGTGTAGTACCATTAACCTGCATAAATATATCTCTATTTGCACTTCCTGCATTTAATCGTAAGTCATTTCCAGAAGTAGAATTAAAATTTGTTAATGATGTAATTGCCCCAGTTCCTACTATAGCACCTGCAACTGTTAATGAACCATCAGCAAGTGTCATTAAATCTGTATCAGATGTATGACCTATTGTAGTTCCATTGACAATAACATTGTCAACTGTTAAAGTTGTAAGAGTTCCAAGACTTGTAATATTTGTTTGTGCTGCTTGTGTTACAGTCAAAGCTGTACCACTAGTATTACCTGTTACGTTTCCTGTAACATTTCCTGTAAGAGTACCTGTTAAGCCTGTTGATGTCAACATTCCAGTACTAGGATTATATGTTAAACCTGTATCTGTTTCTATACCCTGTGTACCTGTTGCTCCATCTACGAATGTTGGATAAACTGTTTCATCTGTTGAATTATTGGCAACTACTGTAACATTTGTTCCTTCTGTAGCTGTGGCCACTGCTATATTCGCAGTTCCATCAAAAGATGTACCACCTATCGTTCTAGCTGTTGCTAATGCTGTTGCTGTTCCGGCGAGTCCTACCGCTATATTTGCAGTACCATCAAATGATGTACCACCTATTGTTCTTGCTGTTGCTAATGCTGTTGTTGTTGCTGCTAATCCTACGGCTATATTCGCTGATCCATCAAAAGATGTTCCACCAATAGTTCTAGCTGTAGTAAGTGTCGCAGCCGATCCTGTTGTGTTTTGATTAAGTGTTCCGACAACTAGGTCTATTGTACCATCGCCGTCTTGATATGTCGCTGTAATTCCTGTTTCAGTATTACCAGTAAACATGGCTCCAGCTATATCTTGTACTTCTTCTGTTGTTGCTTGTTCAATTACATCTGATACTAATGATTTCTTTAATGCTCCGTCAGTAGCATCATATACTAATAAATGATCTGCACCAACTGCTGTGACTAATGTTTTACCTGAGATTGCTGATGCAGTTAAATCTGTTGCTGTTCCTGCAGACATCATTTGATTAGATACTGCTTCTACTTTAACTCCTGTTCCCGGAGCTGTTGCAAATGAGATTGTAGTTCCACTCAAAGACCAATTATCTTTATGTTGATATACTCCGTCCCAATATAGATTAACATGGTTTTCATTTGTAGGAGTTACACTTAACGATAATGTTGTGTCTGAATTATCTCCAGTCATTGTATCTACTGCGACATCATTACCATTTAATATATTTGTATTTACATTAGTTATACATTCAACAGCTGTACCACTTGGTGGAGCTGTAGAGAATGTTAAGGTAGTTCCACTAACAGCGTATGTTGATTTATGTTGAACTACACCATCTATTGTAAGAAGTGTAGCGTTTTCGTGTAAAGGAGCTTGTGTTAATGTTAAGGTTGTATCTGAACCATCTCCTGTCATTGTGTTAACAACCGGATTACTTCCTTGTGAAGTATTTACCCAAGCTGAACCATTATATCTTAAATAGTCACTTGATGCTAATGAACTTAATGTTACGTCAGTTAAGTTTGATACAGCTGAAGCTGCTGTTGCCCAAGATAAAGTTCCTGAACCATCTGTCTTTAATGTTTGATTAGCTGAACCATCACCTGTTGGTAACACCCAAATCTGATTAGCTGACAATGCAGGCGCTTCAAATCCTACATAGTTTGATCCTTCATAGAATCTTAATTCTTTATTACTGTCACCAATGTACACATCTCCAGCAACTGTTAAATTGCCACTAGTAAGTGTCATTAAGTCTGTGTCTGAAGTATGTCCTATTGTTGTTCCATTAACTATAACATTATCAACTGTTAATCCTGTTAATGTTCCAAGACTTGTAATGTTTGTTTGTGCTGCTGTAGTAACTGTAGCTGCTGTTCCAGATGTATTACCTGTTACATTACCCGTTACATTACCTGTAAATTGTGTAGCCGTTAGTATACCAGAACTTGGGTTATATGTCAAGCCTGTATCTGTTTCTATTCCTTGTGTACCTGTTGCTCCATCTACAAAAGTAGGATAAACTGTTTCGTCTGTAGAGTTATTAGCACTAACTGTAACATTTGTTCCTTCTGTAGCAGTAGCAACTGCGATATTAGCTGTACCATCAAAAGATGTACCCCCAATAGTTCTAGCTGTCGCTAAAGCTGTTGCACTCGCTGCTAAAGTTGATAATGAAGCAGTACCTGTTAAAGCTCCTACAAATATTGATGAAGTTAATGTTCCTGAACTTGGGTTGTATGTTAATCCTGTATCTGACTCAGCACCTTGAGTTCCTGTAGCTCCGTCAACAAATAAAGGGTATACAGTTTCGTCAGCTGTGTTGTTTGCACTAACTGTTACACTAGTTGCTAAAGTTGCTGTACCTGAAAGATCACCTGTAACATTTCCTGTTAATGGACCTGCAAAGGCGTCAGAAGTAACTGTTCCGTCAAAGAATGCATCTTTGAATTCTAATGAACTTGTTCCTAAATCTATATCGTTGTCTGTTGTTGGTCTTAATACTCCATCAACTAATACTATTTGTTCTGTTCCTGCTACATCAAATCTTATTGTGTCATCATTAGAACCTTCTTCAACTTGAATTTTTGTATTACCATCAGCATCAGTAATAGCTGCACTGCTGATAGTAGTAAACGATAATACACCAGAACCATTTGTCTGTAGTACCTGACTAGCTGAACCATCTGCTGCTGGCCATGTATGATTGTCTAAAACAACATTACCTGATCCATTTGGTGTTAAAGTTATATTGTTATTGACACCATCTGCAATAACAATAGAACCTGAATTTGTTCCAGAGTTTGTATTAAGAGTTAAATCACCTGTACTATTCGTAGTAACTGTTACATTTTCAGCACTAGAACCTAATTGTACTGTGTCGGTTTGAAGTGTGACATTACCTGTTCCATTGGGTACAATATCTATATTTCTGTTTGATGTTGATATTATATCGTAAGTAACGACATCTAAATCACCACCTAGCTGTGGAGATGTATCAGTTGTTAAGTCTGAAAGTCCTGTTTCATTGAATTCCCAAACTGTTAAAATATCACCTGTAGTAGCACCTGACGCTAATACGACAGTTGTTCCTGAAGTTCCTGTATAATCTGTAGCATCTAAAAGAACACCATTGAGATATACAGCTATATTTCCAACTGTATATAATAAACTTTCTGAGTTGGCATCATTACCTGAGAATGAGGTTTGTCCGTTTGTAGCTGTATATTTGAAGTAGTCAAAAGGATTTGTTCCTTCAAACGAAATTACATATAATATAGACCCTGATCCTGTAGCTGAAGCAAGAACTATTGAAGTTCCATTAGAGGCAGTATAATCTGAGGCATCTAATAAGATACCATTTAAGAATACTTGAATTTGTCCGGCTGTGTATGCTAAAGTTGTACTATTAGCATCTGAACCTGTGAATGTAGTTGTACTACCAGAAGCTACGAACTTGTATGTTGTGTGTGAAAATGCTGATGAGGTCGGAGCTACTGTTCCTGATAGATTTACGATTGAAGAAGAACCACCTACGGTTTTCTTCATGTAAATCTTGCCATCATATGTATTAAGGGCTAGTTCCCCTAACTCTAAATCACTAGTTGTCGGTGCCGCGTCAGCTGATGCTGATCGCTTCAATACGATATTTGTCGCCATGTTCTCTGCCTATTTAGACTTTGTTCAATCACTTAACTCTATATAGAGTCTTTACAAAAAAATTGAGTTATATAACTCTCTTAAAGTAACTATTTATAACAGTTAGTATGTTCCACCGTCAATACTTGTAGTCCAAACTGGAGTGCCAGTAGCTGTTGTACTGGTGAGAATCTTAAATGATGTAGTCGCATCTGCTCCACCTGGAGCTGCTGTAACATCTAAAGCACTAGAACCATCACCATAAACAATACCGTTATCAGTAAATGATGAAACTCCTGTTCCACCTTCTGCTACTGCTAAGTCTGTAGTTAATGTTAATGAACCGAACTTGGCCGCTGCGTATGATGCTAAAGATAAATTACCTGTTGTTGCACCCGTAAATGTTCCTGTAGCTGCTATGAATGTATCAGCTGATTCGTCCCAACCAACAAAGATATTAGCATCATCTCCTCTTTCAAAGACATGACCTACATCTCCTGAAGCTGAACCTGAAGATCCATTACCTAATTCAACTAATTTATCTGTAATTGTTGTATTAGTTGTTGATACTGATGTAGTAGTTCCTGATACTGTTAAGTTTCCTGCGATAGTTACATTACCCAATGCTGCTAATGTTGAACTAGCTACTGTAGCATGTGGTGTTAATGTCAACATCGCGACTTGAGTACCAGCTGAAGCTATATCATTACTAATTTGTAATGTGTTATTCGCGTTTGCTGTGATTGCCCAATCGTCTGCTACATCATCTGAATTATCTGATATTAAGAATAGAGAAGCTGATTCTCCATCGGCTCCCTTAACTGAAAGTGTGTCTGAATTGATTGCAACATCACCTGTTCCATGTGGAGTAAGAATAATGTTGTTGTTACTAGCAGTTGTTGAAATTATTTGACCATTGATGTTTATATCATCAATCTGTGCGTTAGTGATCGGTGAATTTGTTCCTAATGTAATTCCGTCAATCGCACCTGAATCTATATTAACATTTGTGGTTGCTTGTGAACCCATGTCTACAGCACCAGCGAATGTTGTTGTTCCCGCTACTGTTAATTTACCTACTACTGCAGTTGTTGAACTAGCGACTGTTGCGTGTGGTGTTAAAACTAATTGTGCTACTGATGTACCTTTAGAGGCTATATCATTACCTATTGATAATGTTCCACCTGTGGCTGTAACAATATCCCAAGTATCACTTGCATCGTCACCATCGTCTGCTTGTATTGCTATTCTACCTGCTGCTGCTTCTCCACCTGTTACTAATAAGTTAGCTTGTTCACTTGCTGCCGCGGCAACTTGTAAAGTGTCTGTACTTGCAACGACATCACCTGTTCCGTTAGGATTAATATTAATGTTTCCATTTGAATCTGTAGATGATATAATATTACCATCTAATCTTAAATTGTCAACACTAATTTGTGTAGCTACTGAAGCTCCACCGATAACTACTCCGTCAACTGTACCACCGTTAATATCGGCTGTATCTGCGACTAGAGAATCTATATTAGCTGTTCCGTCTAAGTATAAGTCTTTGAATTCAGCTGAACCTGTTCCTAAATCTATATCATTATCTGATGAAGGAACGATTGCACCATCAGTAAATGTTACTTGTGCTGCTCCTGCTGCTGAAACTGTAATGACATCTGAACCTGAGAATGTGATCGCTGTGTTAGTATCTCCATCTCCTGTTATTGAATCTAATTGAATATCTCCAACATTTGTAATATCGGCATCACCGAATGATGTTGCCGCTAAAGTAGTTGAACCACTAACTGTTAATGCTGTTAATGTACCTAAACTTGTTATATTTGTTTGTGCTGCTGTTTGTAATGTACCTGTTACGTTACCTGTTAAAGCTCCTACAAATGCTGTAGATGTAATTGAAGTTGCCCCTGTGACTACTCCCGCATCTACACTAATCGTTCCGTCTAATAGTATTGCTGATCCTGATGCTGGTTCTATATTAATAGCTGCTCCAGAATCTAGAGTTAATACTCCTGCTGAATCAATATCTACTGTACCATCTGCTGTGATTTGAATATTAGCTGCTGCAGCCGAGTCATCTGTAGTTACTATACTTAAAGTACCATTAGTACCTGCTGTAAATACTGCTGTATCATCTGTAGAACCAGTCATTGTGATGACTTTACCGTCTACAGCTACACTATCAACTGTTAATGCTGTTAATGTACCTAAACTTGTAATATTTGGTTGTGCTGCTGTACTTAGTGTTCCTACGAATGCTGTTGATGTAATACTTGTAGCACCTGTTACTACACCTGCGTCTACACTAATTGTTCCGTCTAATAAGATTGCTGATCCAGATGCTGGTTCAAGATTAATTGCCCCACCTGAATCTAATGTTATTGTAGTACCAACTGCTTCAAAAGTTCCGTCTGCAGTAAGTGTCATGTTAGCAGCCGCTGCTGCTGTATCAACTGTTGTTATTTCTAATGTTCCGTTCGTACCTACTGTTAATGTAGCTGTATCGCCACTAGAACCTGTCATTGTGACAACTTTACCGTTTATCGCAACGTCATCTACTGTTACTGCTGATAATGTAGTCGCACCTGTTACATCAAGCGTTCCACCTACTGTAGCATCTATATCTACATCTAAAGTGTCTATGTGAGCTGTGCCATCTAAGAATAAATCTTTAAATTCTAATGAAGATGTTCCTAAATCTATATCGTTGTCTGTTGTAGGTTTAAGTACTCCATCAGCCAATATCATTTGACTAGTGGCAGTATTACTTACACCAATAAAGAATGTTAGTACATCATCATCATTTCCTGCTGAAGCTTCTGCTGTAATCTTTGTGTCTTGATCAACATCAATAATTCCACCTAGTGAACCCCATGCTGAACCATAACCTTCAAAAGTTGAAAGTGTTGAGTTGTATCTTATTTGTCCTGCTACCGGTGAACCGGCTCTTTGTCCTGTAGTTCCTACTGGTAATTTGAATCCGTCGTTTTTGTTAATACTTACAATACCAGTGCCGTTAGGTGTAAGTGTTAAGTTTCCGTTTGAGTTAGTTGTAGATACATCATTACCATTAATAGTTACATTATCAATGTTAATAACATCTAGTTTTGAATTTGAATCAACTAACAGAGCACTTGATGCTGTTGTAGTTCCAAGTGAATGGTCTAATAAATCTGTGTAGTATTTACCACCAATAATATGAATATCGGCCGCGGCTGCACTGTTTGTCGCTTCTATGTATAACTTACCTGATGCTCCGTCATTAGATGCATCATAAGCGTAAGCCATTTCTCCGATAACTAGATCACTTGTACTTGGTACCGTAGTTCCGGAATTTCTTTTTATTTGAATTATTGTTGACATTTATTTTTTATCCGTAAAATCCACCATCTATACCAGATGAAGCTTCAAACTTTTGAGTAGCTGAATCAAATACAATACAATCTCCATCTGATGCGGTAACTGTTGTTGTATCTACATTTCTTAAATCATTCAAATCAATATTCTCTGCCGCAACCTGGCCAATGGCCACTTGTTTAACTTTATTACCAGTACTTCCGATAGAAACACTTGTTGTTGTTACTGGATTTACTTTTACATTTATATTCGCCATATTTAACTTCTACTTACGCCTGGTGTCAAAATCGCTTGACCTTCTAAAACTCTTGTCTTATCTCCTGAACCATCAGTCAATAATACATCATAGACATATCTCCCACTAGCTATGGCCGTTGTAACAACATCTGTTAAACTCATTGTTAATTGACCTGTATCTGCAGCCAATGAAGTTGTAAATGTTCCTGCAATTGTTGTAGATCCATAGGTTTTCCTAATCTGAGCCAACGCTGTATATCCTGATAAATTCAGAACATCACCATTAGAATCAGTTAAACTAATTATTGTAGAGAAATCTGCTCCCTGGTCAATATAAAAATTTGATACTGCTGCCATCGCTCTTATTACTATTTATGAATTAGAAGATTTTAAGTCATCTAATTCTGATTTTAGCTCCTTAATTGATTGAACCAGTAATGGAATAAGTTTTTCATACCTTACTGATTTATTACCATAACAATTATCTCTAACTGCTGATGGAAGTACCTGTTCTACTTCTTGTGCTAATACTCCAATATCTGAACCTGTATATCCATGTTCTTCTTCTCTTTCTTTCTTCCAATCAAAAGTATATCCACCTAAAGATAATACTTTATCTAACGCGTTTGGTATTGCGATTATATTTTCTTTTAATGTCATATCTGATGAACTAAACGCTACAATATCATTTCCAGCATCAATTCTTCCATCAGTTCCATTTACCGCAACATTTACACCAATCTGATCACAAGTTAAGTTATTAAGATCAACAGTTGGACTTCCCGATAATCCTGTTGCTGATCCATTAAGAGCCCCATTAAATGTTGTTGCAGTGATTGTATTGGTTCCTGAATTACAAGTTACTCCTGCACTGTGATATATTGGTCCTGAACCATTTGCTGTAGCTACAGTAAACAGTAATCTAGTTTCTGAATTATTATCAGCTTGAGTTAATCCTACGGCTGTTGCTACTGCTGCAGTACCAGATGTGTCTTGGTTACCTGCTGTATTTACACCAGGTAAATTAATAGCTGAACTACCATTAAAGTTTACTCCACCAATTGCTCTTGTTGTCGCTAATATTGTTGCTGATGCTGCGTTACCTGAACATGAACCTGAACTTCCTGAAACAGATGATTGGTCACCAGTGTTTGTTCCACTTTGACCCGTTAAATATCCTTGAGCTATTGATGCACCGTTCCAAGTTTTATTTGTAAATGTTTGTGAATTAGATGCTGTAGTTGTACCTGTATTTGTTGTATAACCAGCACCATTCGATAATTGATTATTATTAGTTATAGAACAATTAAGTGTAACTGTTCCAGATGTTCCACCACCTGACATTCCTGTTCCTGCTGTTACTCCTGTAATATCACCAACATTTGCTGTTGCACTAGCTGCTATTCCATCTAATTTAGAATGATCTGCATTTGTAAAATTGTTTTGTGTTAATCCACCATCTCCGACTGAATAAGTTGTATTAGCTGTCATATCATCAACAACTAAGTCTATTGTTCCGTCACCACTTTGATAAGTAGCAGCGATCCTTGTTTCAGTATTACTTGAGAACATAGCACCGATTATAGCTTGAAGTTCTGCTGTTGAATGACCACTAGATCCCCAACTGAAAGTACCATCTCCATCAGATAATAAGGCTTGAGATGATGAACCATTACCTGATACATTTAATTCTGCAGCCCCTACTGAATTGTCAACTATAATCGCTGCATTTACAGCATTCGATGCCATCAGAGCTTGTGTTATTTGTGAGTCAGCTATATGAGCTGTGTCTATTGATGCATTTGTATAATGTTCTGAGTTAATAGCGTTATCAGCTATTTTAGCCCCTGTAATTGCATCAGCACCTATATGATTACTTGCAATCGCTGTGCCTTGCCATGTTCCTGTTGTTATTGTTCCAACTGTTACTAGATTAGCTGCACTTGTGATAGATGCTTGTGTTCCACCTGTTACTGTAGCTGCTGTACCTGAAGTGTTTCCTGTGACATTACCTGTTAATGCTCCTGTGAAACCTGTTGATGTCAACATTCCTGATGACGGATTATAAGATAAACCTGTGTCTGATTCTAAACCCTGTGTACCTGTAGCACCATCAACAAAGACAGGATATACTGTTTCATTTGCTGAATTGTTTGCCGTTATAGTTATATCAGGAGCTGTCCCTGCTGCAGCCCATGATAACACACCACTTCCGTTTGTTGATAATAATTGTCCACTTGTACCATCATCTGTAGGTAATGTTAATATGTAATTAGCAGATATGGTTGCTGGAGCTTTAATACCAGCATAGTTTGAATTATCAGCATCTCTAAATCTTAATTCTTTAGGTGAACTACTTACAGAATTTACATGAACATGATCATTGTGATATGACGGTCCATCAAATTGAAATGAACTATCAACTGTTGGTGTTGTTGTAATAGATGCATCAGCATTAAATACTATTCCACCTGTGTTCTTGTTATAGATAACTCCACCGGCTGATTGCCAAGCGTCAAACGCGGCTGATGATTCACTATTTACATTTTGATATGAACCTGTGTATGAAGATACTCTAACTACATCTCCGTTATTAGCACTTGACCCTAATGTAATTGATGTACCATTAGAAGCTGTATAATCTGTTCCGTTTCTAAGTAATAGTCCATTCTTGTATACTAAAACTTTACCTGCAGAGTATTGTAAAGTATTACCTGTGTTATCAACTCCTGAAAAAACCGTATTTGATGTAGCACCGTCTGATCCATCAAAATCGAAATCTTGAAAGAAAAAGTATTGGTCCATTATGTAATTTATAGCATTGACAACACTTGATGTATCACCAGTTGTTAAATTACCTATAGCTCCAATATCGGTTGCTAGGTTGTTGTGTTCTACTCGAAAGTTTTCGAGTGTTGAACTTGTATCTACTGTTCTTGGCATGTCATTTTCTCATTAATTTGTAGAAGTATTTCTTTCATGTCATTTACTTCTTGTCTAAGTATATTTATTTCACTATCTTGACTCTTATATCGTTCTTTTAATCTTTTAGATCGTCTTAAAGATGAACTGTCTGTATTAATAACAGCCATGTTACCATCATCTCTAACTAAACTTGGTTGTCCTTCTATTCTACTCATTATGTACTCAACGCTATCGCTCTAAAGTTTTCTATTAGAGGAACATTAGAACTATTGACTGATTGTAATACCATTTTAATCGAAAATGTCGTATAGTCTTCTAAACTTTCAATCTCATAAGTGTGTTCTTTAAAATCAGATGCGTCTGGTTGAACTGTTTCTTTTATCGTAGCTAAATTCCACCCTAAGTCATTAAATTGTGTATTTGAATCGTTACCCATTACTTTATAATATACATCTATTGACGGATCGGTTCCAGAAGGATCAGGTCTTTTTAGACCATCAAATAATACATGAATACTATTCGCTACTTCTTTTAATTGAACTTTCTTAGTCATGTATACTGCAGCATTACTATCACCTCTAGCTTCTGTTGAACTTATATAATCACTCGCTACAACATCGGAAGATGAATCAACATTATTAATTCTATTTTGTATACCTATGATACCTATTGAATCTATATCTAGAACTGGCGAAACATTATCTCTTGTTGATGAGAGTTGACAAGTAAGTGATAAACTCTTTTTACCACCCATTTCATTATCTTGATTGATATCAGAAGCTACTATTTTTGGTAAAGCTAATCTGTTATTATCGTTTAAAGTAATCGTTGTTGAACTTGTCTCTTTAGTATACGATGCTGAATATGCTGCAGTGGGTTGTGTTGTTCCTGTACCCATGAATGTAGTTAGTATACTAGTGTTGGGTAATTCGAAACTTGGAATCGCTGTATGTATAACATCATAATAAGCATTTGAAGATGCGGTAACTGATCCACCACCTGAGACACTACTTTCTGTAGCAGATGCATAGTTTGCTGTAGTAGCTGTTCCCTCTGATCTAGCTGCCCATGTAGCATCTGGTATCGTGATTAAATATGAATCCATATCAGAAACTATCTGAGCTCCTGATGTAGCAGCTGAAGCACTTGTTCCCGCTATATGAGTTGTATTGATATAACTAATTGGTATTCCACCTACTGAGTCAGCTACTGCCGCTACTGTAAATGTCATTGTATCACCATCTTTTACAAAATTAACTGTTTCACCTACAGCATATCCTTGACCAGGATTAGTAATTACTATGCCTGTTGATGCTGTTGTCGTTGTCGTTATTGTAGCTACACAACCTGTACCATTGGCGCTTTCACCTGAAGCGGTTATTGATTGAGCGTCTGCTGTCATTGTACCACTACCTGTTCGTGTAATTGTGTCGTCTGAGAATGAGAATAGGCCGTTTATTCTATCACCTGTAACTCCAGAGATAGTAATATTTGATAATTTATTATCGTAATTTCCATGTGAATAATGATATACTCTGAATGTTTTAGTACCGGAGACTGATTCAATTGGATTATGAGATAGTGTATCAGCGTCTATTCCAGTATTTTCGAAAACAACTGATCCCGTAGTTCCTGTTGTAAACTTACATCTATTAAGTTTTATTTTTAAATCTTTTAATTGATCAGCTGTCCATGTTGAGTTGTTTTGAGACTTGAATAATACTCCAGCATATGGTTGTTGATCTATGAAATCGTTTGTTTTAATATCTTTTTGTCCCATTTCTGAAACCCAACAAGTATAAACATTAGAGTTAGTCATTACAACAGCACAGTATTCTCTACCGGCCTCTAAATATACTGGTGAATCAAAACTAAACTTAGTAGCCGTTGATGCATCAGCTGATATATTAACTGAAGCCGGAGATAATGTTTTTTCTCCGAAAGGTAATATTCTCTGAGTCGGAAATCCGTTTTCCATGTGTCTAAGTTGAATTGAAACTGGTAATGCTGTATCTTTAGCGCCGAAATAAACTTCCACTGAACTACAAAATAATCCACCTTCTGTATCTACTAAGAATGATTGGGCTAATGGATCAACCCACCTTACTGGTACCCTTGTTTTCGAAACGCTTTGAGCAGCGGCCTTAGTCGCTACTACTCTTTGGCCATTGATAATCTCAGTTTTAGAGTCTTCAACATCATCTGATATCACTCTACCATTTCTTGTAGAAAGTATTTCTTCTTGTACCATTCTGATTTCACCTGTAGCAGAATATATAGCTTCTCCTTGTGAACCAGAATTTGGTGTATTAGTATTACTATCTGTAATCTTTAATGATTTAGAACCTGTTGAAAAGTTTAATTCATCTGAACTAGGAATTGAAAATGTAGCTGATATTGCACCTAGATTATCTGATCTAAGTCCTGTTCCTTTAGATGTGCCCGCCCCGATACCATATGTAGCTGAGGTTGGAGTCATGTGAGTATTAACATCAATACCGTCAAAGAAAGCATAATATCTTGTATTCGGTTTGAAGTTCTCACCCGTCACCGTTATATCCCGCGATCTCATAGATTGAGCGATATTAGTAGACACCTGTCGATCAGCTCTTGATTCAACAAATTCTTCAACTACTGAAGTTGTTACACCCGTTCTTGTTTGTCTCTTTTCTGTTGTAAAATTTACAATATTAGATTGTGTTGTTGTATGTTGTGTCATGTTCTTTTACCTTAATTCAAACCTTATAGTATTCCATTGAACACCACTGCCACTCATGTTGCCACTACTTCGACCTGGGAATGTTTTTACTCTTGTTCTTGGAGTAACAGTTTTTCTTATTACTCTAGGAGTAGGTGTGGTTGGTGTCTCATTTGCAATAACTTGAGGTGGTTCTTCAATAGTTGTTACTGGAGTACCTATCCAATCGTCTTGCCAATTATTCCAAACAGTACCTAACGCATTTCCTACACCAGATAATATGGCATCATAATCACCTTCTACTGTTCTTCTAACAGCCGGTAATCTTTCTGTATCAAACCACATATCTCTTGTAGGGTTGAGTGAGACTGTACCATTAAATAATACAACATCATATGGATTAACAAATTCTGTTGTTGAAGCCTTGTCTATATTAACAAAAGTTTCTTCTGTAAATGGTAATGTAATTAAATCACCTGTTTTAGTATATCCTGATGAACTACCTGTCGTTAATGAAATATCAACGAACTTCGAATTATGTTGAGGTCTTAATGTACCTGTTGTTCTATCAACAGCTATTTTATAATCTGGATGACTAGTGTCTCCTGTTCTATGGCCTCTAAAGTTATCAGTTACAAATCCTGACTTAAATCTATCTAGACCATCAGCATCTTGTATTTGATATAAATTTGTTTCTTGTTCTAAAGCATTTAGAGATGTGACTCTTTCTAAGTTTTTAACTCTACCCTGAATTCTACCAATGTCTCTCATTGTGAATCGTTTGTGATCTTGAGATTGTGTACTTATTTTAGTTAAATCAGCTGTGTAAGCTGGTATAAAAAGCGTATGTAACAATATTGAATTCGCCGGAGTTGTAGGAGCTACTGGGTGATCAGCCGGTTGACCTTCTGATAATAAGAATTCTCCTTCTGAACTTAATACTAATTTATCTATTCTTGGTAGATAGTGTGTCATAGCTGTTGTTGTCATTGAT
>Ga0209709_10001043_pt1 | contig 25966 bp, 29 predicted proteins | sample ArcticOcean_MG_C_2_FD_187435 | JGI IMG/M metagenome (GOLD analysis project Ga0209709, IMG submission 187435) | Marine microbial communities from western Arctic Ocean - ArcticOcean_MG_CB4_136 (SPAdes) (version 2) | ecosystem: Environmental > Aquatic > Marine > Oceanic | place: Arctic Ocean...
CAAAAACAGCTAGAGAAGAAGGCTTTTCAGAAATTGCTGATTGGTTTGAAACTTTAGCAAAAGCTGAAAAATCACACGCAGGTAAATTCCAAAAAACATTAGAATCTATTGCGTAAATAAGACTTAATTTATGGTGGGGTTCTTCCCCACTATTAAATCCTAAAATTTTAAATATGAGCAAAGAAGGCAGTATAGATGCACCTATTAGGCACCCAATAAATTTTGAGCATCCTGATTTTTTAGATCCTAAAAAATTAGATGACGAAATGAGAAGAGTATTCGACATCTGCCATGGATGTAGAAGGTGCTTTAATTTATGCGACTCGTTTCCAAAATTATTTGACATGATAGATGAGTCAGAAAATGAGAATGTAGAAAGTTTAAAAAGTGAACAGTTTGAACCCGTAGTAGACGCTTGTACTTTATGTGACATGTGTTTTATGACCAAGTGTCCATATGTTCCGCCACATGATTTTGATTTAGACTTTCCTCATTTAATGTTGAGATATAGAACAGCCCAAAAAAAATTAAATAAATTGCCAGCAGTGCCTGCGCAACTAGCTCAAATTGATAGAAATGCAAAAATTGGTGTAATGCTATCATCAATAATAAACTGGGCATCAAACATTAAAAATATATACTTTAGAAAAATATTAGAATTGGTTGCTGGAATTGATATGAGAGTTAAGCTTCCCACTTATAATTCAGAAACATTTACAAATTATTTTAAAAAAAATAATATTCCAACAAATAGTGAAGCTCCATCTAAAGATAGAAAAGTTGTAATTTATTCAACCTGCTTTGTTAATTTTAATAAAAAAGATACTGGTATTGCAGCTTTAAAAGTTTTAAAGAAAAATGGTGTTGAGGTTCAAGAAGCTTACCCTGGATGTTGTGGAATGCCTTACCTCGAACAAGCAGATTTACCAAAAGTTGTTGAACAAGCAAAAAAAGTATCTAAAGACTTATTGGAATGGGTAGACAAAGGTTATGAAATTATTACTCTTACAGCTAGTTGTGGTTTAATGCTAAAGTTTGAATGGCCATTATTATTGCCGAATAACGAAGGTATTAAAAGACTTTCAAAAAGCACTAGTGATATCGATGAATATATCGTTGATATTGCACAAAACGAAGGCTTAGCTGATGGCTTACATGAGATTGATGGTGGAGTGACTGTTCATAATGCTTGTCACGCTAGAGCACAAAATATGGGTATTAAATCTAGAGACATGTTAAAATTTATTCCTAATATTAAAATGGATGTTGTTGAAAGATGTGCTGGCCATGGTGGAACTTTTGGGGTTATGAAAGAGACGCATGATCTTGCAGTAAAAGTTGGAACACCAACAGCGCGACAGATTAAAAATAAAAATAATAAATATATGGCTTCAGATTGTCCATTAGCAGGCAAACATTTAAAACAATTAGAAACAGACACAAATATTTCTAATGATGAGGCACTACACCCCATCGAATTAATGGCGAAAAGCTATAGGTTGTAATTATGAGTAAAGAAAAAAGACAGATTGAAAAAGAAGATTTAATGTCAGCTGATGTTTATGCTGGAAGTAGAAGACAAATTAGAAAAGATCTTGTTGAATTTAAAAAGAATAGAAGAATAGCACTTGGTCCATATGCAACTTTTTATTTTGAAAGTTTTGAAACTATGGTTGCACAAATTCAAGAAATGCTTCACATTGAAAAAGGTGGTGACGAACAACTAAAAGATGAGTTAACTGCGTACAACCCTTTAGTTCCAAATGGAAAAGAGCTTACAGCGACGTTAATGTTTGAAATTGATAACCCATTTTCCAGAGGTGCTTTTTTGGGAAAAGTAGGTGGAATAGAAAAAAATATATTTATGAAGATTGATAGCGAAACAGTCAATGCAGTACCAGAAGGTGATGTGGATAGAACATCTGCGGAAGGAAAGGCTTCCTCTGTACAATTTATTCATTTTAAATTTAATGATGATCAAATCGCTAAATTTAAATCAGGAAACTCAAGTATTGAAATTGGTATAGAACATAAAGCATACTCCCACACTACAAGATTAACTGAAGGTAATGTTAAATCGTTATTGGATGATTTTATTTAATAGATCCCCAAATATTTTTAGCTTTAATCCAACCTGAATAATCACCAGTAGTTACCCTGCACCAACTATCTTCACATCTTTTGACAATTAGTAGCCTTCCCTTTTCAAGTCTAGCAATAGGTTTGGAGAGATTAGAGGGATTTTTAAATAAAATCTTATCCTCTAAAATAATAATGGAGTTTGATTTTTTAAGTTGGGATATGTGAATCCACCCACTATTATTTTTTAAATCCACAATTCTTTGAAAATTTTCTTTTTTGTCTATTTGTTTTACTGGTAGGTTTATTTTTTTATAAATATACTTAATTTTTGAATTTAAGCTCGGTCCATACCTAACATTTACCTTATTTTTTTTTAAAGATAAAAAAATTTCGTCAGCTATTGAAAATTGAGTAAATAAAATTAATAGGAATAAAAAGTAAATAGTTAATTTTTTTTTCATTTACAAAAACAATTTTTTCTCTTTTTAACTTTTACTTTTCTAAAATTTAAATTTAGCAGATCCAGAACGAGGATTTGACCATCAAGTCCTATTCCAATATTTAATATTTTTTTTAATACCTCATTAGCTTGAATAATTCCAACAATTCCGGCAACAGTTCCAAGTATACCTTCAAACTCACAGTTTAATAAATCATCTGAAATTTTGGTCTCCTGAAAAAAACATCGTAAACAAGAGTTTTTTTTATTTTTGAAGTTAAAAGTAAATATATGGCCATCAAATTTACTGATCGCACCAACAACAAGAATTTTTTTAAATTTTAAACATAAATCATTTAGTAAAAATTTTGTTTTAAAATTATCTGATCCATCAACTATATAATCGTAATTATTAATAATTTTCTTAAAATTTATATTATTTAATCTAATTTTATAAATTGTGACTTTGGTGTTGGGGTTTATTTTCTTAATTTTATCTTTTGCTACTTTGACTTTAAACTTTCCAATATCAGAGGTGCTATATAGACTTTGCCTGTGTAAATTAGAAAGACTTACTTTATCGTCATCAACAATTCCTAATGACCCAATTCCTGCTCTGGAAAGAAACTCTGCAACTGGAGATCCAAGGCCACCAGCACCAATAATTAAAACTTTTGACAATAAAATTTTTTTTTGACCTAATATACCAATATCTTTGAGTATTATTTGTCTTGAAAACCGTTCAATTATTTTTTTATTCAGTTGGCTTTTCATTTACCAGTTGAACCAAATCCACCTTCACCTCTCAAAGTGTCCGGTAAATTATCTGTTTCTTCTAATTCCATCTTAACAATTGGAACTAAGACCATTTGTGCTACTCTATCTTTGTTGTTAATTAAAAAATCTTCTTTTCCATGATTATAAAGAATAATTTTAATCTCTCCTCTATAATCACTATCAATAGTTCCTGGTGTATTTAAAACAGTTATATTTTTTTTTGCAGCAAGACCGGATCGAGGGCGAATTTGGACCTCATAGTCCTCTAAAAAAGCCATAGAAAGGCCTGTAGGCACTAAATATGAGCTATTAGGTACTATTCTTATTGGCTCCTTTATAAAAGCCATTAAATCCATACCAGAGGCACCATTTGTTTTGTAGGCTGGGATTTCTACATCAGGATTTAGCTTTTTGATTAATACTTTTGCCATTGAAATTTAATTTAATTGTTCAATAACTCTATCTATTATTTCTTCAGATATTTCAGATTTTTTTTTAAGGGTAAGTTTTTCATTTTTAATTTTATTATTCTTATAAAAAATTAAAACTTCATTAAAATCAGAGTCAAATCCAATAGAATTATTAGATACATCATTTGCTACTATCCAATCACAATTTTTTTCTATCAATTTTTTTTGAGCATTTTTTTGAATATCATTTGTTTCAGCTGCAAAGCCAATAACCAACTTTGGTCTAAGAGAGTTATGTTTTGATACATAATTTAGAATATCAATATTTTTTTCAAGATCTAAACGTAAATGGTCTTGTTTTTTTATCTTTTTATTTATTTTTTCTTTTATTTTAAAATCAGCAACCGCTGCAGAAAAAATCGCCACATCAGCAGGTAAGTTTTCTTGTGTAGCTTTAAACATTTCATCTGCCGTTTCAACCTTGATTAAATTTATATTATTATCTATTTGCAGATTGGTAGGTCCAGAAATTAGAGTTGTTTGGAATCCTCTCTTTGCTAATGATTTTGCTAAAGCATATCCTTGCTTTCCAGAAGATTTATTTGAGATAAATCTTACAGGATCAATATATTCATTAGTTGGTCCTGCAGTTACTAAAGCTTTTAATTTTTTATTTTTTTTCAATTCACTAAAATATGACTCAATAGTTCGAAAAATATCTTTTGGCTCAGTCATTTTTCCTTCACCAAATTCACCACAAGCCATATCCCCTACTTCAGGACCAATTATCTTATAACCATAAGATTTTAATTTATTAAGATTTTGTTTGGTTGAGGGGTGCTCCCACATTCTAACATTCATAGCAGGTGTCAAAAAAATATCTTTATCAGAGGCAAGAATTACAGTTGAGGCTAGATCATCTGAAGATCCAGCACTTAATTTTGAAATAGTATTTGCAGTAGCAGGAGCAACTAGAACTACATCTGCCCATCTAGATAGAGATATATGGTCCATTTCTGCTTCATTTTCAGCACTAAATAAATCATCATAAACTTTTTCTTGAGAAAGTGAGGCTACCGATAAGGGCGTTACAAACTCTTTGGCACTTTTAGTGAGTATAGTTTTAACTTCTGCACCTTGCTTTTTTAATAACCTAATAAGCTCTAAACTCTTATATGCAGATATACCACCGCATATTATTAAAAGTATTTTTCTTTGTGATAAATTATTCATTGGACAAATTAAAATACTAATAGGCCGAAGATTACAAGCAATAATAACCCTACTATAGATTGGTTTCTAAACGCAATCATTTCAGATTTCTTTTCGTTTAGGGCTGTATAGGAGTTTGAATTCTGAGGTATTTGGCCACTTGCTAAAAATGTAAGTGCTTGATTGGCTTTATCCATAATCTCTGGAAAATCAGGCAATCTTTTAATTACCTCAGTAGTACTTTTTAAACCTTCACTTAAGGTATTGATAGGATCTTTAGTTTCTCTTAACCAACTTTCTAAAACTGGTTTTGAGGTTTCCCAAATATTGGTATCAGGATTGAGTTTTCTAGCAACACCCTCAACTACAACCATAGTTTTTTGTAACATTAATAATTGGGGTTGAGTTTGCATATTAAATTTTTCAGTAACATCAAAAAGTTGTTTTAATAATTTTCCTCCAGAAATATCCTTAACAGATTGGCCAAAAATTGGTTCACCAATTGAGCGTAACGCTTGAGCAAGATCATCGACAGGTACATTTTTAGGTACAAGACCAGCAACCAAGTGTACTTCAGCAACTTTTTTATAATCTCTCTGAATAAAGCCAAATAAAATTTCTGCTAAAAATCTTTTGCTAAGGTTGTCTAATCTACCCATAATACCAAAATCAATGGGAACAATTTGTCCATTGTTATCAATAAAAATATTTCCTTGATGCATATCAGCATGAAAAAAACCGTCTCGAATAGCATGCCTTAAAAAATGCTGAATAATATCAGAGGCAATTCCTTTAGTATCAATCTTTCTTTTTTGTAAATCTTCAGTTTCACGAATAGAAACACCGTCTACCCAATCAAGAGTCATTACATTTTCACTTGTAAAATTCCAATAAATTGCAGGAACTCTAAAACCTGCATCATTCTTAGTATTTTCAGCATATTCATTGGCAGCAGCAGCTTCAAATCTTAAGTCCATTTCAAGATTGGTTATTTCTTTAAGTAGGAAAACAACCTCAATTAATTTTAATCTTTTGGTCTTTTTAATAAATGATTCAACAAGAAAAGCAAAAAGCATCAACGCATCTATTTCCTCATTAAATATTTTTTTAATATCTGGTCTTAAGATTTTAATAGCGACATCTTTAATTGTACCATTATCGTTTATTTTAGCTTTGTGAACTTGAGCTATTGAGGCAGCAGCAACTGGTTCACTTAAACCTATTATTGAGTTGAAAGTTTCTTCTCCTAAATCTTTTTTAATAATTGTCTTAGCTTCAGATAATGGAAAAGCAGGAAGCCGGTCTTGTAAGCCTTCTAATTGCTTAGCTAATTCATCTCCAATTATATCTGGTCTTGTAACTAAAAATTGTCCCAATTTGATGAAAGTTGTTCCCATGGACTGTAGAGATTTTGAGAGTCTTTCTCCTTCTGTATTATTGAAATTAGTTTTTTGTTGATTTGAAAAAGAAAAAGAAAGTACTTGAAATAGAATCTTAATAACTAGGGGTGGTTTTTTAAATTTAGAAACAACATTTAAAACATCAGATTTAGCTAATTTTCTTCCTAATTTAAATAATGTAAATAACTTTTTTATCATTAGACCTTCCAGCCAGAGTGAATTGCTACAATTCCTCCAGATAAGTTTCTATAACTACAATTTTCAAATTTATTTTTTTTCATTAAGTCAATTAACTCTTCTTGATTAATAAACTCTTCAATACTTTTGATCAAATATTCATAAGGTTCTTTTTGACCTGCAATAGCTTTTCCAATTAAAGGAATAAGTTTAGAATAATTTTTATAAATAAAATTTAGATTTGAGTTTTGAATTTTTGAAAATTCCAAACATAAATAGCGACCACCAGGTTTTAGAACACGATAAGCTTCAGAAAGAGCTTTATTGAGATTCTTAGTGTTACGTAAACCAAAACTGATTGTATAATAATCGCAAGAATTATCTTTTATAGGTAATTTTTCTGCTGGAGAAATTATCCAATTAATATTTTCATAGGCAGTTAATTTTTTTTTACCCTTGCCGATCATTCCTTTATTTGGATCTACACAAAAAATTTTACCATCTCTATTGGTTAAATCTAAAAAAAGTTTACCTAGATCACCAGTACCACAAGCAACATCAATTAATGTTTTATTTTTTGAGGGATTCATCCAACTCATTAAATCTCTTTTCCAAATCCTATGAACACCTAAGGACATAAAGTCGTTCATTAAATCGTATTTATTATAGACATTGTCAAATACTCCTTGAACAAGTCCTTTTCTATTTTGGAGATATTGTTGCATGTTAAATTTATTATTTATTGGTAATATACTGTCAAATGCCAGAATTACCAGAAGTAGAAATAGTCAAACAATCATTAGCTAAAAAAATACAACAAAAAAAAATCAAGAAAGTAATAATTAAAAACAGAAATTTAAGGTTTAAAATCCCCCTAAACTTTGAAAAATTATTAAAAAACAAAATTATTAAAAAAGTTACTAGGTTTTCTAAATATTTAATTTTAAATTTTTCTGACGGTTCATTTTGTTTAATTCATTTAGGAATGTCAGGAACTATTCACTTAATTAAAAATAATGTCGATAAATTTACAAATGCTAGTTTTTATAATTCACCAAATTTACCAAAAAAACACAATCATGTTGAAATACAATTCCAAGATTTAAAAGTTGTTTATAACGATCCTAGGCGGTTTGGTTTTTTTAAATTTATAGACAATAAGCAAGAACTTACAAATAGATTTAATCATTTAGGACCAGAACCTTTTTTTAAAGATTTCGATTTAAAATATCTTGTGAATTATTTTATAAATAAAAAGAAAGATATAAAAAGTTTTCTAATAGATCAAAAATTTGTATCAGGAATTGGAAACATTTATGCCAGTGAAATTTTATTTTTATGTAGAATCAAGCCTACAACTTATGCAATGAAACTATCCAAGGAAGAGTGTAAAAAAATTATCTCATTTTCAAAAAGTGTTCTTAACAGGGCCATAAAAAAAGGTGGCTCAAGTATTCGTGATTTTAAAAACACCACAGGAAAAAATGGTAATTTTCAGAAAGAGTTTAAAGTTTACCAAAGAGAAAACTTAAATTGTCTAAGAAATAAATGTACTGGCAAAATAAAGAAAATATTTATATCCAATAGATCAACTTTCTTTTGTAATAATTGCCAAAAATAAGCAATTATTCTATTGACCAGTATAAATTCTCGAGCTATACCACTGCGCTTATGGCAAACACAAAATCAGCAATTAAAAGTATTAGAAAAATTGCTACGCAAACACTAGTTAATAAGGCTCGTAGAAGCAAATACAGAAATGCTATAAAAAAAATGAATGTTCTTATTCTAGATAAAAAAAAGGATGAAGCTTTAAAATTCTTGCCAAAGTTGAATTCTGAATTAATGAAAGTAGCAAAAACTGGAATTATTAAAAAAGCCAACGCTTCTAGAAATGTTTCAAGAATAACAAAAAAGATTTCAGCCTTATAAAAACCACCTACAGTTGCTGAAGAATTTCAACCAAAAGTACTTATACCAAATAAGATTTATTTTTTATTTATAAATACCATATCTAGATTTAGTAAAGTTTATAATTTATAAATTTCACAATCATAGATTTTAAATTTGTAAAACTAATTATTATATTTAATTGGAATTGTAACAAAAATATTTTATTAAAAAAATCCATGCAGAAAATTATTCACCTACAGATTTTATTTATTTTTTAATTTACAAACTTTTTTATTGTATAATTTCTGTTTTGCTTCTAACTGACTTTATTCCTACAAATTTATGTCTAGCAATAATATAACAAAAAATTTAAAGAGCACCTCTTCTGAAGCTATAGATTGGGCTATTATTCAAAAAGATATGAAGAATAAGCTTGGTAATGATATATATGAAAGTTGGCTTAGAAAAATAGATTTTGTTGAAGAGATGAGTAATTATATTTTACTCTCTGTTTCAACTAGATTTATAAGAGATTGGATTACCTCAAGATACTTAGATCAAATTTTACAAGTTGTTAAAATTTATAAAAAAGACCTAACAAGAATTGAATTTAAAATTATTGAAAAAAATTATGATGGCGGTGTAAAAAATAATATTAAGTCAAATGAAACTAATGAAAATGTATCGTTCATCAAAGATACATATTTGCAGTATAATAGGATTGATCCTAATAAAAGGTTTGATAACTTTGTAACTGGAACAAGTAATAAGTTGGCATATGAGGCATCATTAAAAGTTTCAGAAAATATTTCCCACTACAATCCACTTTATATTTATGGAGGAGTTGGAATGGGCAAGACTCATCTATTAAACTCCATTGGTCTTTCATTGAAAGAAAAAAATAAAGTTATGTTTATTTCTGCTGAAAGATTTATGTATCAATTTGTTAAATCTATTAAATCTAACGATATGGTAAAATTTAAAGAATATTTTAGGAATACAGATATTTTGCTAATTGATGATATTCAATTCATGAATGGAAAGGAAGCAATGCAGGAAGAATTTTTTCATACCTTCAATGCTTTGCTTGATAAAGGCTCACAAGTAATACTCTCTGCTGATAGAGCTCCAAATAAATTATCCAGAATTCAAGATAGAATTAAATCAAGATTTGCTGGTGGATTAGTTGTCGATATACAAAAACCTGACTATGAGCTAAGAAGTAAAATTGTTAAACAAAAAACTGAAGAGCTTAATATTTTTTATTCTAATCAAATAAATATCTCTGAAGAAATACAAAAATTTATTAGTACTGAAATTACAACAAGCATTAGAGAGTTAGTTGGTGCTATAAATAGAGTTGTTTCATTCTCAAGAATATATAACAAAATTCCAAATCTGTCTGAAGTTAAAGTGGTTCTAAAAGACCTTTTAAATATTAGTGAAAATAAAGTAACAATTGATTTGATTCAGTCGATAGTTTGCAAATTCTTTAAGATAAGTAAAAATGAGATGCTTTCTGCAAGAAGATCTAGATACCTTGTGAGGCCAAGACAAACTGCAATTTATTTAACTAAAATTTTAACTTCTAAGTCTTTACCAGAAATAGGTAGAGAATTTTCTAATAGAGATCATACAACAATCATACATTCTGTTAAAACAATTGAAAAATTGAAGGAAAAAGACCCAGAAATGACGAACAATATTAATAACCTAAAAAATCAAATATTGTATAATAAAGAAAATGAAATTTAACGTTAATCAACAAGATTTACAGCAAGCCCTGAATTATTGCCAAGGTGTAATTGAAAAACGGAGTACACTTCCAATTTTATCTAATGTTTTATTAAGTGCTAATAATTCAAACTTAACAATTACTGCTACTGATTTAGATTTAATATTCATCCATCAAATTGATAATGTGGAAGTTCTTGAAGAAGGAAACACAACTACTACTTCATCAATAATGTATGACATCATAAGAAAATTTTCTTCAGGTAAAAAAATTAATTTATCTTTCACAGATGGAAATAAGCTTCAAGTAGAGTCTGAAAAATCTATTTTTAATCTAAATTGCATTAGTGCATCTGAGTTCCCTTTAACAGATGAAAACTTTAGCCAAAATGAATTTTCTATAAAATCAAAACAATTATTAAAATTATTAAATAAATGTAAATTTTCAGTGTCAAATGATGAAACAAGACATTATTTAAGTGGAATTTTTTTTCATCAAACACAAATAGACGATAAAAATTTTTTAACAGCCGCAGCTACAGACAGTCATAGAATGTCGATATCTAAAATAAGATTAGACCAGAAGGTTGAATTTGAACCTATTATATTACCAAAAAAAACAATATTTCAATTGTGCTCTTTATTAGAAAATTATGATGGAGATGTTAAAATTTCAAATGTAAAATCAAAGATTAAATTTGAAATGAATAATAGTATTTTAATCTCCAAGTTGATTGATGGTAAATTTCCTAATTACATTCAAGTAATACCTAAAAATAATCAAAAGAAATTAGAAATAGATTTAAAGTTATTTTTAGACTCAGTAGATAGAGTTGCATCAGTTTCGCTTGATAAAAAAGATGGTGTGAAATTTAATTTATCACAAAATGTTTTAAATTTATCCGTAAATAACACTAATAGTGGAGATGGGAAAGAAAGTTTATCTGTGCAATTTGATCATGATTTAGAAATTAGTTTTAATTCGAGATATTTAATTGATGTTGCTTCCCAAATGGATGGAGACAAGATAGAAATTTTTTTTAATGATATGGGTTCTCCAGCATTAATTAAAGACCCGAGTGATTTTGATAGTATTTTTGTCGTAATGCCTATGAAGGGTTAATTTAGGAAATCTAGCTCATTATAAATAGTATCTTGTAAATTTTTCAGAAACAGCTTTTTATCTTGCCCATATTCAATTGGTTTTAAAATTGAAATTGTTAAAGTTGTATTAATTTTTTTAAAACCATGTTTTGGCCAGGTAAAACCAGAATTAATTGCTATTGGCTGACAGGGTATTTTTAATTCTTCATAAATTCTACTCACACCTTTTTTAAAGGGAGTTCTATCCTCTGGTAGTAACCTTGTACCTTGTGGAAAAATTATTAAAGGTCTGTCTGAGGAATTAACTGACTCCATAATAGCATCAAAAAATCCAAGATTATCTTTTGATATTTTATTTCTTTTAATCGATATTGAGCCAATTTTTTTTAGGTACCAGCCAAATACTGGTATTATTAGTAATTCTTTTTTTAAGATAAAAATTGGAGAATTAAAAATTGTTTGTAGAAAAAATGTTTCAAACATTGACTGATGCGATGAAGCAATAAAGAATTTTTTAGTATTAATTATATTTTCTCTACCCTTAATAATTAATTTTGTTGATAAAAAAAACCTTAAACAAAAAGACGCCCAATAGCCCATAATTTTTCCACCCAATAAAATTACTTTTTGAGGTAAAAAAAATGCAGGTATAAATATTAAGGAAATAAAAATAATTCCTACAAAGAAGAAAATAGAAAATAAAAAATTTCTTATCATTTTAATCAAAAACTAGATTAGATCTTTTAGTTTTTGTCTTTTTTTAATAACATTAACTTTTGAACCTTTAATTAATAATTCAATTGGTTTTGGTCTAACATTATAATTTGAACTTAATGACATGCCGTATGCCCCAACATCACACATTATAATAAGATCTCCTTCTTTTAATTTTTGGAATTTTTTTAAAGTTGTAAACTTATCTGTGCTTTCACAAATTGGTCCAACAAAATCATAACTTTTTTTTGAAACCTGATTTGTTTTTAACACCGGCAAGGTTTTGTGGCTAGCTCCATATAATGCTGGTCTCATCAAATCATTCATAGCAGCATCCAATATAATAAAATCTTTTTTTTGATTTTCTTTTATGTAAATAACTTTTGAAATTAAAGTACCTATATTTCCTACAATTGATCTACCTGGTTCAAATATAATCTTAGATTTATAATTTTTTAAAAACTTTTTAATTGCAATATTATATTTTTTATAATTAAGTTTTTTTTTATTATTTTCATAAGAAATCCCCATTCCTCCACCAAGATCAATAAATTGAAATTCGTGATTACTTTTTTTAATGATATTATCCACCACCTTAAGCATTTTTTCATACGGTTTATGATTCAAAATTTGACTTCCTATATGAACACTCAAACATTTTAGGTTAATATACTTTGAAGTTTTAGAATAATTAACTAATTCAAAAAACATTTTTTCATCAACCCCAAATTTGTTTTCTTTTCTACCAGTTGAGATTTGTTTTAATGTTTTAGCATCTGTGTTAGGATTCAGTCTGATACCAACATTTACAATTCTTTTTTTAGATTTTGCGATCCTTTCAATTTCAATTATTTCACTTTTAGATTCAGCATTTATTAATAATATTTTTTTATCAATAGCATAGCTTATTTCAATTGATGTTTTTCCTACCCCTGAAAATACAATCTTTCTGGGATCCATGCCAGCCTTGAGTGCCATCATCAACTCTCCTATTGAAACCACATCTGCACCCAATCCTAGTTTCTTGATTTCTCTAATTAGGTTTACATTTGTATTAGATTTAACAGCGAAGCATATTAATGGAGAAAATGATTTAAAATTTTTCTTAAAATTAGCAATATTTTCTTTCAACTGTTTGTATGAGTAGCAGTAAATAGGTGTACCAAATTTTTTAGCAATATTTCGAACCTTAACTTTTTCAATTGTGAGATTTTCGTTAATATATTTCATTAAATCTCAGTTATAAGGGTATTATCTTTATATGCTTTGTATTCTGGGTCTCCTTTTATTCCACAAGAGAATTGCAGGACACAGAATATAGAAATTAAAATTAATTTTTTTATCATTTTATACCTTTTTATATTTCATTATCATTTTTTTGATATTATCAAAAGATGTTCCACCATAAGATTTTTTTGAATTTACTGAGTTTTTTACATTAAAAATCTTTAATACTTCGATTGTAAGATTTGGTTCAATTTTTTTTAATTCATCAATAGTAAGTTCATTTAGTTTTTTCTTTTTCTTTTCTGCAATATTTACAATTGCAGCAGTAGTTTGGTATGCTTTTCTAAATGGCATTGAATGATTTTTAACAAGATAATCTGCTAAATCTGTAGCCGTAATGTATCCAGAGTTAGCAAGATCCAACATCTTTTGCTTGTTTGGTTTTAAGTTTTTTAAGACTTCATTAAGGATTGCTATACAGTTGTTAATAATTTCACAGGATTTAAATAATATCTCTTTGTCATCTTGAAGATCTTTAAAATAAGATATTGGAAGACCCTTAAGTATAGTTAGCATAGAGAATAAATTTCCATAAGTTGAACCAGTTTTTCCCCTTAAGTATTCCAATAAATCTGGGTTTTTCTTTTGAGGCATTATTGAAGACCCAGTAACAACTTTGTCTGAAAGAGTAATCAAATTAAAGCCATCTGAATTCCAAATAATAAGTTCTTCGGCAATTCTTGATATATGCATAGAACAAACAGAAGTGCTATATAGAAAATCTAAAACAAAATCTCTATCAGCAACAGTATCTATTGAGTTATTTGTTGGCTTTTTAAAGCCAAGTTTTTTTGAGGTAAAATTTCTATCTATATTAAAAGAAGTGCCAGTTAATGCGGCAACTCCAAGAGGGCATTCTGATAAATTTTCTAGGTTATAAGAAAACCTTTTTTTATCTCGGGTGAACATTTCAACATATGCCATTAAATAATGTGCAAACGATACTGGTTGAGCATTTTTTAGGTGTGTAAATCCTGGCATTATTGTTTCAATGTTTTTTTCTGAAATTTTAAGAATTGTTTTAATGATATTGTCTAAATTATTATTAATTTGATTAGTTGCAGAGGTGGTCCACATTTTAAAATCAGTAATTACCTGGTCATTTCTGGATCTTGCAGTATGAACATAGCCCGCTTCTTCACCTATTATTTGAAACAATCTTTTTTCAATATTCATATGAATATCTTCATATTTTTTATTATATTCAAATTTATTTTTTAAAATTTCTTTTTCAATTTTATTTAATCCATAGATTATTTTATTTTTAACTTTAAAAGAAATAATTTTTTGCCTGAATAGCATTTCAACATGTGCAATTGACCCTAAAATATCTTCTTTGAAAAGTTTTTTATCAATATCTATTGAGTTACCAACTTTTTGAAACAATGTGGAGGCATCTTTTTTTATTCTTGATCCCCATATTGCTGTATTGTTTTTATTTTTTACCATGATATTTAATTATACATATTTAGTATGAAATTATTAACAATATTTATTTACCTAATAATGATTAGTTTTGGTCACACTATTGAAAAACCAAATATTAAAAATTTAGTATTGACAAAAAATCTAAACATTTATGAAAATGTAGTCTTTAAAAATTCAAATCAAAAAGATGTTAATTTAGCAAGTTATAGGGGAAATTTGGTAATTTTAAATTTTTGGGCAACTTGGTGTGCTCCGTGTAAGGAGGAAATGCCATCACTAGATAATTTACAAGCAAACACTGGTTTGACAAACCTAAAAATATTTCCAATAAATATTAGCAAGGAAAGTCTATCTAAATCTGAATTTTTTTTTAAAGAATTAAATATCAAAAACTTGGATATTTACTTTGATTCACCAATTACACTGGCAAAAAAATTTTCTCTTAGAGGAGTTCCAACAACAGTTTTGTTTAATAAGGAAGGTAAAGAATTTGCTAGAATTATTGGTTCTATAGATTTTAATAATGAGGAATTTATTAATTGGTTAAAGACTTATAATTAATTTTTGAAAAAATAAGCAAACAACACCAGAACAATTATAGCTATAAATTGAAAAAGTACTCTAAGTTGCATAAGTTTATTTGAGTATTTTTTGCTAGTCTCGCCTCCTTTGAAAAGTGTTCCAATACCAAGAACTAACACTACCGCAACAACTATCAAAAGCATTATACCAAAAATTTTTACTAACGTTCCGATAATCATATTTATATTGTAGAGTAATTTATAAATAAAAAAACATAATAAGTTATCCATGACATTTTGCCTTACAACTACAATTATTAAACCAGAAGAGGAGATACGAATTAATAATGCTGTTATTTTACTTCATGGATATGGGGGTGATGGAAAAGACATGAGTATGCTAACTTTAAATTGGAAAAGATTTTTACCTAATACTATTTTTTTATGTCCAAATGGAGATGAAAAATGTTCAATCAACCCAACGGGTTACCAATGGTTTGATTTAACTAGAGATGATTCTCAATATATTTTAGAACAATCAAAAAAAGCAGAATTAAAACTTCAACAATTTATCCATGAAGTAAAAAATAAATACAATTTACAGTATAATCAAATTTGTTTATCAGGCTTCAGCCAAGGGTGTATGATGTCTATTAATTTAGGATTAACAAATAGTGAAAATTATAATTGTGTTGTAGGTTTTTCAGGAAAAATAATAAATCAAGAAGATCTTATTAAAAGAAAGACTTCTTCAACTAAAATGCTTTTGATACATGGAGATCTAGATGCTATTGTTTCGCCAACTTCTTTACTAGAAGCAAAAGATTTTTTGATAAGAAATAATGTTGAGATTGAAACAAAATTAGTTAATAATTGCGAACACCACATTCCAGTTGAGGCATCAAGTGCAGCCTTAAGTTATATAAAAAATAATTTTAACATATAATAGAAAAATTCTATTTATTGATAAAGTAATTTTTTTCAGTTACAGTTTTCCAATAATGTTTTTTGGTGAACAAAATCTTTCTTTAGAAAAATGTCCTGCATTAGTTTTAAATGCTGACTATAGACCTCTGAGTTATTATCCATTATCATTATGGAGTTGGCAAGATTCAGTAAAATCAGTTTTTTTAGACAGGGTAAGTATAGTAAGTAATTATGATAGGGTTATTAGAAGCCCATCAATTAATATGAAGTTACCAAGTGTGATTGCATTAAAAAGTTTTATTAAACCTCAAGTCAATCCTAGTTTTACAAGGTTTAATGTTTTTTTGAGAGATAGATTTTCTTGTCAATATTGTGGAAGTGGAAAAGAATTAACATTTGATCATTTACTTCCAAGATCTAAAGGGGGGCAAACAAATTGGGATAATGTTGTGACTGCTTGCTCCACTTGCAATGTTAAAAAAGGAGGTAGATTATTAAAAAATTCAGAAATGACAATAAACCAAGAACCCTATCAACCCTCGACTGAAGATCTTCATAAAAACGGTAAACACTTTCCACCAAATTTTCTTCATAAAAGCTGGATGGACTATTTGTATTGGGATGTTGAGTTAGAAGCCTAGCTATACTTTTTCAGATATATTAATTGCTATCTTTGAACCAGTTTTAATTATTTTATCTAAAATTGAATAAATACCTTTTTTGGTTGCACCCTCTTTATAGGCTATATCCTTATGATGTAATTCATCCTCTCTAAACTTAATAATTTTTTTTTTTAATTCTTTTTCATCACTCTCTAATTGTTTGATTTGATTTGAATAATGTTCATCTATAACTTCTTCAACTGAGGCCGTACAAAGCATAGCAGCTTTTTTCCCCAATATAGTTGAGCCAAATCCTAGTCCTACACCAAGTAAATCCCATAAGGGTAAAAATTTAGTGGGTTTAATATTTCTTTTTTTAATTTCATTTTCAAAGTAATCACAATGCTCTTTTTCGTGTATTTTCATTTTTTCAATCTTTTTTTTTAGATCATCATCTTTTATAAAAGTATTTAGTGCTAATAGTTGTCCCTCATAAATCTTTATAGCACCACGTTCACCAGCATGATCAACTCTAATAAATTCTTTTACTTTATTTTTGTCTGTTTTTTTCATAAGTTATAAAAAGTTTCGTTGTTATAACACCTAATATCAAAGTGATAAAAATATTAAAAGTCGCAAGAGATAAACCAAAGATTTTAAAAGTTACATTCTTACAGCTTACTGGCATTGTTTTCAGCTGATTTAAAAGCGCTTCTTTTGATAAGTTATTACTTTCATTATTTAAATCACAGACTAAGGATTCTCTAATAAATCCTTGTTCTATACCAAAATGGTAAAATGCTATTAAAGTTGCAGAAAAAAATATTAAACTTAAAATAATTAAAAAGATTCTTTCAAATTTCTTAGTAAATAAACAAATTAAAATAACTATTATTGACAGAATATAAGGTATTCTTTCAATTAAACATAGGTTGCAAGGTTGGTGCTTTAATACATATTGAATAAAGTATGCCGCAAATAAAATAAAGATATTAAATATTAGTATTAAATTAAGAGAAGTTTTGTATTTAATTTGAGACATATTATTTAATCAAAAAATATATAACACTAAATATAACCACAATCAAAATACCTAATATTGTAAACCATTTTGCAGCTTCAGTTTTCATAAATTTATTAAATATGTCACCAAATTTAAATGATAGATAAGAAACAAGGAAAAATCTTAAACCTCTAGATATCAAACAAATGAAAAAAAATATGAATAAATTAAAACCAATTATGCCACTAGTTATTGTAAATACTTTAAATGGCAAGGGTGTAAAACCAGCAAGAAATAAAGTAGCTAGCCAAATATAAAGCCCAGTTCCATTTGTTAGGTTATTTTTAAGACTAAGGACTTTATCTTCATATCCATAAAAGCCTACTATGTTCATCCCAAAGTCTAAAAAATATGAACCAATAAAGTACCCTAATATACCACCCAGGCTGGAGAAAAATGTAGCGATTAAAAAAATTTTCAAATAATCATTTTTCTTGGCAAGAACCATGGGGACAATCATGACATCAGGTGGAATAGGGAAAAAAGAACTTTCTATAAAAGATACTATCGCTAAGAATATTTTTGAGCTCTTGTGTGCAGAAAGTTCTAAAGATTTTTGATATAATTTGCTAAGCATTTTTTGGTTTTAATATAAATTAAGTTCTTATACTATTTAATTTTATAGATATAATAATGAAAATTCAGGGCGAATGGCGGAACTGGTAGACGCGCACGACTCAAAATCGTGTTTTGTAAGAAGTGAGAGTTCGATTCTCTCTTCGCCCACCAAAAGTTTATGCGAATAGATAAAATAAATAATTTATTAGAGTTGTTTTACAACCAGTATCAAAAGCAAAATAAAGAATGTATTTTTTTACAATCTTTAAAAGAGCCAAAAAAAAAATATTCTTGGGAAGATGTTTATTTAAATATCAATAAACTCTCGGAAGAAATATCTAAACACATTAAAAAAGGTGATAGATGTTTATTAGTATCAGAGAATAGACCTGAATGGATGATATCTGATCTTTCAATTATGCTTTCAGAGGGAATAACGGTACCTGCGTATACAACTTATACAGAAAGAGACTATGAATATATAATTGATGATTGTACACCAACAATTATTATCATCTCAGATAAAATTCAATATAAAAAAATTAAAGATATTATTCCAAAAAAAAATTTTATTAAAAAAGTTATTTTCTTTGAAAATTTAGAAAATGCTAATGGAGAATTAAATTTAAGCATAAATGATATTTTTAAAAAAAAAAAACATAACAATAAAAATTTTTTTGATTTAAGTATTCAAAGAAAAGATATGGCTTGTATAATTTATACTTCAGGCACACAAGGCAACCCAAAAGGTGTTATGTTAAGTCATGGTGGTATACTTAATAATTGTGAAGGCGCATACAAGTTATTAAATACATTTATTTCCAGTAGACCAAAATTTTTAACTTGGTTACCACTATCTCATTCTTATGAACACACAGTTCAGTTTGTACAGATAGTAGTTGGTGCAAGAGTATTCTATGCTGAGAGCATAGATAGATTAATCAAGAATATGAATGACTGTTCTCCAGAAGTAATGACAGCTGTTCCAAGGTTTTATCAAAATTTATATCAAAAAATCAATACATCATTTACCAAAGCCACAGGTTTAAAAAAAACCCTAGTTAACCAAACAGTAAAGCTGGGTAAGAAAAAATTGAATAAAGAAAAATTTTTATTAATTGAAAATTTGATTAATTTTATTTGTGAGAAAGTAGTAAGAAAAAAAATTAAAGATCAATTTGGTGGAAGCTTAAAAGCATTCATTTCTGGTGGTGGTGCTTTAGATAAAGAGGTGGGTTCATTTTTAAATGCTATCGGTTTGCCAACATTACAAGGTTATGGCTTAACTGAAACCTCTCCTGTTGTAAGCTGTAATGCAATAAATGATATTAGAGTTGAAACTGTTGGTGTACCATTTAAAGGAAATTTAGTTAAGATTGCAAGTGATGGTGAAATACTTGTTAAAGGTGAAAATATTATGTTGGGGTATTGGAAAAATGAAAAAGAAACAAATAAAGTTTTGAAAGGTGGCTGGTTATTTACAGGTGATATTGGAGAATTTGATGGAAAATTTCTTAAAATAACAGACAGAAAAAAAGACATCATTATAACTCCAGGAGGAGATAACATTTCACCAATTAAAATTGAAAATGATTTAAACAAATCTGATTTTATTGAACAAAGTTTAGTTTATGGTGATAGTAAGCCTTACCTGGTAAGTTTAATTGTACTAAGCACACAGTATATAAATGCAACGGAGAAAGAAGTGCAAGAAGAAATAGAAAAAATTAATAAAAATTTTTCAAAAATAGAAAAAATAAAAAAATTTATTATAATTAAAAAACAATTTACAATTGAAAATAATATGATGACACCAACTTTAAAATTAAAAAGATATAAAATTATAAATACTTATAAAGCCGAACTTGAAAAACTTTTTTAATTCTTATTTTAAAGTTGGTTATTAAGCGCATAAAACATAACTTTTTTACTTATTAAAAAATTGATAAAAAAAATTTTTTTTTAGAAAAAATATCTAAAATCATTCTTTAATTAAAGATTTGACATCACTTGTATAAAAAAATAAAAATAAGTTAACAGCGAATCATTTTGATTCGTTTAACTTAAACAGGGAGCTAAAGATGGCTACAAGAAAAAAAGCTAAAAAAGCTAAAAAGAAAACTAAGAAAAAAGCTAAAAAAGCTAAAAAAGCGAAGAAAAGAAAAAGATAGTATCTTAATCTTTTCAAAAAACGCTTCTCATAACGTTTCGTGTGAGAGGCGTTTTTTTTTACTTAAATATTTAGTCTTCAGTGTTGGTAATTGGCTCAGCTGTAGATACATCTGGCTCTACAAGCTTAGCAGGAGCAGCAACAGCAGCTTTTGTCTGTCCTTCTAAATTTCTTTTTAATGCTTTATCTAATCTTTTTTGTGTGTCTTCCAATGAAACACCCATGACTATTTGAAATTCAGATAAAATTCTTTCATAAGCTTTTTCAAAAAGCTGTCTTTCACTATAAGATTGATCAACCATTAGATCATCACCTTTGTTCAAATCTCTAACAACTTCAGCTAGTTCATAAATTTTACCAGAAGAAATTTTAGCCTCATATTCCTGTGCTCTTCTACTCCACATAGATCTTTTAATTTTTGGTTTACTTTTTAAAATAGATATACATTTATTAACCTGGTTATTGGTTGCAAGAAGTCTAAGGTGAGATTGCTTATTCACTGGGACCATTCCATTAGCTTTATCTTTTTCAAATTTAAGAACATATGTCTCAACATCAATTCCACCAATATTTATTTTTTTAAATTCTGTAATTTGACCAACACCATGTTTTGGATACACAACATAATCTTTAACTTTATATTCTCTTTTTTCTGTTTCTTGTTTTTTTACTTTTTTAATTTCAGGTTTAACTTCATTATTTTTTGATATTCTTAAATTATCATTTTTAATCTCTACTTTTTCTGGAACAGATTTTTTAGCTACTGTTTTTAAATTTTTTTTAACTTTTACTTTAGTTGCTTTGACAACTTTAGTTTTAGTTTTTTGTTTAACTTTTATTGTAGCTGTCTTAACAACTTTAGCTTTAGTTTTTTGTTTAACTTTTACTTTAGCTGCTTTAACAACTTTAGCTTTTTGTGTGACTTTTTTTTCTGGAGTTTTTTTAAAGATTTTCGCTAAAATATTTGTCGTACTTGTTTTCTTCATTTTTATACTTTTCATGATCCTCAGGAGGATCTTTTTTTACTGTTATATTTGGCCAAACTTCAGAATATTTAGTATTCACTTCAAGCCATTTTTCGCTTCCAGATTCAGTATCTGCCACTATAGCATCAACTGGGCATTCTGGCTCACAAACGCCACAATCTATACACTCATCCGGTTTAATTACAACCATATTTTTGCCTTCATAAAAACAATCGACGGGACAAACTTCAATACAGTCCATTAATTTACACTTAATACATTTGTCATTTACAAGGTAGGTCATTTTTTTAATTTCTGTTTTATTTTTTCTTTTAAGTTACCCATTATTTTAGCATCTATATATAGCAAACCAGCAAGTCTTCTCATTAGGTTTGTTTCATACATGTCTGCGTTATTATCTGAATAAATGATTTTCCATAAAGATTCAATAATTCTAATTTTATATGATTCAGGAGCATTTTTTATCTCTTTAGTAAAATTTAGTATTTGATTTGAATTTTCTTCAATAACTAAAGCATCTGAAATTAATTTATTTATACTTGAGCTTGCTGCGCCCAAGTCAATTAAAGTTTTTTTAATAATCTCTTTTTCCTTATCTTCATAATTTTCATCAATTTTTGCCACATGAATTAACAAAGCTGCAATATTAGAATAAGATTTATCATCAATCATGATACCTCCCTCTTTATCTTTGTTTTTAAAAAAGCTGATCATTAATTAAAATTTAAATCTTTTAATACCTTAAATGGATTGTTTATAGAAGCTGTTTTTTTAAAAGTTTTTTTAATTTGTTTTTTTGGACTGTATTTGAAATAAATATCTTTATCTCTCTCAAGTGTTTTATAATTCATTTTTTCGATTAATTTTTTAAAATTATCTTTACTACATCCTAATAAATTAAGCATTTCGGGAACTAGTTTGATTTCTTTACTTTTTTTAGGGTCAGAGTTTATGATTTGTACAAACAATCTTTCCAAAATATCTATTCTAACAAAATAATTATCAAAACTTTCAAAGCCACAAAGAAGCATAAAATCTTTATTTTTTATATTTTTATCATCTAAAAAATTTAAGCCAAAAGTAGGAGGGGTTAGAGTAAAGTTTTTTTGATTAAAGTTTTTCCATAGTAGGGTTCTTAAGGAAACAGCTTCAGGTTTTAATAATCTAAATAAAAAAACATGGTATCTACCAAATTTTACACCTAAATCTCTTAAAATTTTTCTCTCATCCTGACCAAGTTTTTTTAAATATTCAGCTACTACTTCTCTTTTAATTACTCCATTGCTTTCATATAGCTGGTAAGCCAAAGCTTTAATCGATGAAGTACTTTCTTTTAAATTTCTTAATTCAACTAAGCTTTTTAATACTAGATTTATCTTTTCTTTAATCCAGTTTTCAATAAATTCTGACAACTTTTGTTTGTCATTATTTTCTAGAATATCATCTACTATTAAAGATATATCAGGGTTTAAATAATCTTTACCTGCTATTAATTTAGCAATCGGAAAATTTTTCCAATAAATTTTAAAATCATCTTTTATTTCTATTAACCCTGTATTTATAATAGATTGAATTCTTCTTTGTAGTTCTGGGCCCACAGTTTGTCTTGCTGCTTTTTTTAATGATTTAATATCTGTTTCAAGTGCACCAGTCTTTAAGTCTAGTTCAAATCTTAAACCTTTTAAGTCACCAATAAACTGCTCATCAATTATTACTTTATTATCTTCCATTATTTCAGTTTTGAATTCCATATCTTGTTTTAATCCTCTTGCAAGCACACTAGCTCTTTTGTCGATAAAAGTTTTAGTAAGTTCTTCATGTAGTCTGTCAGACAATCTGTCTTCTAATAATTTTGTTTTTTTTATCCAATAGATTTGACTTTCAACCCAATTAATCTTATTTGAAACATATGACCAAGTTCTAACATTTGCAATTCTATTTGATAAAGAATCCACATTTCCTTCCAGTTTATCCAATTTTATTAGCTGCAACCTCATATAATCGTTGGTAATTTTGCCATCTTTACCATTTAAAAAGCTAAAAACTTTACTAACTACCTCAAGATGGTTGCCATAAGTTTTTTTTACAAAATCAGGAATTTGACAACATTCCCAAAGTAATTCCAATGTTTCATGATTATTTTTAATATTGTGACTTGCCATGTCTTTTAAAAAATATTTTAAGAGTTTTTCATCTCCACACTCATGTATTTTTCTTAACCAATCTCTATTAGGCCTTTCTTCAAGTGATTTAATTAAGCTTAAAGCATTATTAAAATTTAAATTAGAATTTCTCCAAAAAAGCATCTTAATTTCTTCAAATTTATGATTTTCGAGTAGCCCAACCTCTTCTGCAGAAATATCTTTACAGTCACCAGTAATTCCAAAATTTCCATCATTTAAATATCTGCCAGCTCTTCCAGCAATTTGACCAATTTCAGAAAGATTAAGCCGTCTTAACTTCCTTCCATCAAATTTTTTTAAATTTGAAAAAAAAACATTTTCTAAATCCATATTAATTCCCATTCCAATTGCATCAGTTGCAACAAGAAAATCTACATCACCAGACTGATATAGTTGAACTTGAGCATTCCTTGTTTTAGGGCTTAATGAACCCATAACAATGGCTGCCCCACCTTTTTGTCTTCTAACAAGCTCGGCAATTGCATAAACTTCTTCAGTTGAAAAAGCTATTATTACAGTTTTTCTATTTATTCGTGAAATTTTTTTATGACCCACATAGGTAAGCTTAGAAAGTCTTTCTCTGTTTATAAATTCAGTATCTTCATCTAGTTTATTAACTATATTTTTAATAGTGTTTGAGCCCATAAGCATTGTTAGTTTCTCTCCACGAAGGTTTAATAATCTGTCAGTAAAAATATGTCCTCTTTCATGGTCTGCACACATTTGTATTTCGTCTATTGCAACGAAATCTAAATGTTTATTAATTGGCATAGACTCAACAGTACAAAGAAAATATTTTGCATTTGCAGGAATTATTTTTTCTTCACCAGTAATTAAAGCAACTTTATCTAAACTTATTTTTTTAATAATTTTGTCATACACCTCTCGCGCAAGCAACCTCAGAGGAAAACCAATCATACCCGAATCAAAAGAAAGCATAGTTTCGATTGCGAGATAGGTTTTGCCAGTATTTGTTGGACCGAGTACAGCTGTGATTTTATTTTTAGACATTTCTATTAATGGTACCTTTAATTTTTATCCCACCACATGTTGTTATTCATAAAGAACAAAAATAGACTAAAACATGACCGAATCGTAGAGGAAAAAGTTCTCATTTACACTTTATTTATCTATAGATTAACATAATTAAAAATAATTCTGTATTACTATTTCGTAGCAAAATTATGAAAAAAAAAATGTGGGAAGCATCATCTGATCAGAAAAAAAATTCTCTTTTATCAAATTATGAGCAATTTATTTCAAAAAAATTCAAAAAAAACTTTAACCAAAACTATGAAAATATTTTAAAATGGAGCATTAAAAACCCTGGTAATTTTTGGAGTTCTATTTGGGATTTTTCAGAAATCAAAGGATTTAAGAGTAAATTAAAAATAAAAAAATCAAAAATATTTTATAAAAATAAATTTTTACCAAATTCAAAGTTAAACTTTGCTGAAAATTTACTTTCAAAAAATAACAAGGATAAAGCAATAACATTTATTAGTGAGAATGGCTTTCGAGAAGAAAGAAGCTGGCATGAGTTAAACCTTAATGTAAGCAAAATATCTAAATTTTTAAAAAATATTAAGATTAAAAAAGCAGATAGAGTTGTAGCATATTTGCCTAATTCTATTGAGGCAGTTGAAGCATTTATAGCCTCTTCTTCATTAGGAATGATATGGTCGTCCTGTTCACCAGATTTTGGTGTTAAAGGTGTGGTAGAACGTTTTTCACAAATTAACCCTAAAGTTTTATTTGTAGTAGATAAATATTTTTATAATGGAAAAACAATAAATGTTTTAGAGAGAGTTACTTTAATTCTAAAAGAGATACCCTCAATTAAATATGTTGTCATTGTTAATTATCCAGGAGAAAAATATTTGGATAATAAATACAAGCATAAAAAAGTAAAAATACTTAAATGGAGTGAATTAATTAAACAAGAACCTGAGAAGATTCAGTTTTCAAGGTTTGATTTTGAACAAGAACTTGCAATTTTATATTCAAGTGGAACTACTGGAAAGCCAAAGTGCATATGTCATAGGAGTGGAGGGGTTTTACTTCAACATAAAAAAGAACATCAACTCCATTGTGATATTAAAGAAGGTGATAATGTTTTTTATTATACTACCTGTGGATGGATGATGTGGAACTGGTTGGTAAGCGTCTTGGCTTCTAAGGCATCTATTGTTTTATTTGATGGATCACCCATGTATAAACAGGAGGACTTATTATTAAAAATTGCTGAAAAAGAAAAAATTACTTTATTTGGTATTAGTGCAAAGTATGTTGATGCACT
>Ga0209709_10001044_pt1 | contig 25961 bp, 32 predicted proteins | sample ArcticOcean_MG_C_2_FD_187435 | JGI IMG/M metagenome (GOLD analysis project Ga0209709, IMG submission 187435) | Marine microbial communities from western Arctic Ocean - ArcticOcean_MG_CB4_136 (SPAdes) (version 2) | ecosystem: Environmental > Aquatic > Marine > Oceanic | place: Arctic Ocean...
TGCAAATGAAATTACAAAACTTGCTAAAGAAGATAAATTAAATGCTGATGTTTTTGGTCCTTTAGCATTTGATAATAGTATTTCAAAAAAATCTGCAGCAATCAAAGGTGTTAAAAATATTGTTGCTGGTAATGCAGATGTATTGTTAGTTCCAAGTGTTGAAACTGGGAATAGTTTAGTTAAGATGATGATATATTTTATGGGTGCTTGCGCTGCTGGTGTTGTTGTTGGTGGCAAAGTTCCAATTGTTATTACTAGTAGATCTGATGAAGCACAGGCAAGACTAGCTTCAATCGCTGCTGCTGTTGTTGCTTTAGACTAATTCTTCATTGATATAACTCTTGTAATGCTTTAAATAAAAGTATTCAAAATTAGAGAGGAAAATAATGACTATAACTTATTTAAAAAAATCACCTAAAACTTCATCAACAGATGACACAAAAACAACTGGAATTGTTCAAGATCTTTTAAAAAATATTGAAAGTACAAAAGAGCAAGGATGTATCGATCTTACTAAAAAATTTGATAAATATGATGGTGATATTATTGTTTCTAAAGAAAGAATTGAAGAAATTAAAAAAACATTAGACCAAAAAACGAAGGATGATGTTCAGTTTTCTTACGAAAGAGTGAAAAAATTTGCTGAGGCACAATTAAAAAATTATGGTCAAGATTTTGAAGTTGAACTTTCAGATGGTCTGTTCGCGGGCCAAAGATTAATTCCTGTTAATACCGCGGGATGTTATGTCCCCGGTGGCCGTTATGCACATATTGCTTCTGCAGTAATGAGTGTGACTACTGCAAAAGTTGCAGGAGTTAAAAATGTTATAGCTTGTAGCCCTCCTAAAGAAGGTGTGGGTGCACATCCAACAATTATCTATACTGCTGATTTATGTGGTGCTAATGTAATTCTAAATCTAGGTGGTGTTCCTGCAATCGCAGCAATGACCAATGGTTTATTCAATAATCCTGCGGCAGACATTATAGTTGGGCCAGGGAATCAATTTGTTGCAGAAGCAAAAAGAATTTTATTTGGTAAAGTAGGAATTGATTTATTTGCAGGTCCTACTGAAATTGCAATTATTGCAGACGCAAAAGCAGACCCTGAAATAGTAGCTGTTGATTTAGTTGGACAAGCAGAACACGGCTACAACTCTCCTTGCTGGTTATATACAACAAGTAAAGAACTTGCTGAAAAAGTGATAAAAAGGGTTCCAGAATTAATTGCTAATTTGCCAGAAGTGCCAAGAACTAATGCTGATGCTGCCTGGAGAGATTATGGTGAGGTTATTCTTTGTGATACTGATGAGGAAATGGCAACTATTAGTGACGAGTATGCTCCAGAACATTTAGAAGTTCAGACAGAAAATTTAGAGTGGTTCCATAATAGATTAACAAACTATGGATCTTTATTTATTGGTGAAGAGACAACTGTAGCGTATGGAGATAAATGTTCAGGTACAAACCATATTCTTCCTACAAAAGGTGCTGGAAGATATACAGGTGGATTATTTGTAGGTAAATTTGTTAAGACTTTAAGCTTCCAAAGAATGACAAAAGAGTCTACTGAATTAGTTGGAGCTGCAGCTGCTAGAATTTCTAGATATGAAGGAATGGAAGCACACGCTAGAACTGGTGATGTAAGACTAAAAAAATACGGTTATTCTAATTAAGCTTGTACAGTATAAACTGTAATTAGTTACAATGAAAATAAAGAACTTAAAAAGTAATTTCATAAATTACTGTAAAGATAATAAATTTAAAATTAATAAGAATCAAATTAATGTTGTTGATTTACTTATTAAATTTTACATCGATTGTTTCAAAAAATCTTTTTTTTTAAAATTTATAAGTAAAAAAAAAAAGTTAGGTTTTTATTTATTTGGTGATGTTGGTGTGGGTAAAACTATGCTACTAAATTTTTTCTTTGATTATTTAGATATACCAAAACAAAGACTGCATTTTAATGAATTTATGATAATTTTTCATGACTTTGCTCACTCATATAAGGATAATGATAAAGACAACATAATTTTATCCTTTGTTAAAATGATAAAAGAAAAATTTGAGCTAATATATTTTGATGAGTTCCAAGTAACAAATGTTGTAGATGCAATGATACTTGGAAAATTGTTTGAGACAATGTTTGCTGAAAATATTAAGGTTATTATCACATCAAATATTAAAATAAATGATTTATACAAAGATGGACTTCAAAGAGATCAATTTAAAACTTTTATTAATACAATGAGAGAATTATGCGATGAAATAGAATTAGTAATTGATGAGGATTATAGAAAATCTGCCTTAAATATACACGATCGTTTTTTCTACCCTCTAAATGAAGAAACAAACTTTAAAATAAATCAAATCTTTAGAAAATTAACAAAAGATAAAATAAGATCTTCAAAGAATTTAAAAATAAAAGGAAGAACATTTGAAATTAAAAATTACTTTGAAAAAATTGCAAGATTTGATTTTGATTATTTATGCAATCAGAATATTGGAGCTGAAGATTATATAGAAATAGCTAAAGCTTGCGAGTATATTATTATTGAAAACATTCCAAAATTTAATGAAGAAAATATAAATAAACAAAAAAGATTTATAACACTAATAGATATCTTGTATGAAAAAAAAATTCCATTGATGACAAGTTCTAGTGTCGATCTTGAAAATTTTGGGTCTTCTAAAGCTTTAACTGATTCATTCAAAAGAACATTAAGTAGATTATACGAACTTACCTCTATTAATTGAAGCTTAAAATTTCTAATAAAACGTAAAATGCTAAAATGCTCATAAAAATTATGATTAATAAATTTATTTTTTTCCAGACACTTTCACTTTGAAGATATTTAGATAAATATTTTGAAAGATATCCTAATATAAAAAAAAATACTAATGATGCTATAGAAGCACCTACTCCAAAATAATATTTATCTATTATATTAAAGTTTTTAGAAAAATTTGCTAAAAAAAATACTGTATCAGAATAGACGTGTGGATTAAGATATGTGAAAGCTAGAGTTTTAGTTATTATACCTATTAATGTGATACTTTTTACTTCTTGATTAAAATTAATCTTATTTTTTTGAATAGATATCTTTCCATAAATAAAATGTGTTAAAAATATAAATAAAAGAATATTTAAAATAAGCTCTATTGTAGAATTAAAAAAATTACCAAAATATTGAAATAAAAAAATACCTAGAAAAATTAATATAAAGTCAGATATTGAACAAATTAAACAAACAAGAAATATATACTGTTTTTTTAATCCCTGCTCTATTACAAAAATATTTTGGGCACCAATTGCTAGGATTAAACTAAGTCCAGTAAAAAACCCAAATATTAAAAAACTCATTTGTTACTTTTAATTATGAATGACTAATCCAAATAGTCTTAGTTTGAAGGTACTGATCTAAAGCTTCTGTACCTTGGTCTCTACTTAATGAACCTGATTGTTTATACCCGCCAAATGGAGTTTTAATATCACCTTCAGAGAAAGTATTAACTGAGACAGTTCCACAAGGAAGGCTTTTTGCCATATGAAATGCTCTATCTATATCTTGAGTAAACACACTTGCATGAAGACCATACTTGGAATTACTTGCTATTTTTAAAGCTTCTTCATCACTATTAATTGTAAGAACTCCTAAAACTGGACCAAAAATTTCTTCTTGGGCAATTGTCATATTTTCTTTTAAACCATCAAACAAAGTTGGTTTTGCATAAAATCCTTTTTGCTCTCCACTTGAGACGCCACCAAATAAAAGTTTAGCACCTTCATCAATTCCTTTTTGAATATAACTATCTACTGTTGCTAAATGTTTTTTAGAAATCATTGATCCCATGTTGCTTTCTGGATCTAGTGGGTCACCAGCCTTAAGTGCTTTTACTTTTTTTGAAACTTTATCTAAAAATTCGTCTTTAACTTTACTATGAATTATTTGTCTCATATTTGCAGAACAGTTTTGACCCCCGTTCCAAAAAGCAGAGTTAATTGCATTATCAATTAAATCATCTGTAATTTTCGCATCTTCTAAAACTATGAATGGGCTTTTTCCACCCATCTCTAAACCAATCGTTTTTAAATTACTTTCACCAGAATATTTCATGAATAAACCACCTACTTCAGTTGAGCCTGTAAATGAAATTGCGTCAACATCATTGTGTCTACCCAATGCTTCACCAACATCACCAAAGCCTGGAACTACGTTAAGAACTCCATCTGGTATTCCTGCTTCTTTTGCAATTTGTGCAACTCTAATTGCTGTCAATGGTGTATCTTCTGCTGGTTTAATTATAACTGAACATCCCGCGGCTAATGCTGGGGCCATTTTCCATACTGCCATCATTAAAGGGAAATTCCATGGAACAACACCTGCAACAACACCGATTGGTTCTTTAACGATTAAACTTGTTAGTGATGGTTCTGTTGGTCCAACTTTACCAAATACTTTATCTATTAATTCTCCATACCACTGGAAATGCATTGGAGCATCATTTGCAACTTCATTGATGCAATCTCCAATTAATTTTCCAGTATCCACACATTCAAGAACTGAATTTTCTTCACCTGTTTGTCTTAATAATTCTGCGAACTTAAGTAACGTATCTTTTCTAAATTCTGGAGAGGTTTTCGACCAAACACCGCTATTAAATGCTTTTCTTGAAACTTTAACTGCTAAATCAACGTCTTTATGATTACATTTTGCTACAGTACAAAGAGTTTCACTAGTTGCTGGATTTATATTTTCAAATTTTTCACCATCAATAGCACCAACATATTTACCATCAATAAAGGCTCTACCTTCAAATTTTAATTTAGCTGCAATTGATTTGTAATCTGGATTCATTTTATAAGTGAAAAAGTATTCTAAAAACTCTTTATAGTAAAGCTACTAATCAGGATTAGCTGTAAGTGTTTTGATCTCTAGAACGTTATTATTTGGATCTTGAACAAACATTGTCTCTTGCTCGTATTCAGTACCTTTGAATCTCAAATAAGGTTCGTCATGATACTTAACATTTTTTTCTTTAAGTCTGTTTTTAAGATCATCAAAATTTTTTCTTGATAAATGGACACCAAAATGAGGTACAGAAACGTTACCCATATCTACATCGTGTCTCTCATTTTCTAATTTATGTTCACTTGCATGAAGAGTTAGCTCATTTCCCCAGAAATCTACATCGGCCCATTCTTGAGCAGAATTATCCAATCTACAGCCTAAAACCTCATTATAAAAATGTTTAGCTTTTTCTAAATCACCACACGGTATTGCTAAATGAAAACAATTAGTATTTTTGTACATTAGTTTTTTCCCTTTAAATTACACATTTAATCATTATATATTTCATAACTAATTATTAATCAATAGGTCAACCTAAACATACTATGAGTAATTTTTTACAATCTATAATTGATAGAGACCCTGCTGCAAAATCTAAATTAAGTATAATTTTAACTTATCCAGGAGTAAAGTCAGTTTTTTTCCATAGAATTGCTAATTTTTTTTACCTAGCAAAATTTGATCTTGTTGCTAGATTTATTTCTCAACTATCAAGATTTTTAACAGGCATAGAAATTCATCCAGGAGCAAAAATTGGAAAAAATTTATTTATTGATCATGGTATGGGAGTTGTAATTGGTGAAACTTCTGAAATAGGAGATAACGTAACTATTTATCATATGGCTACTCTAGGTGGAATTGCACCAAGCATTAACTCAAATGAACAAAGGATGGTTAAAAGACATCCCACATTAAATGACTGTGTAGTAGTTGGTTCTGGTGCTCAGATCTTGGGACCAGTAATAATTGGTGCTAATGCTAAAGTTGGAGCCAATGCTGTGGTTACTAAAGATGTTCCTGAGAATGCGGTAATGGTTGGAATACCTGCTAAAAATGTTGGAACAGCCACGAAAGAATTTAAACCTTATGCCGTTGATGAAGTGGATAAAGAAACTTCCAAATAATGAAAAATTCTCATGACAATTTTATTTCAGGTATTGGTAATACACCTCTCATCAAATTAAGAGCAGCTTCAGAAATTACTGGTTGTAATATTTATGGTAAAGCTGAATTTATGAATCCAGGGGGCTCTGTTAAAGATAGAGCCGCACTTGCTTTAATTAAGGATGCAGAAAGTAAAAAATTAATTTCTAAAGGTGGAACTATTGTTGAGGGTACAGCTGGTAATACTGGTATAGGCTTATGTCTGCTTGGTAATTCACTAGGTTATAAAACAATAATCGTAATGAACGATAATCAAACTCAAGAAAAAAAAGATTTACTTAAAAATATGGGTGCTGATCTTAGATTGGTTCCTGCAAAACCATATAAGGATGATGCTAATTTTGTAAAAGTTGCTGCTAAACTTGCTGAAGAATTAAGACCATTAAACAATAATGGAGTTGTTTGGGCTAATCAGTTTGACAATATTGCAAATGCCAAAGGTCATTATGAAAGTACAGGACAAGAAATTTGGGAGCAAACTGATGGTAGGGTTGATGGTTTTGTCTGTTCATCTGGAACTGGTGGCACAATTTCTGGAGTAAGTAATGCTCTTAAAGAAAAGAATAAAAATATTAAAATCTTTCTATCAGATCCAAAAGGTTCTGCTCTTTATAACTATATAAAGAATGGTGAGTTAAAATCTGAAGGTGGCTCAATTACTGAAGGAATAGGTTCTAGCAGAATTACTAAAAACTTTGGAGATGCTAAAATTGATGATGCCTATTCTATTGATGATCTTGAAGCTCTACCAATACTGTATGACTTAATTGAAAATGAAGGCTTAAGTTTAGGTACTAGTTGTGGAATTAATATTGCTGGAGCAATTAGAATGGGTAAAGAGCTTGGACCTGGTAAAACTATTGTCACGATCCTTTGTGATAGAAGTGACAAATACTCAACTAAGATGTTTAATAAAGAATTTTTAAAAGAAAAAGGGTTACCTTTTCCTCATTGGATTTAAGGATATATTTTATCTGCCAATCCATAACAAAGGATTGCACTAAGCAAAGTTAATATTCCCGGAGCAATAATGCCTTCTACAGAAGTCTTTTTATTATTACCAAGTTTACTTATTTTAATACTATAAAATCCAACTAAGAAGGCTGATAAATTTTGTAAGAAAATTAAATTAAAAAATGCCCAAGTATTTTCTAATCCAATATCACCATGTATCATTGGTCTTATAAAAACTATATATAATGCCATTATCAATGAACCCAAAAACATAGCTCCAAAAAATCTAGTCATTGTAGCTGCTGAGTGATCAACACCATATTGATCTAAGAAAGACTTAGTAGAAACAATACACCTGTATCCATAGACTGCATAAGCTAGAAAATGTGTAGCAAAAATAATTAGATAAATAATTCCGTTAAAGTGTTCAATCATAAGTTTAATAATTTAAATCATCTTTATAATACAACACTTTCATTAAAAGTTATAAGCTTAAAGAGCACAGTGAAAATCAAAAGTATGAAGTAATTTGTACAAGACAGAGTTGTCGTTTTAGAAAACTTCAGTTGCGACAAAAAATAACATTTTCAAAAACTTAAATAGTTGTTGAATTAGAATAACAATAATTAGTTGAGGCATTTTGCACATCCAAGGTGACAATAATGGTTATGTCATAAGTATTTAAAATTCTTATTGTCTAATTAACTTTAATTAATAAAAAAGGAAAATATGAAAAAAATAGTAATAACGTTATTCTTAGTACTTTTCACAAGTTCAGTTTATGCTGGTTCATGCCCAATGATGGCAAAAAGCTTAGACGATAAAATCGCAGAAGCTCAAATGCTAAAAGATAAAGGTATGGCAGCTCATAATGCTGGTGATCATGCTAAATCTGAAGAGTTGATGAATAAAGCTCTTGACCTATTTAAAAGTTAATTAAATAGATAAAAAAATACCTACATAGACAAAGTTGTCACGCTAATAATCTATGTATACTTACAGCATAAATGAGTGGTAAAAAAAAGCCACTTAATCTTTAGGGTCGAGATAACCTTCAATTATCTCGACTTAAGATAAAAATAAACTTAAAGAAAATTTATGTATTTTGCAATGAGCAGACTTAAGGTGTTTTCAGAAAAAGAAAGTGAATTTGAAATAGTTTGGAAAAATCGTGCAAAGGACATTGATGGTGTAAAAGGTTTTAAAAAGTTTAACTTAATCAAAGGAAGTTCAAATACAGAATTTTCTCTTTATATTTTTCATAGTGAGTGGAACTCTGAAAGTGATTTTATTAACTGGACAAAGTCAGATTTATTTAAATTATCCCATAAAGATCACATTAATCAAAAAAATTTATTTCTAGGACCACCAAATTTTGATGGATATCATGGTAACCCAGAATTTGAAGGTTTTAAAGTAATTATATAATTTCAAATAATTTTCATTTAAGATACTTAAATGAATATGACAACTTCATACTTATTTTTAACATTAGCAGTTTTATTAGGTGTTACCTCAAATAGCTTTGCAAAAAATTCTGAGGGTTTTACTCTTTTTTTACCAAGTATAATTACAGGTGTTACTATTGTCTTATGTATGTATGCTTTGTCTATGGTAATGAAAGCTATTCCTATGGGGATTACTTACGCCTCCTTCGCAGGACTTGCAATTGTTGCAACCGTTATGGTAGGTATAATTAAATATAACCAAATTCCAAATTTTTTTACAATCATAGGATTATGCTTTATTATTGTGGGTGTATTAATGGTTAACTTATTAGGAGATAGTTAAATTATAATTTCAAAAAAAAATGCAATCATTAATAAAAAAAAATTTAAAAATGACAGAAGTTAAGTGTGTCAATTTAGGTTTTATTGTGCCGGAGAGTAAAGTTAGAGAAGTTCAATACGTGTTTGAGAAACATGCAAAATGGATGAGAGAATTTTATTCAGAAGCAAATAGTGGTGATAATTATCTAATCAATGCATTCATTACAAAGGCGACAGAATTTATTGACCCTACTAATCCAAATAAAGGATTAACTGGTAACATTCTTTTTACTCTTAATGAAAAATTTACATCAAAAGATAGTATAAAAAGACATAATGAGCATGCATCAAAGAATGAATACTTTCAAAAATTTATTGAAATAAAAAATAATTATGCAGTTTTTCGCAGTGCTGGTGGTGAAATTTATCTTTCAATTAAATAAAATAAGATAAATTAAGAAAATGAATTATTCAATAATATTACCTACATTAAATGAAAATGGTCATATTATAGATTTAATTAATTCAATAATTAAAAATTTTACAAATTCAAAAAATAATTATGAAATTATTGTTGTAGATGATAATTCAAATGATGGAACCATAAGTACTATAAAAAAATACACCATTAAAAATAAAAAAATTAGATTATTTATTAGAAAAAATAAAAAAAAAAATTTAGCTAAATCAATAAATCTTGGTATTATAAAGTCTAAATATGAAAACATAATTTGGATGGATGCAGATTTCCAACACCCTCCAAAATATATCAGAACAATTTTCAAATATGTTAAAAAATATGATGTTGTTATTTTTTCCCGTTTTTTAAAAAAAAGTAGAAGATACTTTGATAGTGGAAAATTAGACAAAGAAGCTAATGAAAATCAAAGCATATTATTTAACAATGTCTGTAAAAAATTATTTTACAATGACATTACAGACTACACAAGTGGATATATATATATCAAAAAAGAAAAGATAAAAAACCTTACACTAAATGGATATTATGGTGAATATTTTTTGAATTTAATATTATACTGTAAAAAAAATAATTTTAAGATTTTAGAGATTCCATTCAACGAAAAATTTAGAAAAACAGGAATTTCAAAAACAATTGGTGGGAACAGTATTAGGTACATAATCATTTGTTCAAATTATGCAATCTCAATTATAAAAAATTTATATTTAAAGTTTTTTACTTAAATTTAAATTATTTGATGAATGATCTTTTGTTTTTTTAATAATAGCATCAATACCAAGACCAAAAAAGAAAGATAAATATATAAGCGTCGGTACAAAATATCTTGTGTTTCCATGCCATGAAACTAAACCATAAAAATATATAATGGATGATATTAAAAAAAATAACATTTTGTAGTTTTTATTATTTATCATTCTGATTAAACCAAAAAAACAAATTAAGTAGATGGTTAGTGAGTAAATTATTCTATATGGAATCAATTTATCATGGGTATCTGAAGCATAATATTTTTCTCCTGATTCAAAATTGTAATACGAATAAACATGAAAGGGATTTAGTAATGCTATATGAAAAGATTGTTTTATAATGTATTTTAAAAAAATAAAAGGGTTGTCTTTTAAATACTCGATTGTCCTTAGTGCTATAAAATTATCATATTTAATTTTATCCTTCTCATTAATAATACTTGCTCTAACATCCATAAAAGTCGCTCCTTTTGACTTGATCCCGTAAACTTTTAAATTTTTTTCTAACTTTAATGCAAGTGATATTTGATCAATTTTTATGAAATTTTCATCAATCCATTTTAATGAAATTTTACCTTCATTTATATTAAAATTTATTTTTGAAATATTTTCTTTTTTAGAAATTACTCTTGAAACTAAATCAATATGTAAATCTAATTTATTATCTGCTGTTAGCAGATAAAATTTTCCTGATCTTTGAAAGTTGTGATATCCCAAAAAAGATTGAACTATATAAAAGCCAATAATTAAAAAAGCTATCTTTTTAATTATTGATGCATTTATAGGAAATAAAAAGTATAAAATAACAGGTACTATATAAAAAATAGCCATTTGTTTTTGAAGGCTTAATAATCCCAAAAAAATACCTATTAAAAAAAAATTAAATAAAGATTTATTTTCTCTTAGAATTAAAGACATTAACAAAATCTGAATAGAAAAAAATATAGTCTCACTAAAAAAAGATCCATTATATTGAAAAATTGTTACCTCTAAACATAAAAAACATACTATAAAAAAATTTGTTCTGTTGTTAAATTTTTTTTTTATTGATTGATAAAGAAATAAAATACTCAAGTAATAAATTAAACATTGAATAAAAAGATAAGGTTTGTGATTTCCAATATTAATTTTTTTGTCTACAAAATTATCATACAGATCCTTGTCTAGTAGTAAATAGTACGCAGCCGCTATTCTTGGTGGGAGATATTTTGTGTAATTTTCTCTTCCACTTTTAAAATAATTTTTCCCTTCAAGAATTTCTTTTTTTATTAAAGCGCCGTGACCCAAATACCTTTCAGCATCATTTTTTATCATCAGATGTGAAAAGCGATTATTTTTTAAAATATTTTTGTCATAATTAGTGAGATTATGATTGGAAACCAATAAAGATAAAGCAAAACTAATAAAAATTATAATGTAGATTGATGAATGGTTTATTTTATATCTATTGATCATTGCTTTCTACTCTATAGCAAATGATTGTTTTTTTTCCATACATTAGATCTTTGTAGGTAGCTTATGAGAACCATCATCATTTAAATATACTTTATATACCTTTGATACATGCGATATATCAAAAGATGAATGTAAATGAGGATATATATTTCCATCAGATGCTTGTTCCCATAATAAATTATCTAGTTTTAATGTTTCTATTTTTAATAGAAGTAAATCTTTTTGATCTAAAAAAAATTTTTTGAGCGTTGTTTCAAGTTGTTCTTCTGATGAACAGTGAATATATCCATCATCTAAGTCTTTTTCTCCTCCCGTATAACTGCCTTTTTTTTGAGCATCCGCCCATTCATTTTTTGAGCAAATTTTATATATAAATTTTAAGTTCATAAAAATTTACCAAGAAGAATTAGGTCCTTTTAGAAAATCGATTTCTTTTTGGGTTGACTCTCTTCCTAGTATTTTATTTCTATGTGGATATCGATGAAATTTTTTAATTGCTAGCGTGTGATCTTTCCAGAATTTCTTAATTTCAGAAATTCCAGTATGTTCTTTCAAATACTTATCCAGTAAGTAATAAGCCATCTCATGATCGGTTATCTCTTCACTATGAATTAATGGCAATATCATAAAAAAATTCTGACTTTCATCCATCGTGTCTAAAAAACCAGCATAAACTGCATCGTTCACAATTAATCTTGTCTTGTGATCTTGTTGAAAAGCTCTTTTGTCATCTCTAAACATATTTCTTGAAAACTGGTCAAATAAAATGACTAAGGCTAAACAGCCAAGCGGGCTATCTTGCCACTCGTCATATTCATTTACACTTGCTAGTTCATAGTCTTTTAAAAACTTATCTTTAATTAGTTGATCAAAATCCTGATGTTTTTGAAATCTTTTTTTTGGAGGTGTGTCTTTAAACCAAAAGTCTAAGATGTCTTGTGCTTTACTAGGAATAATTTTCATTTATTTTGAAATTGGCTTTAAAAGTTTAAGCATCTTATTATGTATAGATTGATTTGCAGAAACTAAAATACTTCCAGCATTAACCGCATCTCTATTATCCCAAGTTGTTACAACTCCACCGGAAGCTTTTATAATAGGCATTAATGGATGAATATCCCAAATCTTATTTTTTCTTTGAATTATTACATCAATTTTTCCTTCACAAAAATGTGAATAGCTTAATGCATCTGTTACTGGAAATTGCATTAATTTAGTTACTTTGGGAATCTTTAATTTTTGTTTATGTGAGAGACTACCATAAAAAGCACCCGCAACTTTTATTTGACTAAAAAGAATTTTTTTTGAAACTATTAATTTTTTTCTTTTGCCATTTTGAAAAACAAAAGCATCTTTATCAGTAAAGTTTAGGTAATATTTTTTCAATATTGGAAAATTTGCAAGACCAACAATAGGATTTCCTTTGAAGTTTAATGATATTAAATTGCTCCATGTAGGGTTTCCAATTACATACGACCTGGTTCCATCAATAGGATCTATAACCCAGGTGTAGTCACTTAATGATTTTTTAATTCCAAATTCTTCACCTATGATTTGATGTTTGGGAAATCTTTTTTTGATTTTTAATCTTATAAATTTTTCAAATGCTTTATCTGAGGTAGTGACTGGATCATACCCTTTTCCTTTAATTTTATTTGATACTTTGAAGGTTCCATTTAATTTTGAGTAATAATGTTTTGTTAAGTCTTTAGCTAATTTATTTAAAAAGTTAGCAAATAACTTGTATTCTTTTGAATTTATTAAACTCATCAAGATATTTTATTAATTTGTTCTTCTGCTTTTTTAACTGATTTTTCATAATCTATTGCTAACTGATCAGCTGCAATTATATTAATATCTTTAATACCAAAGAAATTCAAAACATGAGTTAACCAAGGTGTTAAAAAATCATCCATGCTATTGATCTTTGTGCCACCAGAAGTAATAATTAGATAAACTTGCTTATCTTCAAGTAATCCCACTCTGCTACCATCCTCATTGTATTTAAAGGTTTCTTTAACCCTTGCAGCTAAATCTGCCCAGGCTTTTAGAGTTGCTGGTGGACCAAAATTATAAATTGGTACTGAAATTATTATTTTATCACTTTCTTTTAACTCTAAGACTAATTTATCAGACAATTCGAACATTTTTTTATGTTGGTCTGACTGTTCTCCCTCTTGAACTTTCATGCCAGACTCAGTTAAATTTGATATGAAAATCATCTCATCATTAAGATCTCTATAAACAATTTCATCATCTGGTCTTTTAATTTTGTCTATCAACTTTTTAGCTAAAGCTCTTGAAGTTGACCCTTCTTTTCTGGCGCTAGTATCGATTTGATAAATTTTCATATTTATAGATAGTTATTAACCTATTAACCAAAGTTTTGCAAAAATGGTAAAGAATTTAAAATATAATAACCTAAAACTTGTAGCTGGTTCGTTAAAATTAGAATTCCAGTAATTAAAAGGATCACTCCACCAATTTTCGATACTAAATTAATATTTTTCCTAAAATTCTTAGAAAACATCAAAAATCTTTGCATTAGATACCCTGATAAAATGAATGGTATGGCTAAACCTAAAGAGTAAAAGCTAAGTAAAATTATTGCTTTAAATATTGTTTCTTCAGTTGAGGCTAATGCTAGTATTGAGCCTAAAATTGGACCTATGCATGGCGTCCAACCAAAACCAAAAGCCATTCCAACTATAAAAGGAAACCAAATATTATTATTTTTTTTTGTGTAAACCTTTTTTTCAAAATTTAAAAAACTTATATTTATAACACCAATTAGTTGAAGTGAGAATATTACGATGACTAGTCCCGCAATAACTCTCAATGTTTGTGAATTTTGTAAAAGTATCTGACCTAAATAAGATGCTGCAGCACCAAACATAATAAAAACAAATGAGAAACCTAAGGTAAATAATATTAAAGGAATTAAATCTATTTTTTTTTTTTCAAGTAATTCATTTAGAGATACTCCTGAAATAAAAGAAATATAACCTGGTATTAATGGCAAAACACAAGGTGATAAAAAACTAATTAGACCTGCTCCAAATGCAATAAATAATTCAATCATATAAAATTACTCTGCAATCACTTTAATATTTTGACTTCCAAGATTATCAACATCTAGATCCATTTTATCTCCATCTTTTAAAAAAACTGGAGGATTCATACCAAGACCTACTCCTGGAGGAGTGCCTGTTGTAACTATATCGCCAGGCATCAACGTTATAAAACTAGTAATATGAGCTATTAAAAAATTAAAATTAAAAATCATTTGGCTTGTATTTCCTGTTTGATGTCTATTCCCATTAACATCGAGAGTTAAATTTAAACTATTTATATCTTCAATTTCATCTTTTGTAACAAGATAAGGCCCCAATGGTCCAAATGTATCACCAGATTTTCCCTTAACCCATTGACCTCCTTTTTCTTTTTGCCACTCACGCTCACTAATATCGTTGCAAATACAATATCCAAAAATATAATCCTGTGCATCTTTTTTTAAAACCCTTTTAGCTTTTTTTCCAATAACAAAAGCAATTTCAATTTCGTGATCTAATTTTTTTGATCCTTTTGGTATTATAACATTGTCGTTTGGTCCAACTATGGAATGGACTGACTTATTAAATAAAACTGGATTTTCTGGTGTTTTTGCTCCCGTTTCTTTTGCATGCTCAATATAATTTAAACCTATTGCAAAAAAATTTCCTGGTTTCGTAATGCATGAGCCAATTCTACTGCTTTGATCTATTTCTTCTAAACTTTCTAAATCAATTTTTTTTAATTTTTCTAGATTTTCAAAGTTAATTGTTTCTGGATTTAAATCTTTGATATGTGAAGAAAGATTTCTATACTTTCCATTTTTATCTATTGCAGCAGGAATTTCTTGACTAAAATTTCCTAATCTTAATAATTTCATCTTTAAATAATTATACCTTATAATTTTTTCAATCTATACTCATTTATTAAATTATTTTTCTTTTAAAAAATCATAAACGCATTTATTAAATTCTTGTGGAGTTTCCAAATGCACATTATGTGAAAAACCTTTTAATATTTTTAATTTACTATTTAATATATTTTTATTTAATGTTTCAACTTGATTAAAATTATAAGCTTTATCTTGGTCTCCCCAAATGATTAATGTTTTTTTTTTTATTTTTTTTAAAAATTCTAATCCACTCCAATTTTTCATTGCTATCAAAGCATTGTCTGCAGCTATTATTGAGGTTTGTCTACCAGCTTTAGAGCATAGATAGAAATAATTTGCTTTATCACCCTCTGTAAACCAAGTCTTTGCAATTCTATTTGCCACAACTTCTAAACCTTCATTTTTTAATTTCTCTCTCGATTGATCAATTGTCTCAAATCTTCCAGGCATGTTTCCTAAAGGGCCAGTTCCGTAACAAATTAATTTAGATATAGATTCCTCTGAAATTTTTACAATTTCCTGAACTATCATACCCCCCATTGAATGACCTAATAAATGAAATTTTTTAATATCTCTTTTCTTTAAATTATGAATAATTATTTTTGCCATAGATGCAATGCTGTCACATGATTTTACTTTATTGCTTTTACCAAAACCTGGTAAATCAAGTGTAATAACCCTATAATTACTTTTAAAATACTCAATCTGTGGCATCCACATTTCAGATGAACCTAAAAAGCCATGTATCAAAACCAATGGATAACCTTTTCCAGTATCACTTACGTATAAGTCTTGCATAATCACAATAAAATAATATTAATTCTTATATTACTTATATGAGCAAAAGAAAAATAACCAATATCAATAATGTCAAATTTACCCCATTTGATAATTATGGCTCTGTTGTACCTGGGATGAGCTGGCACAAAATTAGCTATGACAGAAATAATGGTGGTAATGGAACTTACATACTAAAAATGGAACCTGGTGCAAAAAGTTTGCAACATAAGCATAGAGGTTATGAGGAGTTTTTAATGTTAAAGGGAGATTTAATAGATCCAGATGGAAAAATTTTTACTAAAGGGGATTTTATCACATTCGAACCTGAATCAACGCACAACTCATATACTAAAGACGGTTGCTTAGTTTTAGTTTTTATGAGAGGTATCAATGAGCCCGTTTAAAAAATAAAGATGTTTAGTAAATCAGAAAATATTAAATTGTTATGATAGGTATTTTAGGTGGAATGGGAACTCAGGCTGGACTAGATTTTTGTAATAAACTAGCATTAATTAATAGAGGCAAAATTGATCAAGAGTATCCTCTTTTTATTTTATACAATAAATCAGATATCCCGGGTAGACCAGAGTCCATTGGTATTCACGCAAAAAAATTATCAGACGAATTAGGTAAAACAAAAAATTTAACTAAATATAATAAGGTTTTAAAGAGTTTAGTTGAAGGGTGTCTTTCTCTTCAAAAAAGCAAATGTAGTTTTATTGTAATTCCGTGTAATACAGCACATTATTGGTTCGATGACTTACAAAAAAAAATTAAGATACCCATAATAAGTATGCCAAAAGAAGTTTACACACACACAAAGAAAAGTTGTAAAAAAAGATCAAAAATAGGTCTTCTTGCAACAGAGGGTACTTTAAGAACTGGAGTTTATAGCAAGTTTTTTAACAAAAATTTTTCATTATTGAGTCCAAAAAAATCCATACAAATAAATAATGTTAATCAAGCAATAAAGTTTGTTAAGATGGGAAAGATTAAAGAAGCAGAGAAAGCTATTAAGCCTGCAGTTAATTACTTAATTAAAATGAAGTGTAAAAAAATTGTATTAGGTTGTACCGAGTTACCAATCGCAATTTTTGCGTATAAATCTTTTAAAAAAATTAAACTATCAAAAATTTTTTTGGACCCAAATTTAATTTTAGCAAATATAGCCATGAAAAAATATAAAATTTTAAAAAATAAAGACAATTATTAAAGAATGATATTATCAAAAAATAAACCCTATGTAATTAGATTCGCTGAAATTATATATAAAGAAATTGTAAACATTAAAATAAAATATCCAAACTTAGAAACAAAAAATGCAATTGACAAATTTATAGAAACGGAAACTTTTAATGAACTAAGCACTGGAAGGCTGCATAATGAGTGGTTTGAAAAATTAAAAAAAAATAATAATATTGACGATGAAACAGGACAACAGATTCCACTGGAAACAATAAAGTTATTGGAAATACAAAGAGATGCAATGATAGAACAGTTAATCAAAGTTCCTGAACTTTATGAGACTAAAGACAATACATTAATTAGTTTATCCAAAAGAGCTTACGAGCTATTATGGAGAATGTGTGAAAGCTATGAATTATGGTGTCATGAAACTAAACAAAAAAAAAAATTACCTTTAGAAATTGTCAAATAGATAATGAATAAAATTTACAAATCTTTTCTTGAAAGTAAATATTATTCAACAAAATATAAAAAATATTTTGACATATATGATCAGCTATTTGAAAAATTCATAAACAAAAAAATTACTATCATAGAGATTGGTATTTTAAATGGTGGAAGTCTCTTTATGTGGAGAAAATATTTTGGTAAAAAAGCTAGAATTATTGGGGTCGACCTTAATCCTAAAACTAAATTATTAGAGAAATATGGATTTGAAATATTTAATGGTGATCAATCAAACAAAAAATTTTGGGAAAAATTATTTAAAAAAATCGGTAAAGTTGACATAATTATAGATGATGGTGGACACACAAATGAACAACAATCTTTAACGACAGTTTATACAGTGCCAAATATTAATAATGGGGGTATGCTTGTCATAGAGGATACGCATGCAAGCTATCAAAAAAAATTTAAAAACCCTAACAAGTATTCTTTCATAAATTTTTCAAAAAAAATTATTGATGATGTTAATTATACATATCCAAATTTAGGAAAATTTAAATATTCACTTAACAAATTTATATATGCAATCGAATATTTTGAGAGCATAGTTTGTTTTAAAATTGATAAAAAAAAATGTTCAGTAAATACAAAAAAAAATAATACTGGTAAAAAAATTGATATCGAAGATTTTAGACATCATATGGAGAAAAAAAAATTTAATGTTTTGTTAAATTCAAATAATTTTATGATTAATTTACTTGGTAAATTACTTTTTAAAATTAATAAATATTTAATTCAAAAATTAAATCATAATAAAATAAAAAAATATTTTATCTAAATAACAGTGAAAAAATATTATTTCTTTTTTATATTTAAATTCAGATTTAGAAGAGCTGCTTTTAATAATTTTTTAAAATTAAAAAAAATTAAAAACTATAAAATAATCGATTTATCTGGCCCTTTTAAATATTATTTACTATCAAAAATTTTAATAATGATTGTACAAATTTTTCCAAAAAAATTTGATAATTTTATTTTAATTTCTTGTGATGGTTTACCTTTTATTAAGATAAATAGTGTTAACATATGGTTTGGAGGCACAAGTCTAAAAATTCCTAAAGAATTTAACAAATATAGTAATAATTTACCTATGATTAAAAATTTTATTGTTAAAGAAAAAAATTTTATTAGTTTATATCCTTGTAACTTAAAGAAAATTAATTTTAAAAAAAAATTCAAAATTATATACGTTGGTGCTCTTAAGTTACAAACATCAAATATAACTTTAAAAATTTGGAAAAAAAATAATAATGCAATTCTTAATAACTTAAGTTTAATTGATAACAAAAAATTTTGGGCAAAAAATACATTACTTCAATCTGATAAAATACATAAGATCTATTTAGAAATAAAAAATTTAATAAGACTTAGTGTTATTAAAGAGATTAATAAGAAATTTGGAGATGACTTAATAATTGTAGGTACTGATTGGGAGAAGCACATCAATAACTCAGTTCCAAGCAATTATGACACAAATTATATTAGGAACCTTTATGATGGTAATATTTGTTTGGATTTTGGTTCTAGGTGGGGTGATAATTCTCTTTACCCCAGAAATATAGAAATCATTGAAGCTGGTGGACTTCTACTTCAGTCTTTAACGCCCGACTCTACTACTGCTTATGGTAATTTAACAAACTCTGTCACATTTAACTCAGTAAATGAATTGGTAAAAAAAATTATAAATTACAAAAAAAATTATAATCTTTTGGTTTCTGATTATAAAAAATTTTCATCTCTTTTTTCTAATAGCAGTAAAAACTATAAAACTTTAAAATTATAAAAAATATATCAAAAAAGAATTCTTAATAGCTTCCTTCTCTTATCAACGCTCTACTTTTTTTGATATGTTTTTCTACTAAAATTTTCAAATCTTTTTTTTCTTTTCTTTTTTTTTTACTTTTTTCTATTTCTTGCCTGATAAATGATAAGGGGTCTTTGCCAGTTTCTTTTTTAATAGCTCGGGAGGCTCCATACTGAACGCCTGCGTGCATAATATTTCCAGTTGTTCCAATTGTTATAGCAGGACCAAATAACGCCGTAGATTGAACACATCCATTTAAAAAAAATATTCCTATTATAGTTAGTTTAATTTTTTTTAAAAATGTCATTTTTTTATTTAGTTGATTTATAAACCAGACTCAAGATAATGTGTAGTCATTATAGGTGTTTAAATAATTAATATTTAATTAAACCCACTTAATATATTGTTAATTAAGTTTGTTAATTTTTTATCATTTAAGAAATGAATTATATTTATGTTTTTTAAACAACTTTTTGACACATCTTCTAGTACCTTTACATACATAATAGGTAGTAGAAATGGTGGTGAAGCACTTATTATTGATCCTGTCTTAAAGAATATAGAAATATATATAGTTTTACTTGAAAGTTTCAACCTGAGGTTAGTTAAAGTTATAGATACCCATATACATGCAGATCATATTACTGGTGCATCTAAATTAAAAAAAAAGACTAATTGCCTAACTGTAATGGGTGAGCACACACCATCAGATATTGTTGAAATAAAAGTGCGCGATGATGAAATTATTAAATTAGATGGACTGGAAATAAAAGCTATTTATACGCCAGGACATACTTCTGATAGTTATAGTTTTTTAATGGAAAATTATATTTTTTCAGGAGATGCTTTACTCATTAATGGAACGGGTAGGACTGATTTTCAAAATGGTAGCAATAAAGATTCATATGAATCTATTTTTAATAGATTATTAAAACTTCCAAAAAGAACTTTATTGTATCCAGGTCATGATTATAATGGGAAAAAATTTAGCACCATAGGTGCTGAAAAAAAGAAAAATCCTCGACTCCAAGTTAAAAATCTTAGGGAATACTCAGAAATTATGAATAATTTAAATCTTACCAAACCTGAATTAATGGATTCTAATATTGAAAAAAATATTAGGCTTGGTGCCAATTAAATATTTTTATAACCAAACTCTAAGCATGAGTCTGTAATAGAGTGATATAAAGACTCACCAAAGCTTCTTAATGTAAATACTCTTATTTTATCTGGGTTGTCACCCAGCACATCTATTGTAACTGACATACCGTTAAATGTTGAATTTAAACAATTATCTTTTTTTAGTTCATTAAAGTTGTATGGGCATCCCTTTTTTAATACTTCTTTTACATTTACTCCTTCCAACTCAATTATAGCTCGTGAGTGAGATAAATCTGTAACAGCAAAATTTTTTTCATCAAATTTTTCAGTTACTTCTTTTAAAAGTTTTTTCTTACTTGATACTAAAAGCCAATTATTAGGTCCATTCCATAAAATTCGTGTATCATTATTACTATTTACATTTAGTACTTGATTCTCAAAATTCAAATTATCTATTTTTATACTCTCATCAGAAATTAAAGAATTTTTATATTTGACTATTTGAATAATCAATAAATTTTTTTTTTCAGATAAGTGTAGTAATTTTTTTTCATTTTTACCCTCATGATCTCCAAAAAAACCTTCAAAATGAAGATTTGCTAATGCTGACATCACCGTCATGATCTAACTCTTTCACCTTTTGGATCCACATAATGGGAGGAAACTATCTCGACAGGTATTTTTTTATTTTTCAATGGGGACATCGCAAATAATCTTTGACCAATCATATTTTTTCCATCTTTAATTATCGCTAGAGAAAATGGATTATTGTACTCAACACTCCAGCAAGAAGCAGAAATATAACCTAGTTTTGGATTTGGAAGTTTAGCGTTTGCATCTTTTACTAAGTGGGATCCTTCTGGAATACTAGTTTTCTTATCCAGTGGAACAACTCCAACAACTTTTTGTCTATCTTCAGCTACAAAAGCTTTTCTATTCAATGATCTTTTTCCAATAAAATCTTTCTTTTTACTAATTAATCCCTCTAAAGAATTATCATAAGGAATTGTTCTTCCATCTAATTCAGATCCAGCTACGTGTCCCATTTCAATTCTTAAAGTCGATAAAGCCTCTGTTCCATATGGTTGGATTTCAAATTCTTTGCCATGTTCTATAATTTTTTCCCACATGAAGTTTCCATTGTCTGACTCAACATTAACTTCGTATGCAAGTTCACCTGAAAATGAAATTCTAAAAATTCTTGCATGGACACCAAATAATTCTCCTTCTAAATAACCCATAAATGGTAGACCTTCATTTGATGCATCTATATTTGGAAATAATTTCTGCAATAAATCTCTAGATTTAGGTCCTGCTATTGCCGCTCCTGCCCATTGCTCTGTTGAAGAAACTACATTTACATTTAATTCTGGCCATACTAGTTGTAGATAATACTCAAGGTGCGATAAAACGTTTGCAGCTTGAGCAGTAGTTGTTGTCATGTGATAATGATTTTCTGAAATTCTAGTAGTGGTTCCATCATCCATTACAATTCCATCTTCTCTTAACATTACACCATATCTTGCCTTACCAACTGGAAGTTTTAACCAAGCATTTGTATATACTCTATTTAACAATTCTGCTGCATCAGGTCCCTTAATATCTATCTTGCCTAAAGTAGTAACATCACAAACTCCAACATTTGCTCTAACATTTTTCGCTTCTCTCTTAGACCCTTCAAACAATGTTTCATTTCCTTGTTTGTAATATCTTGGTCTTAACCAAACACCTGCATCAACAAATACTGCATTATTTTTTTCATGCCAAGAATGTATTGGTGATTTTCTTGTTGGTCTCGAATGTTTACCCACTTCTCTTCCCACAATTGCACCTATAGTAACTGGTGTATAAGGAGGTCTAAAAGTGGTGTGCCCTACCTCTGGTATAATTTTATTTTCTATACTTGAAACTAGTTGTAAACCGTTGAGATTGCTTGTCTTTCCTTGATCTGTTGCCATTCCAAGTGTTGTATATCTTTTAACATGCTCAATTGATCGATAACCTTCTTTTAGTGCGATCTCAATATCTGAAACAGCCACATCATTTTGAAAATCTAAAAATCTTTTATAAGTTTTTCCCTTAGGCAAAGGTACACACCAAAATTTGTCATGAGTTGTTTTATTTTTTTCAACTACAGTAGGATGCAAAATTTTATTATCATTTTTAGTTATTCTCTTGGATAGCTTATAACCAGCATTAAATGAATTTCTTAAAGTTTCTGCAAGAGTGAATGTTCCATTTGCCGCTCCTAAAGTAGTTTCATTTTGTTTTGATACACCAGGCACAAAAGCATCTATATCTTTATCAAATTTTGTTTTATTACCTGATTGGGACGCCAAATGTATTGTTGGTGTCCAAAAACCAGATACACAAATACAATCACAGTTAATATTTTCTAAAACTCCAATGTCTTTTTTATTATCTGAAATTTTAGCAATTTCTGCAGCATTCACTTTTTTATAACCCTTTGCAGCAACAACTACATAAGAAAATTTAATTTGTATGTCTAAATTTTTTGCTTCATTTATTATTTCTGACTTAGGCTCTTTCCTTGTATCCAATATAATTGGCTCAACTCCATTTTTTTTAAATTCAATTGCAGTTTCATAGCCACTATCATTATTTGTAAATATTAAAGGTTTTTTTCCAACTAAAACTCCGTACACCTTTAAATATTCTTTTGCCGCAGATGACAACATTACACCTGGAGTGTCATTGTTTCCAAAAACTAATGGTCTTTCAATTGATCCTGATGCAATTAAAACTTCTTTTGCTCTAATATACCAAAGTCTTTGTTTTGGATGATATTTTTTTGTTTTAGGTAAATGATCACTTATTTTTTCTGACATAACTAACATGTTATGATCATAATAACCAAACACTTGGGATCTATTTCTCACAATAACATTAGGCATTTCTTTAAGTTCAGTAATTATATTTTCTGCCCATTCCTTCCCTGTTTGATTACCGATACTAACTTCACTAGTCAATAATGTTCCTCCAAACCTTGGTTTGTCTTCTGCCAATATAACTCTTGCTCCATTTTTAGCTGCAGCATATGCGCTGGCTAGACCTGATGGACCAGATCCTGCAATTAATAAATCACAGTACTCATATTTATGTTCATATCTTTCTTTATCATGTTTAATTGATGCAACACCGAGGCCAGCTGCCCTCCTAATAAATGGTTCATAAACTTTATACCAAAAACTTTTTGGCCACATAAATGTTTTGTAATAAAATCCGGCTGGAAGAAATACTTTTAAAAAATTATTAATTGCTCCAATATCAAAATTTACACTGGGCCAACAATTAACACTGGTTGCTTCTAATCCTTCAAAAAGCTCTTGTTCTGTTGATTTTACATTAGGTTCTGTCTCATTATTTCTATATAGCTGAACAATTGCATATGGCTCATCAACACCAGCACCAAAAAAACCTCTAGGTCTATGATATTTAAAACTTCTTCCAATTAAATGAACTCCGTTAGCAAGCAGCGCAGATGCCAATGTATCCCCCTCATATCCAAAATATTTTTTTTGATTGAATTTAAATGATATCTTTTTATCTCTATTTATTAAGCCAACATCATCGAGTCTAAAATTTTGAGCCATAATCAAATATCTTCGTTAGCTTTTAATGTTTTAAATATTTCATGAGTAGCAGTATCTCTCTCTACTTTAATCCACTGTCTACATCCCGATAAGTGTTGCCAAAGTTCGAGGTGTTTACCTCTTAAACTTTTTCTATTATAAACAAAATTATCCCAATCCTGGTCTGAAATTTCTTTATTTAACTCTGGTCTTTTTACACTTGCATCACCTCCATAAGAAAATTCATTTTGTGATCTCATACCACAATGTGGGCATTTAATATGTAGCATTTATGAAATCCAGGTTTTTGTTCCAAGTCCTTTTTCATCAAGTAAGTGACCTGTGTTAAATCTACTTAAGCTGTAACCTTCATTTAATTTGTGAACTCTGTCTTGTGCAATTGTATGGGCAAATGTCCAACCTGATGCAGGGGTTGCTTTAAAACCACCATAACACCAACCACAATTTAAATACAATCCTTCAATATGAGTTTTATCAATAATGGGTGAACCATCCATAGACATATCCATAATCCCTCCCCATGTTCTAAGCATTTTTAATTTACTTAGAAATGGCATCATTGCAATTCCTTCTGTTAGTACATGTTGGAGTGTTGGTAAATTTCCTCTTTGGGCATAACTATTATATCCATCTAGATCACCACCCATTACCATTTCACCTTTATCAGATTGACTAATATAAAAATGTCCTGCCCCAAAAGTAACCACACTATCTAACACAGGTTTTACAGGCTCTGTAACACACGCTTGAAGAAGGTGGGTTTCTACTGGTATTGTCATATTTAGTTTTTCAGCTAAAATATTAGTACTTCCTGCAACACATAATCCAATTTTTTTAACCTTAATATCTCCTCTAGAAGTTCTGACGCCATTAATTTTTCCATCCGAAACATCAAAACCTGTTACTTCACAATTTTGAATTATGTCTACCCCCATTGAGTCTGCTTGACGTGCATAACCCCAAGCTACAGCATCATGTCTTGCTGTTCCTGCACTTGGTTGCATTAATCCACCAAATATAGGAAATCGTACATTTTCTGAAAAATCTGCCATTGGAATAATTTCTTTTACCTCTTCTCTATTTAAAAGAACTGCATCAATACCATTTAAACGCATTGAGTTTCCTCTTCTTGCAAAAATATTCATTTGAGCATCTGAGTGTGCAAGGTTAATTATTCCTCTTGGAGAAAACATTACGTTGTAATTTAGGTCCTGACTCATTTTTCTCCATAGATTCATTCCAAACTCACTAAACAATGCATTATCATCGTGCATATAGTTTGATCTTATGATTGTAGTATTTCTTCCCATATTTCCACCACCAAGCCATCCTTTTTCAATGATAGCTATATTTGTAATATTATGTTCTTTGGCTAGATAATACGCAGTAGCTAGCCCATGGCCTCCACCACCAATAATAACAACATCATATTCCTTTTTTGGAGTAGCATCTTTCCAAGCTAAGTCCCACTTTTGATGGCCAGAGAAAGCATTTTTTATTAGGTTAAATATTGAATATTTTTGCATTAAATAGTTTTATCTAAAAGAATATAAATAGTTATTATTATTTTTATATATAATTTTTATAAGTTTCAAAAATTCATAA
>Ga0209709_10001045_pt1 | contig 25949 bp, 28 predicted proteins | sample ArcticOcean_MG_C_2_FD_187435 | JGI IMG/M metagenome (GOLD analysis project Ga0209709, IMG submission 187435) | Marine microbial communities from western Arctic Ocean - ArcticOcean_MG_CB4_136 (SPAdes) (version 2) | ecosystem: Environmental > Aquatic > Marine > Oceanic | place: Arctic Ocean...
ATCTAAAATATTTTTTTCTAATGACCCAGCATTAACACCAATACGCATAGAACAATTATTATCTTTAGCCGCATTAACCACTTCTTTTACCCTATCAATACTTCCTATATTACCAGGATTAATCCTTAAACAAGATGCACCAGCTTCAGCAGCCTCAATTGCTCGTTTATAATGAAAATGAATATCAGCTATTATAGGAACATTACATTCTGGAATAATTTTTTTTAGAGCTTCAGTGGAATCCTTATCTGGACATGATATTCTTATTAAATCTGCACCTGCCTCTTCTAATTGCTTTATTTGATTTAAAGTTGCAGATACATCGGATGTAATTGTATTTGTCATAGACTGAACGGAGATAGGTGAATCACCACCAACATTTAAAGAGCCAACAGCTATAACATTGCTTTTGCGTCTATCAATATTTCTCCAATAATACTCTTCCATAAACCTTCTCGCTATGTATTACACAATATATTTATTAGGTAGCCTTCCCTAACTCAAAATGATCATGCAGCGTATTTAATGCTTTTTCAGTAAGCTCTTTGTTTATTAAAACTGATATCTTAATTTCAGAAGTAGAGATAACATCAATATTAATATTATTCTGAGATAAAATTCTAAACATTTGGCTCGCCACCCCAGCATTACTTCTCATTCCAACCCCAACAATTGAGATTTTAGCAATATTTGAATCCACAATTAGATCTTTATATGAAAGATTGGATGAAAGATTCTCCATTAAGCTTTTAGCTTTAGTAAATTCATCTTTTGGAACTGTAAAAGTTAAATCAGTTGTTTTACGATCGCCCGATATATTTTGAACAATCATATCAACATTAATACCGTTATCAGCAAGTTCTCCTAGGATATCTGCAGCTACTCCAGGTTTATCTTTAATGCCAGTGAGGGTTAATTTTGCATCATTTATTGAAGCGGCCACTCCAGTAACAATTTTCTTATCCGCTATACTATCCTCAGAACAAACTAGTGTACCTTTTTTATCCTCACCCAGGTCACTAAAGCTAGATAGAACCCTTAAAACAACATCATTATTCATTGCTGTTTCAACAGAACGGGTTTGTAGAACCTTGGCTCCAAGAGAAGCCATTTCCAACATTTCTTCGTATGAAATTTTATCAAGCCTTTTAGCTGTTGGGACTTTATTTGGATCTGAGGTATAGACACCATCAACATCCGTGTAGATATCACAAAAATCTGCATCAATAGCGGCCGCAATTGCCACTGCCGATGTATCAGAGCCGCCTCTTCCTAAAGTAGTTATTCGACCTTCTGAATTTATACCTTGAAAACCTGGTATTATGACTACTACATTAGATTCTAATAAATTAATTAAGTCCTTAGAATGAATTGCTTCAATACGAGATGATTTATGATCACCACTTGTAACTATTGGAATTTGCCATCCTAATCTAGACTGCGCCTTAACTCCCTGAGAATTTAGCAATCCAGACAAAGCACCTGCACTAACTTGTTCTCCACTAGATATAACAACATCATATTCTGAAGCTAAAAAATTATCTGATAAATCCTTTGTTAAGTTTATTAACTTATCAGTTTCACCTGCCATAGCTGATAAAACAACTACAACTTGATTACCTAAGTCGAATTCAGATTTAACAATACTGGAAACATGATTAATACGGTCAACACTCCCAACCGATGTTCCTCCAAATTTCATAACTATTCTAGACATTCGATTCTCCAATAATATTTAAATACCTGAAATTATTCAAAAAACATAATATTTTTGAATTTTCTTATTGGGCGTGAGATATAGATAGTGTATAGGCGATGAAGGAGCAAGTACAAGTGACTAAAGAAAAGAAAATAAATAAAACAACGATTGACCAAAAAGAGCATGATAAATTCTTCAAGATGGCTGAAGAGTGGTGGGACCCGAATGGGAAATTTAAAACACTTCATAAATTTAATCCCGTTAGAATTGCCTTTATTAGAGAAAAAATAATTAACCATTTTAATATTAATCCTTCTGATGAAAATCCATTTAATAAAATTAGCCTTTTGGATGTTGGCTGTGGTGGAGGTCTATTATGTGAGCCAATGTCAAAATTAGGAGCAAATGTAACTGGGATAGACATTGTTGAAAAAAATATTAAGACAGCATCCGCTCATGCAGAAGGAAATAAGCTTCCAATAAAATATCAAGTAAATACAGTTGAAGAATTAGCAACAAAAAAAACAAAGTATGACGTAATTTTAAATATGGAAGTGATTGAACATGTTTCAGATGTAAGCTTATTTATAAAATCATGCAGTCATCTGTTATCAAAAGATGGGATTATGATTTTTGCAAGCCTAAATAGAACACTCACTTCTTATGGATTAGCAATTATTGGAGTAGAGTATATTTTAGGTTGGTTGCCAAGAGGGACGCATGATTGGAATAAATTTATTACTCCAGATGAATTAAAAGTTTTATTTAAAAGCAATCAATTAAAAATCGATGAATTAAAGGGCGTGAAATATAATCCAATATTTGATACTTGGAAAATATCAAATGATTTGTCGGTAAACTATCTCGGCCTATCAAAAAAAATTAGTTCTTAAGTTTTGGATTCACTCCTGGCATGGGTTTTACATTTACACCCTCCTCTATTAGATCAACAGCATCTTCAATTGTTGTTTCTCCGTAAATCTCCCTTTCTTCTTTTTCTCCATAGTGCATTGATCTTGCTTCATCAGCAAACTTATCTCCAACATAATCAAAATTATCCTCGACATGTTTCCGAACCTTGCTGAGAACAACTTCCACTTTATCTTTTTTTTCATTAAGTAGGTCTGATTTATAATTTTTAGAGGGAATACTGGGAGCCATAATACTCTTTTTAATTTTAAGAGAAGAACAATTTGGACAAGAAATTTGATTATTTTTATTTTGTTTTTCAAAATTTAATGAATCTGAAAACCATGCATCAAAAGTATGGCTTTGATTACATTCTAGTGAATACTTGATCATTACTATTTACTCATAATTTTATATAACTGATTCCCTTTGAGAGAAGGAATCTTTGAGCGGGCCTCATTAACCTCATTTAGGTTAATTTTAAAATCTAATAATCCAACACCCTTTTTCTTTTCAGCAACTATTTCTCCCCAGGGGTTAACGACTAGAGAGTGGCCATATGTTTTTCTTCCATTCTCATGCAGTCCATTTTGAGCAGGTGCAACTATAAAGGATCCAGTTTCTATAGCCCGCGCCTTAAGAAGGGTATGCCAGTGGGCTCTACCTGTTTGAAAAGTAAAAGCTGAGGGGACGAATAAAATCTCTGCACCAGACTTTGCTAGATCTCTATAAAGGTTTGGAAACCTTAAGTCATAACAAATAGTAAAACCGAGATTGCCAAATGGTGTTTTGGCAACAACAGCCTTATTTCCTGATTTATAAGTCTTGCTTTCTAAATATTTCTCAGTCTCAGAAAGTACAACATCAAATAAATGAATTTTATCATAACGACTGTGAATCTTGCCATCAGAGTCGATCAAAATAGTTCTATTCGATGCTTTATTTTTTCCGCTCCTTACTATCCAAGATCCAAGGTTTATCCAAATATTTAGTTCACGCGCTAAAAGCATTAAATTTTTAATGAATATATCATCTTTTTCAGAGGTGACTTTCTTAAAAAGCCTAGAGCTTTTTAATTCCATGATATTAGTTGTTTCTGGAGTAGAAATAAAATTTATGCCACGATCTGCAGCTTTACGAATAGATTTCTCTAGGAAATCATATGAATCCTTTGGACTGCGTCCTGTATTTAATTGAATTAAAGAATGTTTAGCTAGCACTAATGTTTTTCCAGTAATTTATCTAATTCGCCATTGCGATCAATCTCATATAAATCATCATAGCCGCCTACATGAGTGTCTCCAATAAATATTTGCGGTACTGAACGCTTCCCTCCAGATCGCTCAAGCATTTCCTCCATAAGCGTAAAATCATTGCCAATATGTAATTCATTATAATCAAGATCCTTATGAGAGAATAAATCCTTTGCCTTATCGCAATAAGGGCACATTGGTCCTGTATAAATATCTATTTTCATATCTAATCTCCTAGTGATTTATATGATATATAATAAATTATATTCAATAAAACTATATACTATTTTATTTAAGCTTAATTCTGAGAATTAGAAAATGATACATGACCGAAAAATAGCTCGCATTAAAAGAGAAAGATCTTTTAAAAATAACCCCGAATCAAAATTATTTTTCAACGAATATTCTCAAGATATGTTCGAAAGAATAGAACTTATAAATAATACATTTGAAAAAGGGTTAGCACTTGGATTTAGAAATATAAATTTAAAAAAATCAGAAAATATAGGCCATTTAAGATTAGCTGAGCTAGGCATGTCTCAGAATATTGATTTTGTATGTGATGAAGAGTTCCTTCCAATTAAAAAATCTAGCTTAGACATAATAATAAGTTTTTTTAATCTTCACTCCTCAAATGATATTCCTGGTATTTTATTCCAAATAAATCAATCCTTAAAACCCAATGGTTTATTTATAGGTTGTCTATTTGTAGGCGACACACTGAAAGAATTAAGATTTTGCCTTGCCAAGGCAGAAGAAGAAATAACAAAAGGAATTAGCCCGAGAATAAGTCCCTTTGCTGATCTTCAGGATTTATCGAATCTCTTACAAAGGGCAAATTTTAATTTACCTGTAGCTGATATTGATAGACACAAAGTAACATATGATAATCCTATAAAGTTAATGAATGATTTAAGGGAAATGGGTGAAACGAATATATTAAAAGAAAAACAAAAAACCTTTTTTAGAAAAGATGTCCTAGAAAGGTCGATGGAAATTTATAAAGAAAATTTTTCTTTAGAAAATCATAAAATCTTTGCTACCTTTGAAATTGCATGGCTAATTGGCTGGAAATATCATGATAGTCAACAAAAGCCTTTACAGCCTGGCTCAGGACAGAAAAATTTAGCAGAGGCCGTTGATGAATTAGATTAACTCTTTCTTTATTGCCCTATTAATTAATTCACAGGTTTTATCAATTCCATAAAGCGCTACAAACGATCCGAATCTTGGACCTTGCTCTTGGCCCAAAAGAATTTGATAAAGAGCCATAAACCAGTCACGAAGGTTTTCATATTCAGCCTCTTTACCAATATCATAGACAATGGTTTGTATAGTCTCTGCTTCAGAATTTTTATCTAATTTAGAAAAACGAGAAACTAACTCCTCTAAATATCCGATCTCTTTTTCTGATGCTTCTCTGTAGGATTTCTTAGGTAAAACAAAGTCATTGAAATAAGACAAAGCATAGCCAAGTAGCTGATTTATATAGACTTCAGCGTCTTCTGATATATCACCCATATAGCCCTTTATAAAACCCCATAACACATCTTTATTATCAGCTTGTGATGCATTAACGAGATTGAGAATTAAAGCAAAGGACACCGGTACTTTAAAAGAATTAGGCTGACCATTATGTATATGAAAAACAGGATTATTTAATTGTTCGGGAACAGTTTGGCTTGAATATTTTTCTAAAAAGGTCTGATATTCATCAACAGCTTTTGGAATTACATCAAAAGAAAGTTTTTTTGCTCGCCTAGGTTTTTGATACATATACAAGGAGAGACTTTCTGGATTTGCATACTTCAACCATTCGTTAATTGTTATTCCATTACCTTTTGATTTTGAAATTTTTTCACCGTTTTGATCAAGAAAAAGTTCATAGTTAAAGCCCTCAGGTGGCACCTTACCTAATACTCTACAAATTTTGCTAGATAAGTTAACGGACTCTATTAAATCCTTACCAGCCATTTCATAATCAACGCCAAGAGAGACCCATCGCATTGCCCAGTCAACTTTCCATTGGAGTTTACATTTTCCCTTAAGAACTGAAGTCTCAACTTCTTTATTCGTTCTATCATTTTGATAAAGAATAGTATTTTTTTCTTTATCTATCTCAAGTACCTTAGCCATCAATACTTTCCCCGTTTCTTCACAAATAGGCAAAAAGGGTGAATATGTTTCTCGCCTTGCTTCACCAAGTGTTGGTAAAATTGTATTTGAAATTGCATCATAGTTTTGCATAATATCTTTAAGAGTATTATCAAAATTACCGGACAAGTATTGCTCTGTGGCGCTCATAAACTCATACTCAAAACCAAACTGATTAAGAAAATCCTTTAGCAAACTATTATTATGCTCTGCATAGCTTTTATACTTTCCATAGGGATCAGGTATGGTTGATAGAGGTTTTTCAAGATTATCTTCGAGTACCTTTTGATTGGGTATATTATCAGGAACTTTCCTTAACCCATCCATATCATCAGAAAAACAAATTATTTTTGATTCTATTGATGAATCTAATGTTTTTAGTGCAAACCTTACCATTGAGGTCCTAGCAACTTCACCAAAAGTACCAATGTGCGGTAATCCGGATGGACCATATCCTGTCTCAAACACAATATCCTTTTTATTTTTTTCTAGTCGTTTAATAATTTTTCTTGCCTCTTCAAAAGGCCACGACTTGCTTTCTGTTGCATCTGCTATTAAAGATTTATTCATGAACTCACTCGATACTATTGATAGTCTTATTTATACTATGACATTATCTGCCGCAACAGATGGCGACATTTCTGATAAAGAAATAAATACTATTAATTTTCTTTTTACCACCTTACCGATATTTAAAAACTCTAATAATGATTATTTATCAAAAAAAATGATCGAGTGTATGGAGTTAACAAAAGAAGAGGATAATTTTGAAAATCTCATCGACCTCATTAACGATGGTTTAAATTCAAATAAAGAATTAAAGAAAACAGCATATATATTGGCTCTAGAGATTATGATGGCCGACCTTAATATTGCCGATGAAAGTATTCGATTCTTAGAAATATTAGGACTTTCATTGAATTTGGATAACCTTGAAATATCCTCGATGAAGCACACAATACGATCAAAATATGCAGAGGATGAAAGCTAGTTTTAACTTAAAAAATTAATCTTGAATAAAGTGCTTGGAAAGTCTTAAACTTTGCTTTTGATAGTTTGATCCAATCGAGGAACCATAAAATTTTTCAGGAAATTCAGTAAGTTTTTCATACATTAAACGTCCAACTATTTGATTGTGCTCTAAAATAAAAGGTACATCATACCCCCTAACTTCTAGAACTGCCTTTGAACCTTCACCATTAGAAGAGCCATGACCGAAACCAGGATCGAAAAATCCGGCATAATGAACTCGAAATTCACCTATTGATGGATTAAAGGGAACCATTTCAGCCGCATGACTTGGTGGAATAGCAATTGATTCATGAGACGCTAAAATATAAAATTCTCCAGGGTCTAAAATAATCCTACTTTCGTCATTTATTAAAACAGGATCCCAGAATTTTGAAACAGAATATTTATTAGGCTGATCTAAATCTATAAGGCCAGCATGTCTTTTGGCTTTGTATCCAACAATTTGATTATCATTATGTCCGCTTAGATTAACTGAAATAGCTAAACCTTCCGAAATATCTGCTTTGCCGTTGTAAACGATACTTTCCTCGGAATGAAGCCTTTTTAATTCAGTATCTGAACTAGTCATTCTGCCTCTCCTAAAGCGCATCTGATTTAACCTTGTTCCCTGTCTAACTATTACAGGAAAAGTTCTAGGTGAAATTTCAAGCCATAAATGTCCCTTATATCCACCAGGTACTTTATCAAATTCATGACTACCATCACAAATTAGCCTTGTAAAAACATCTACCCTTCCTGTAGAGCTTTTTGGATTTGATATAGCAGTTATTCTTTCTGGAAGTGATAATGCCTCCATTAAGGGAACCAAATAAACACAACCCGTTTCAAGGACAGCTCCATCAGAAATATCAATTTTATGTAGGGCTAATTCTGTTAATTTTTCTTTTACTGATCCATCAGACGGAAGAAAGCTAGCTCGAATTCTATAAGCAATATCACTTAATCTTAAATCTAAACTCGCTGGCTGTATTTGTTCCTCAGAAATATTACCTTGAGACCAAATTTCTCCATCCGCAATCATTGATCGTATGATTTGACCTGGAAGTATTCCTGATAAGGATATCTTTTGACCAGGGGCACCATCAAAACTTTCTGAAAAATTTTCAGAGTCTGGGAAAAGATCTGGTGGTTTCTTTTTTGTCATATTGATTCAAGTTCCAACTTCAAAATAAACATAATAATCTATTTTATAATCCTAAAGAAGATTATAAGTTCTTATGAAATGATATCAAAGAGGTATATAATAAAAAAATGAAAACGGCATCAATTATTATACAGCCAATAATATCTGTAATCGGTACATTTTTGCTGGGACTATCATTTACAATGCTCATTCCTGGCTTTTTAGACCTTTCTGAAAATAACATAAATTGGACTGGTTTCTTTGTAAGCAGTCTTTTTACTTTTTTTATTGGTTTTTCTCTAATTTTAATTAATCGAGGAAGTAATAAAAAAATTGAAATAAAAAGTGCCTTTATTTTAGTAATTTTTAGCTGGCTTATTTTATCAATATTTGCAGCTCTTCCATTTATTGCTTCATCAGGTAACCTAAGCTTAACAGATTCTTTTTTTGAAGCTGTTTCTGGATTAACCACAACTGGCTCAACAATTATTAATGACATAGAGAGTACGTCAAAAGGAATAATTCTTTGGCGTGCAATCCTTCAGTGGCTTGGTGGTATTGGAATAATTGTTAGTGCTATTTCTATATTACCAAATCTTGGTGTAGGTGGTATGCAGCTATTTAGATTGGAAAGCTCAGATACTTCTGAAAAAATTCTACCAAGGGCGGCCAGTATTGCGACAGAAATAACTGTTTTATATATAGCCTTATCTGTTGTGTGTGGATTAGCATATTGGTCGATTGGACTTACTCCGTTTGATTCTTTGGTACACGCAATGTCAACAATTGCTACAGGTGGTTTTTCCTCGAGATCTGAATCTTTTGGAAGCTTTAATAATATCAACCTTGAAACTATTGCTATTATTTTCATGATAATTTCTAGCCTCCCATTTGTACTTTATCTAAAGGCAATTAGGGGAAGGCCCCTTGATATTTTGAAGGATCAGCAAGTTAGAGGGTTCTTTAAAACATTAGTTATCGCAACCCTGGTGGTAATTTTATATTTAACCTTAACAAAGGACTTTGCATCATTTGATGCTGTTAGATATTCTCTTTTTAATGTTACATCTATCTTAACTGGAACAGGTTTTGTAAGCGCGAATTATAATGATTGGGGTACTCCCATCATAATGGTCTTCTTATTTATTACTTTTATTGGCGGATGTGCAGGATCAACTACATGTGGAATTAAAATATTTCGACTACAAATCATATATTACAATTCTAAAGAGACGATAGGTAAATTAATCAGTCCAAATAGGGTAATTAATAAAAAATATAACGGTGAACATTTAAGCTCTGAGGTCACCCAATCAGTTATAACTTTTCTTTTTATCTTTATTGTAACATTTATTGTTTTGTCGGTTTTGCTTACCTTTACTGGTCTAGATCTATTAACAGCATTTTCTGCTGCAGCTACTTCGATATCGAACGTTGGTCCAGGGCTTGGGCAAATGATAGGTCCATCGTATAATTTTTATGAAATTTCTGATATGGGAAAATGGTTATTAGCAATTGGAATGTTAGCCGGAAGACTGGAATTTTTAACATTGATTGTAATCTTCAATAAATCGTTCTGGAAATAATAATTTATTTTCCCAAGCACCAATTAATAATACCCTTTTGAGCATGGAGTCTATTTTCTGCTTCATCCCAGACATATGATTTACTTCCATCAATAACTTCGGCCGTAACTTCCTCACCTCTATGCGCAGGCAAACAATGAAGAAAAATAACATTATCTTCAGCAATATTTATTAAAGCTTCTGTTACTTGAAATTTTTCTAAAATTTTTCGTTTAGAATCATCTTCTTTATCGCCCATTGAAAACCATGTATCAGTAACAATACAGTGGGAGTTTTTTGCTGCATCTTGAGGTGAAATATTTTCTATAATATTTGCGCCCTCTTTTTTTGCTTTTTTTATAATATCCTCACTAGCACCAAAGTTTTCAGGTGAACATATCCTTAATTCAAAATCTAGAAGAGAAGCTGCATGTATCCAGCTATGTGTCATATTATTGCCAGGACCAAACCAGGTAACAATCTTTCCATTAATTTGTCCTCTATTTTCTTCAAACGTCATTAAGTCTGCTAAGACTTGGCATGGGTGGGATCTATCGGATAGTCCATTAATTACTGGTATGGATGAGTTAGAAGCAAATTCAGTTATAGTTGAGTGCTCGTTAGTTCTTAACATGGCGATATCAACATATTTTGATAAAACCTTTGCTGTATCAGAAATTGTTTCACCCCTATTCAATTGCATATCATTTGAACTAGCAACTATTGATTTCCCGCCAAGTTGATACATAGCTGTTTCAAAAGAAAATCTTGTTCTAGTTGAGGGCTTTTCAAAAATCATTGCGAGTATTTTGTCTTGGCCACATGCGTCATTATCAACTTCCGCTTTACCAGATCTTTTCTTAGAATTTTTTCTTTGGTGGCATTGATCTAAAAGATTCCTGAAGTCAATTTTAGAAAAGTCATCTAGGTCAATAAAATGTTTAGTATTTTCAGTCATGTTAGATCATATACTATATATCTAGATTTGATAATGCTTCGTCGAATTTTTTTATAGCCTCAAAAATATCAACTTCAGAAATATTTAATGGTGGTAAAAATCTGACTATATTATTACTAGCATTTACTAGTAATAATCCTTGTTCAAAAGCTAGATCAGTAATGATTGAATTTTTTTCGTGACACTCAACACCCACCATCAATCCTTTACCCCTAACCCCCAAAATTTTTTTATGATGCTTTTCAACGAGTCGGCCTAATTCTTGAAAAAGAACCTTTGAGGCTTTATTAACGTTTAATAAAATATCTTCTTTTTCAATAAGATCTAGAACTTTTAGAGCTATTGAACATCCAACAGGATTACCCCCAAAGGTTGAGCCATGGCTTCCGTGTGACATTCCCTTTGATGCATTCTCAGAACTAAGAACGGCTCCAATCGGAAAACCTGCACCCAGGCCTTTTGCTAAAGTAATAATATCGGGCTCTATTCCAGACCACTCATGGGAAAATAATTTTCCTGTCCTACCCATCCCGCACTGAACTTGGTCTAAAATCATTAAAATATTGTTTTCATCACATAATCTTCTTATTAAGATCAGAAATTCATCAGGAACTGGATTTATTCCTCCCTCACCCTGAACAGGCTCAATAAGAATTGCAGCAGTTTTATTTGTAATATTCTTTTTCAAATAATCTTCATCAAGGGGAATATTCAAAAACCCAGGGGGGATAGGACTAAAGCCATCCATATGACTTGAATTGGAAGCGGCAGCCAATGTTGCTAACGTTCTGCCATGAAAAGAATTTTTGAAAGTAATAATTTCATTTCTTTCTTTATTGCCGGCTGATGAATGAAATTTCCTTGCTACTTTTATTGCACCTTCAACTGCTTCCGCTCCAGAATTACAAAAGAAAACTCTATCTGCAAAACTTAATTCACATAATTTTTTAGCAAGTAGTTCTTGCTCGGGAATATTATAAAGGTTTGAAACATGCCAAATTTTGTTAGCTTGTTCTGCAAAAGTTTTATTAATCTCTGAATGGTTGTGCCCAAGAATATTAACAGCAATACCCGATGAGAAATCTAAAAATTTTTTACCATCTGTTGAGGTTAGCCATGACCCCTCACCATTCTTAAATGAAACTGGGTAACGATTATATGTATTCATTACTGAACTGTTCATGTCACTCTCGGTTTTAAAAAATTAATAACGATATTGAACTACTATCTTTTAACTAAGTCTTCAACCTCCAACCTTTTTTAAATAGATAAAAATTTAATACCCACATTCCAAGATTCAAAAAAGTAATAAAGTATACACCAAAAATAACAGAACTATCTGAAGTACCAATGAAACCATAACGAAATCCATCAATAATATAAAAGAATGGGTTATAATCGATTAAAACTCTTGCGAACCCCGGCATCCTTTCGACTGAATAAAAAGTTCCTGATAAAAAAGACAAAGGTACAATTATAAAATTTGTTATTGTGCCCAAATGATCAAATTTTTCTGACCAAATACCGGTTACGATTCCAAGCTGTGATAACAAAAGAGATCCAGAAATTGCAAAGAAAAGAATTGCCCATAAGTGTTCGATTCCTAATGTCGGTACAAATATAAAATAAATGCATGGTAGAGAGGCCATCGCAACGATTACACCTCTGGTAACACCACCCATGGAAATTGCTACATTCATTTCTAAAGCTGAAATTGGAGGCATTAAAATATCAACAATATTACCTTGTATCTTTGCAATCAGTAAGGAGGATGAAGTGTGGTTAAAGGCTTGCTGTAAGATCGACATCATAATCAAGCCTGGCGCAAGAAACTCAATAAAAGGAACACCATTTATGTCTGGCCTAAGTTTGCCTAAGGCAAGTGTAAAAATAGCCATAAATAATATTGTTGTTGCAATAGGAGCAGCGATGGTTTGGAGAAAAATTTTGAAGAATCTTTGCACTTCCTTTTTATAAAGTGTCCAAAGCCCATACCAGTTAATTGAACCCGGGTCGCGGGGTTGAATCCATTTAAACTCTGAATTATCTGACATTGTAACATTCTCACTAATAATAAGAATAAATAAAGCTATTTCTGAAAATTATAATTTTTTTAATTTTTTTAGTAACTATATCTTGTATCAAAAAAAAAAACTGTATACCATATATATTGAAATTTATTAATTCTTGGAGAAAAAATAATGGCATGGACTGATGATAGAGTGGAAATTCTTACAAAATTATGGGGTGAGGGTCTTAGTGCAAGTCAAATAGCTAGAGAATTAGGTGATGTAACAAGAAATGCGGTTATCGGGAAGGTTCATAGACTTGGATTAGCAGGAAGAGCAAGCCCTACTCGTCCTAAAAGCAGGGTAAGACACAGAGAGCCTTCAAACTTTTCTTCAAATTTTGACTCCAAGGATAGATTTTCAGAAAATCTTCAACCCTTATCAGTTCCAGAGCCAGCCGTCAGTGCAAGTGGTGAACCAATTAACATTCTTATGTTAACAGAAAAATCATGCAAATGGCCCATAGGTGAGCCAACTGATGAAGACTTTAGATTTTGTGGATTAGGCAGGAATCCAAACTCTGTTTATTGTGAAGAGCATACTAAGTTAGCTTATCAGCCATTAGATTCTCGAAGAAAAAAGAAAGCAAAATTTTCTGTTAAAAGAGTTACTAAGGCTAGTATAGGAAGCTATTAGAAGTTTTTTTCTATTGAATATCCTGCTGATCTTACAGTTCGTATTGGATCTTCTTTACCCTCAATATTAAGTGCTTTTCTTAATCTACCGATATGTACATCGACTGTCCGTATTTCTACATTTATATTATCAACACCCCATACATTGTCTAATAGCTTTTCTCTACTAAAAATCATATTTGGATGCTCAATTAAACAATTTAGTATTTTAAATTCTGTTGGACCAAGGCTTATAGAATATTCACCCCTTGTTACTTTATACTCATCTCTATTAACTGAAATATCGCCCACTTTTATTATATTGTCTCCTTTAGATAACTTTGATCTTCGAAGAACAGCTTCAATTCTTGCTATCAATTCAGGAAAGGAGAATGGTTTAGTAATATAGTCATCAGCGCCCACCTCTAAGCCTCTAACTTTATTTGCCTCTTCACCTAGGGCTGTAAGCATAATAATTGAAACATTATTATTATTTTCATTAGAACGAACCTTACGACACAACTCAATACCGGATATATTTGGAAGCATCCAATCCAATAAGATTATATTAGGTTTAAAATTATCAATCTCATTTATAACTTTATTTCCATCTTTTATAATTTGAGTTCTAAATCCAAGTTTCGAAAGATTATAATCTAAAAGCATGGATAGGTTTTCTTCATCTTCTACAATTAAAATCTTAATTTGAGAATTATTTTTTTTCATCATAAATATAGTTTTTGTTCTTAATTAAAAAATTTAAAAAATAGTTTCTTCTTCAGACTCAATTTTTCTTTCGTCAGTTAAAACTTCGCCAGTTACTATAAAATGATTTACTTCAGCAATATTTGTAGCTTGATCACCTATTCTTTCTAAGTATCTCGCAATAAAGAATAAAGGTACCAATGCTTCAATTGCCTCTGGTTTATTTTTAATGTCGTCCAGAATTGCAGTTAAAATACTTGCATATGAAGAATCAATTTTAATATCAGATCTCCAAACATTAAGGGCATTATCAGCCTTACCTTGAGCATGATCTTCTAAAACTAAATCAAGGTTCCTCTGGACATCTTTAGTTAGAGCAACTAAAGCCTCAATAGTTTTAGGAGATTTAGCATTTAATAAATCACCTTTAACAATTCTTTTACAGACACCTTTGCACATATCGCCAATTCTCTCTAAAAATAGAGAAACCTTAACAGAAGAAAAAACATTTCTAAGGTCACTAGCCATTGGCTGTCTTTTTGCTAATATATTAAAAGTCTTTTCTTCAAGCTCTAATGCCAATTTATTTATTTGCTTATCAGCATCTATTGTTTCTTGAGCAAGATTATGATCATTTGTCTTAAAAGCTCGCTCAACATTTGCTAATGCGAGTTGAGCTAGGCTGCCAAGATTTATTAACCCATCATTAAGCTCTCTCAACTCGTCATCAAATGATGTTACAATATGTTCTTCAGTCATAGTAATTCCTATCCATATCTTCCAGTTACATAAGCCTCGGTTTGTTCATGGTCGGGGCTCCTAAAAATTTTTTCAGTATCACCAACTTCAATTAACTTACCAAGGTGAAAAAAGGCAGTTCTTTGAGAAACCCTTGCAGCTTGCTGCATAGAGTGCGTTACAATTGTTATCGTATACTTACTTTTTAACTCATCAATTAGCTCTTCGATCTTTGCCGTAGCAATAGGATCTAAAGCAGAACAGGGTTCATCCATAAGAATAACTGAAGGATCAATTGCTATTGCCCTAGCAATACATAATCTTTGTTGCTGACCTCCTGATAAGCTTGTACCAGGCTCTTTAAGTCTATCCTTAACCTCATTCCATAAACCCGCCCTTTCAAGGCTTTTTTCTACCTTAAGGTCAAGGTCACTCTGATGCAATATTCTTCCATGTAGCCTTGGACCATAAGCCACGTTATCATAAACAGACTTAGGAAATGGATTTGGTTTTTGAAAAACCATGCCAATACGAGACCTTAGCTCTACTACATCAACCTCTGAATCATAAATATCTTGATTATCAATTATTACAGATCCCTCAACCCTACAAATATCAATAACATCATTCATTCTGTTAATACACCTAAGAAAGGTAGATTTCCCACAACCAGAAGGTCCTATAAGTGAAGTCACTTCTTTTTCTTTAATATCAAGATTAATATTAAAAAGAGCTTGCTGATCAGCGTAATAAACATTTACGTCAGAGCATCTAATTAACGATTTATTTACAGCTATTTCTGTCATATTACCTTTTCCAAAATATATTTACCATTTAACTTCGTATTTTTTTCTTAAAATAACAGCAACTAAATTAATTAATATCAATAACCCAATTAAAATTAATGTTGCGGCACTTGTTTTTGCAACAAAAGCTCTCTCAGGGCTGTCAGCCCATATATATATTTGAACTGGAAGTGCGGTAGCAGGGTCACTGATACTTCCTGGAATATCCACGATAAAAGCAACCATTCCAATTAAGAGTAATGGTGCAGATTCACCAAATGCTCTCGCTAGACCAATAATTGTTCCTGTAAAAATACCGGGTAAAGCTGCTGGAAGAAGATGATGAAATACAACCTGCATTTCTGATGCCCCCATAGCTAATGCAGCTTCTCGAATTGATGGAGGAACTGATTGTAAGGCAGATCGTGTAGTAATTATGATAGTAGGCAAAGTCATTAATGACAAAACCAATCCACCAACTAAAGGAACCGATCTTGGCATTCCAAAGAAGTTAATAAAAACTGCCAGACCCAGAAGCCCAAAAATTATTGACGGCACAGCAGCCAGATTATTGATATTAACTTCGATAAAATCGGTTAATCTATTTTTAACAGCAAAATTTTCTAAATATATAGCGGTGAAAACACCGACAGGAAAGCTAAGAATGAGAGTGACGAAAATAGTTATTAAAGATCCAATGGTGGCACCAAAAAAACCTGCAACTTCTGGCTCTCGGCTATCCCCATTTAAAAATAAATTACTTGAAATTTTATTTTTAACTCTTCCAAGAGAATATAAATATTCAAGCCATAAAACTTCATCGTCATCAATTCTCCGTTCACTTTCTGGAAGGCTAGTATCCACATAGCCTTTATAAAAAAGATCAGAGTCATCTGTAAATAAAACATTAAAATAGAATTTTTTATTAATATAAGAAGGGTTTTCAATAATAAAATCTTGCAAAATATAACTGGAGCTTGATGAAATTAATTTTGATAATTTTCTTTTTTCAGAACGATCTTCGATTTCTGGAAAAAGAGAGAAAAGCGAGTCTCTTAAAAGGCCTCTATAATTGATATCCTCAATCATACTGTTGGAGGATTGATTACTCATATCAATCTCAAGATTCAAAGTATAATTATTAAAAGCTGGAATAGCTTTATAGGCCATTGAACTAATAATAACGGCAAGCATAGAGGCAGCTGCAACAATTGATATTAAACCATAAGCCTTGAATCGCTTTTCTGCTCTATGTCTTTTTTTAAAATTCTGATTACTCATAGCGCTCTCTATACCTACGGACAATAATCATAGCAAAGATATTTAAAACTAAAGTGATAGTAAATAACATTAAACCTAAAGCGAAAGCAGCTAAAGTCTTGGCGCTATCAAATTCCTGATCTCCGACAAGCAGAGTAACAATTTGGACTGTTACTGTAGTTACCGCAGATAGTGGATTTGCTGTCAGGTTTGCTGCTAGCCCAGCAGCCATAACAACAATCATAGTTTCGCCAATCGCCCTAGATATTGCCAACAAAAGAGCGCTGACAATGCCAGGTAAAGCTGCAGGGAATATTACCTTCTTAACAGTCTCAGCCTTTGTTGCCCCTAGAGCTAATGACCCATCTCTCAATGAAACAGGAACGGCGGACATAACGTCATCAGATAAAGAGGATACATAAGGAATTATCATAACACCCATTACAGCGCCAGCTGCTAAAGCGGATTCAGTTGCCACAGTTAATCCAAGATATTCTCCGCACGATCTCACAAATGGCCCAACAGTAAGAGCAGCAAAAAAGCCATAAACAACAGTTGGTATTCCAGCTAAAATTTCTAAAATAGGCTTAATCCAATCTCTGGTTTTAGGCTTAGCATACTGGGATAAAAATATTGCAGAATAAAGCCCAAGTGGTGCAGCTATCGACATTGCTACTGCCGTTATAAGAAGTGTTCCTGTAAATAGAGGAATAGCACCAAAGCTTCCCGAGGATCCAACTTGATCTTCCCTAATTGCTGTTTGAGGGGACCAATGCGTTCCAAATATGAATTCAAAGAAACTAACATGAGAGAAAAATCTTATAGTTTCAAAAATTAATGAAAATATAATACCTATTGTTGTTAGAACAGCCATTGTTGAAAATAGAAAAAAGATGAATTTAAAAATAGCTTCAACTTTTCTTCTTGCATCAAACCTGATTGAAAGATTTCTATATGTTATTAGTGAGAAGATAAGGGATAGAGATACAAGAGAGCTAAAAATAATAAATCTACCCAAGTAATATTTCTCATTTAATGAGTAAGCCATATCCTTACTCAGAAATTCGCTTTCAACTAAACTAGTTAAATTAGCAATATTATTTATAAGAAAGCTTTTTACATAAATAATTTCATCTAACCCTAAGCTTATTATTGATTCTGAAAGATATGGTGTTACTACAAAATTAAGAATATTTGATTTGAATATGAGAAGAGAAATCAAAAGGGAAAGGGAAGGCAATATCGTCCATAAAGAGACATAAAGGCCATGATAAATAGGCATTGACCTAAGAGGCTCATCATTTACTAAATGTAATCTTGCTCTTCCCTTAGCTAAACTAAAGGATAATAATCCAGAAACAAAGATTAATGACAGACTTATTAAAAGATCAATATTAATTGTCACCCTCCCTTAATTATTAATTCAGCTACCAAGCTCTAATTCGATTAGATTATCACCAGCTAGCTTGTATTTCGCATATTCTTCATCTGATAATGGAATTAAGCCTTTTTCAATTAAATACCCGTAAGGACCCATTGCGCTGTCACTTGTAAATTCTTTAACAAACTCAGTTATTGAAGGTTTCATTCTTATATGATTCTTTTTTACATAAAAGAATAAAGATCTTGATATTGGATAATCACCAACAAGAATATTATCGAAAGTTGGTTTGGCACCATTAACAATAGATCCTTGTATTTTATCAGTATTTTGATCAAGAAAACTAAAACCAAATATACCTATAGCATTTGGATTTTGATCAAGCTTTTGAATAATAAGATTGTCGTTTTCACCTGCTTCAATAAAAGCTCCATCTTCACGAATGGTACGAGCAATTTTCTTGAATTCATTCTTTCCGGCTTTAGAACTTCCTCTCAATTCCTTTAGTGCAGGAAAAGTTTTCGCGCCAGCATCCATTGCTAGCTCAACAAAAGCATCTCTTGTTCCTGATGTTGGAGGAGGACCAAGAACTTCTATTTTAATATCAGGTAGATTAGGGTTTACATCTTTCCATGTCTGATATGGATTCTCCTGTAGCTCTGATCCATCTACATTTGCAGGAACTTTTTCAGCGAGAGCCATATAAATATCACGTGTAGAAAGTTTAATTATATTTGCCTTCTTTGAATTTGCTAAAACAATTCCATCATAGCCAACTTTAATTTCAACTATTTTAATACCAGCATCACTACATTTCTTAAATTCTTTACTTTTAATTCTCCTCGATGCGTTAGTAATATCAGGATGTTGTTTACCATTTCCTGAGCAAAAAAGTTTCATGCCTCCACCTGAACCAGTTGACTCAACAATAGGTGTTTTATATTTAGTTTTCCTTCCAAATTCTTCTGCAACTGCAGTAGAAAAAGGGAAAACTGTTGAAGATCCTACAATTTTAATTTGCTCCTCAGCTTTTACTTGTAAACTAGGGATCAAAACAATTGATAGGGTAATGACAAGTGATTTAAATAAGTTTTTCATAATTTTCTCCAATTTCATAATTTATTAAAACAAGTCCAAGCTGAATTTGTACTGAATGCCAGCCATAATATGTTCTGAAGCCTTAGATGGGTCGTTAAAAGATTTATCAACATAGTTCAGGTATACCTTTAAAGGTTTAGCAATTTTATAATCAAAGCCGATACCTGTAAGTTCTCCTCCTGCTTTAACCATGTCAGACTCACCATACATAGCCTTAAGAGTAATCTTTTTAGACATTTTCATTTTTAGAGATATCACATACCCATCATCATCATATTTCCCAGTTGTATCTTCTGACTCTTGCCAAATAACACCAAGGGTTAAAGGTTTGCCAAGGGGGATAGTTGCGGCAAATCTTGTTGTATCGAAAAAGTATCCTTTTTGAGGAACTTCAGAGTCAAATGAAACAGCAAAATGTGATTTATTTCCACCTATCTTACCTTTCCAGTCTAAGGAAACTGAAAATGCTTCTTCATCAGCCTTTTCCAAGATACCCATAACATTTAAACTAAATCCATTCACTTTTGGAGATGACCATTGAATAATTTTTTTACTTCTATTCTCACCCCACAAGATATTCTTAATATCACCTGCAGTATCATTAAATAAGTCAATTTTACCTTGTACTTTTTTTGTGGGTGTATCATGCATACCTAAAAAAACTTTACCAAAGGCTCCTTGCAAACCAACAAAACTATTTCTTTGTTTAAAAGTTGGATCGCCATCAATAGGATCGGTTTGCCATTCATATTGGTAAATAGCCGCAACACCATTATCAAAAGTTTGTGAACCCTTAAATCCCACACGTGAAGCATGTGACTTTACATCCGTGTAAGAACCACTTGAAGTATCCTCATTACTTAATGCAATATCTAAGCGTCCATAAATAGAATTTTTCGCATAGGCTTTATCGGTATTAACTGTAATACCGAATAAAACCATTAATAGAATTAATGTTATAGAATTTAATTTAGTCATAGCTTCTCCTTAAGTTAATTTTATAATGGGATATAAAAACACTTCTTATATGAAGCTTATATGGAACTTTTATGACAGTTTTATGAAATAATCTAAAAAGTTATAAATAAGATTATTATTTTTTAAAAATTAGTGAGAAAGAAGATCCTTCTCCTATTTTACTTTCAATATCCAAGATTGCATTATGACGAATTGCAATATTTTTAACTATTGCCAGCCCTAGGCCAGTACCTCCTAAATCAATACTATTTGGAATATCAACTCTATAAAATCTCTCTGTCAGTCTTGAAATATGCTCTTGGGATATACCCAGTCCAGTGTCTTTAACAGTAAAAAATAAGCTATCATCATTATCATCAAGAATTAAATCAACCTTACCGTTTTTTTTGTTATATTTAATTGCATTTTCCACAATGTTAATAATAGCTCGACTTATATCTTTCTCATCACCAGTTATTAAATATTTTTTTTTCTTTATCGACCTCTCAAGGGTAATTTTTTGTTTACTTGCCAAATCAGATAAAATATCAAAAACACTATCAATAATATTAACTAAATTAAAAGTTTTATCAGGCAAGAGGTGTTGACGCATCTCTAATTGGTTGAGGGACAAAAGATCCTCTATTAACAATTGAGCTCTTTCTGATTCCTTTAATAATTTTGATATAAACTTCTTTGAATTACTTTCATCTTCCAGCCCATATTTGTCTAATGTTTCGGCTATACTTTTTATAACTGTAATTGGAGTTTTTAATTCATGGCTGGCATTGGCTATAAATTCACTCCTCAAGTCCATAGCTTTTTTTAAATCGGTAGTTTCCCTCAATAATATTAAAATATTTAGCTCACCATCACTGGATGATATTATTCTAGATAAATAAACATCAAATGATTTTTCTACTTCTCCTGGTAAAATAATTTCTATTTTTTCGGAAGTCTTTGATGACCTTATGTCTTTTATGCTTTCAAATAAATGGGTTGATCGAATGACACTTGATAGTCTAAAGCCAACTATTGATTGAATATTATCGGAGGTCTTAAAATTTTGATCTGCACTTTTATTTGCATGAATAATTGTTTCATTCTCACCTATTATAAAAATAGAGTCGGGAATTGACTCAATTACTTCATTCAAAATTTTTAAAAAACTCATATTTTTTAATTCTAAGTTTACAGCACTTAAATTATCTTTTTCATCGACATTTGAGGAATATAGATTTTCTGGATTTTGCATAGCTAAAATAAGGGCAATAAAAATAAATCCAAAGAGTGCTGCGGAAACTAATGAGAATAGTCCGGTTAAAAAAAATAAAAATAATAAAGCTACTGTTACAAGAATTACAGGTATCTTTTGTTTAAAAATTTCTGAAATTACTTTTTTTAAAGTCAATGATTTTTGAAATTTTTTGTCAGACATAAATTATTATAAAGATAAAAATATTATTAAATCAATATTCTTATAAATTATTAATATAATCTTTTAATTTCTCTAAGAAATTTATATTATGAAATATTAAAAGAGGGGTATAAAAAATATCTAAAACATTAATACTTTGGCGACATGCTCATTCTGAGATTGGGGTTGATGACTTCAATAGAAAACTTGATGAGAGGGGGAGAAATGAAGCTAAAATAATGTCTGAAATTATATTAAAGAATAAAAATCCAAATCTAATCTTGTGTTCGACAGCTGTTCGTACCAAAGAAACACTTAGCAATCTATTAAAGCTAAATAAAGAATCCCCAATACTATATGATAAGAGTTTATACTTAGCAGAACCAAAGAAAATTACTGATTGTATTATTAAAAACTCAAATGATGAAGAAACTATCTTACTTCTTGCTCATAACCCAGGCATTCACGAATTAACTTTGAATTTAAGTGAAAATAGCAGTCATTTTGATTTAGAAGAAGGTTATCCAACCGCATCAATAAGCATTATTTCATTAGGTAATAATGAATGGCATGATCTTGGAAATAAAAGATTAGAATTAATAAAATTTATAAGACCAAAAGATTTAAATAATTAAATCAAGAAGAAAAAAATAAGTAAATGCCTGCCATAGACATTATTGATATTAATAAAAAAGTACCTTGAGCACCTATTAACCTCGGATAATTAGCACCTTGATTATTTCCCAAACCCCAAGCATGTAATAATCGAAAGATAACTAATGCAACTCCGAAAACATGAATAATATAATGACCCGATGAAACAGTTTCAAAAAGATATAAGATTATTAAAGCTAAAGGAACATTTTCAACAAAGTTAGCTTGTACTCTTAAGACAGAATCAGCTCTCCAACTCTCTTCTTTATCTCCCCTAAGGCGAACATAGAGTACTTGATTGGCAAGTAAAACTGAGAGCAAACCTAATATACAAGCATAAAGTAAGGTAATCATGACACTACTCCTAAAATTGAAGAGATAGCACCGGATATAGAAAGTAAAATTCCAATCCACGCATATTGATCAAACCAAAAAAGCATGAAGGCCTGGGGGCTACCTTTTTCTGCAGTTTTCTTTTCTCCAGATTGAAGCTGCCTTGGTAAGCCAGCAACCCAAATAATTTGAGATCCTAGCCACAAACAGCCCAAGCCAAAAACTAAAAAGTAATTAAAATCTTCCATAATAAAATTTACCTATTTAAAAACTCTAAATCAAATTAATTAAATTTTGAAGAAATAAGAGGAAGATCTAAAAAGGATTTAAAGCCAGGAGAAGCTTCGCAAACCATTGGAATTGCATGAACCCCATGCAGTGCAGTTGATACTAGAGGGTCATCATTCCATCCATGATCAAAATTAATTTTCATGTTTGGTTTCCCTTTTACTTCAACACACATACCAACAGGCTCATCCCACTCAGGAGCAGCATCAGGATAAGCTCTCCAAATAGCCTCTTGGATAATTTCAACGTCATTATCACATTTACCAACCCATTTCCTTCTTTGGCCTGATATTGTACCCTTTTTAACTAATCCAGCAGCAATTTCTCTATCCTCATCAGAAGTTACAAGATCTACAGTTTTATCAATTTCTAAAATGTTAGATCCAATGCCATCTGCTATTAAATAAATTGCTTCGCTGAATAAACCAGTTATCCAACCTTCATATCGAACAGATTCCTGCTCATATTGCTGAAGAGACTTACCCATCAGCATTGAATCAAACACTATTTCTTCAGATGCATAATATGAAAATTCAGAACTTTCTGTAACTTTAACTTGAGATATTTCTTCTGACATTCCACTCATGGTAAGCGGTACAAGATCCGAAAGCCAACCTGGTGCAATTCCAGTTCCATGCAAGCTAGATCCACCTGATAAGCATGCGTCCTCAATTTCTTTTTCGAAATCTTTTCCAAATGCTTTTGGATATAAAAAACCAACCGTTGTAACTACATTGAAACCCTTTTTTAGTAAGGATAAGATATTCTTCTTATCTGCATCAGGGTCATCTCCAACTCTGACGGATGCTAAAGGTGTATAATTTACACAATCTGCCTCTATAGATAAGACTTCGTCAATATTAGTAGATGCCTTTACCCCTATTTCATCAATACCCGAAATCACACCTGCATCTAATCCATTCTTTTTTTCATCGGAGACAATGAGACCAACTAGCTCGAGGTCACTCCTGTTACATATTCCTCTTATTGAGGCCTTTCCAACATTACCGGAGGACCACTGGATAACTTTATATATTTTCTTAGGCATTGATAACTCCTGTGATAATTAAAAATTTATCTAATATTACTACTTATTTAGATACTAAATGAAATAAAAATGTTAAAATAAATTTATGAAAAAATATTTACAATTACTACTCCTGCCAGTCTTTTTAATATTCCTATCATCTTGTGAAAAAGAAGAATCTATATTTAACTTTTCAGATGAACAAGTTGACGTTTTTAATGCATTCGATTGGGATTTTTCAAGACAAGGTATTCTAAAGGTAGAAAAAATTACAGAAAATATTTCTGTAATATTTGGATACGGGGGTAACATTTTAGTGTCAACGGGTACTGATGGTACTCTTATTGTTGACAGTCAATTTCCTCAATTAAATAAAAGCATTTTAGAAGAAGTAGAAAAATTAGGTGGCAGTAATATTGACTATATTATTAATACTCATTGGCATTTTGACCATGCAGAAGGAAACCGTGCTTTTGGACCAACTGGATCAACGATAATTGCTCACGAGAATTCAAGAGAATTTATGAAAAACAATAATGAAATTGATATTGTTTTAATTAAATACCCTCAGCAATCATATCCTAATGATTCACTTCCAACCATTACCTTCAAAGATAAGATGGCGTTAAATTTTAATAATAATAATATTACTTTATTTAATTTTGGGCCAGCTCACACCACCGGAGATACAATAATTTTCTTCAAAGAAGAAAATGTTATTCATTTTGGAGATATATTAAATATAGATTCTATGGTCTTCATTGACTCAGGCAATGGAGGTTCGTTATCCGGTATGATAAATAATTTAGAAGAGGCATTGAAAATTATCAATAAAGAAACGATCGTTGTCCCAGGTCATGGACAAATTACAGACTATGAAACTGTAAAAATATATTTAGAATCATTAATTATAAGCAAAGAAAGGCTTCTTGAAATGATTAACCAAAATATGCAATTAGCAGATATTATTGAAAATAACCCCATTAAAGATTTAGAAAATATTTTAGGTGATACAAGTGTTTTAATTGATAGGGCATACCTTTCTCTAACAAGAAATAAAACTATTGAACAAGGACAGTAATGAAATTATCAATAGAATTGACGATGTACCCCCTCAAAGACAACTATCTTCCTGTTATAGAGGGCTTTATTGATCATTTAAAAGACTATAAGGATATTAAGATTGAAGTCTTTCCTACCTGTACAGTCATTATGGGTGAGTATGAAAGTGTAATGGAAGTCCTGTCCAGCTCAATTAAATGGAGCGTTAATAACAAAGATAAGGCTGTCTTTATAACTAAATTTTTACCAAACTACGAAGCACTATGATCCAGATACGATTCTAATCACCACGAATATTAGGAACACCAAATTTATTATCTGGATTTTTATAGTAATGATTGGACTCATCACCCTCTTTACCAAAGTTCCTTTCTTGTATTTTAGACAAAATATTTAACATCCAAGAGTGTGATGCCTCATTATCAGATCTTTTATTCCATATTAATCGAACAGAATACTCCTCTGTTTCAAACGGTAGTGGAGCAATCACGAAGTTATTTGCTTTATTAAAAAAGGACGCCAGATGACCTGATAAGGTAATGAGATAATCAGATGACCTTACGATTTCTTTAGCAACAGAAACATAGTTTACTGACATAGCAATTCTACGTGGTTTCTTTATTTTATTTAAATAGTCATTAACAGGACTGTCAATTGTTCCATCATAGCTTACGTGAACATGACTTGCTTTAGTATAGCTCTCAAGGCTAACTTCATTTTCATCAAAAAAAGGATTGCCTTTCCTTCCAACACATACTGGACGATCTTTATAAATAATAAAACTATTAAAGTATTCATCAAATCTTTGACCTACTGGTGATTTAAAATCATTTCTTAAGGCTTCATCAGAGGAAATAATAAAATCTAA
>Ga0209709_10001048_pt1 | contig 25926 bp, 46 predicted proteins | sample ArcticOcean_MG_C_2_FD_187435 | JGI IMG/M metagenome (GOLD analysis project Ga0209709, IMG submission 187435) | Marine microbial communities from western Arctic Ocean - ArcticOcean_MG_CB4_136 (SPAdes) (version 2) | ecosystem: Environmental > Aquatic > Marine > Oceanic | place: Arctic Ocean...
ATGCGCTATACTTTTATGATGATTCTTGGAATGTAACTTACACAGGCGATGGAACTTCAGGCGTTTACATATGGGGCGCACAAGCAGAAGCCTTATCCTACCCTACATCATACATCCCAACTAATGGAAGCTCACAAACAAGAGCTGCTGAAACTTGCTTTGGTGCTGGAACATCCTCTACGTTTAATTCTGCAGAAGGTGTGTTGTATGCAGAGATAAGTGCTTTAGCTGATGATGGAACTTCGAGAACTATATCAATAAATAACACAGCATCAAATAGAGTTTTTTTACAGTTTAGAGCAACAAGCAATCAAGTTTTAAGTGGCATTGTTAAAGATGGTGTTGTACAAGGAAGCACAATGCCTTTTTCAATATCTCAAACCTCTAATATCAAATTAGCTGTTAAATATAAATTAAATGATTTTGCTTTTTGGGTTAATGGAGTTGAGGTAGGCACATCAACAGGAAATGTGTTTCCAAATGGCACTTTAAATGATTTAAGTTTTGATAGTGGTGATGGAGCAGAAGACTTCTACGGAAAATGCAAAACAGTAGCAGTATATAACGAAGCATTAACAGATGCACAATTACAAACATTAACAACTTTATAATATGAAAATTTCAAAATATGAATTCAATGATGAAGCAAGTGCTTTATCTAAAATAGCTTCTTTACCACACGCAACTGATGAAGATGGTAATGACTACCCTACTCACAAACATACTATCGTAAAGCTTGGCTTTATAGTATTAGAGCAAGCGGAATACAATGAAGAAGGAGAAGAAACTAAAGCGCCAGTATTATCAGACAAATATTCTGTTGATGTACTATGGAAAGATTTAGAAGAAACCGATGAAGAAGGTAATGTAACGATTGACCATCCTTATGGCTGGAAGTCTAAAGCTATTGATTTAGAAGATGAAGGAGTTCATGGATTCTTTGGGGTTTCTTACCAAGATAATAAAATGTAAGATGCCGATACCAAAGCCTAAACCAGCAGAAAAGCAAAGCGATTATATGATTAGATGTGTGCCTATGCTTACGCCTTATCACAAGAAAGATCAAGCTATTGCGATTTGTTATAATAGATTTAGAAAAAAATGATTCAAGACCAAAAGAAGATGAAAGTAGTAAAGAAAAAAAGTAAAAAGAAAGCTGTAAGAGTGGGGAAATACGTTTTCCCTACTCAAGCATTAGCAAAAAAGTTTATTGATAAACAAGCTGATTCTGAAAATTTAATTGCTAGACTAGGGCTTAGAAACTCTGGTTTTTTAGTAGATGTGCTTTGGCATGATGAATCTGAAGATTGGCTAGAATATGAAGTAAAAGTAAAAGGAGAAGGGTGTCATCAATTTAGAGGATATAAGTATGCCAATTCCTAAACCTAAACCAGCAGAGAAGCAGTCAGATTATATGATTAGATGTGTGCCTATGCTTACGCCTTATCATGATAAAGACCAAGCTATTGCAATATGCTATAATAGATTTAAAAAAAAATAAAATGATAGCAGATTACAAAGTTTTATTTATAAACGCTTCAAGCTTTGGTATATCCATGACAGACATTGACATAGGCTTAAAAATTTTTCTTCTACTTATCACGATTTTTTATACACTTCAAAAATGGTGGATAATGAATAAAAAAAAATAATGACAAAAAACTTTAGTAAATCTGAGTTTGATTGTAATGACGAAAGCGAAATGCCGTTAGATGTTTTTTATAATATAGTTAAAGTAGCAAATCAATTACAAACATTAAGAGACTATATAGGTAAGCCAATAAAAATTAATAGTGCTTACAGATCAGAAGCTTACAACGCTAAAATAGGGGGCGCTCATAAAATTGATTTAAAGTCAGGAAAACGTATTGAGACCAGTCAGCATTGCTTTGGCAAAGCGGCTGATATAGTTATAAAAGGCATGACTCCGATGGAGGTTTATATAACACTAGAACTTCTAATTGAAAAGGGAGAAATATTACAAGGAGGGCTTGGAATGTACAATTCTTTTGTTCATTATGATATAAGAGGCACTAAAGCACGGTGGAATAATCAAAAAAAATAAATTATGATAATAGAATTTAGCAATTTAATTCAAAGAGGATTATTATTCGGATGGGAATATTATCCAGCATTAGATAAAGACGATCACAAAGAAATAAAAGTTTATTTAATAGTAGTTTGTTTACATTTTAAATGGGTATATGGCAAAGAAGTTTAAAGATACTAAGGTTGGGAAATTTTTAGCTTCCAATGGCTCCTCTATTGTTGACACTTTAGGAACTGTTTTGCCAGATGCTGGATTGTTAGGCGTGGTTAAAAACCTTATTGAAAAGCAACCAATGCCAATCAAAGATAAAGAGATGGCACTTCGTTTATTGGATCAAGATATAACTGAAATGCAAGAGGTTACAAAACGATGGAGTTCAGACCTTGCTAGTGATAATAAACTTTCAAAGAATGTAAGACCACTTACTTTAATCTTTATGACAGTAAGTTTAATTCTATTTATATTATTAGATTCTACTTTTCAAGATTTTAACTTTGAAGAAGTACATATAGAAACATTAAAACAGCTTTGCTCCGTTGTGTTTATAGCATACTTCGGCGGAAGGAGTTATGAAAAAACCAGAAAATAAGGACACTTTCTCTTATTCCCGTACATATAGTATGGAAGAAGCACGACCAAGATTAAAAGGCAATAAACTTACTGCCTTTAAACACATCACAAAAAAAGAGCGTAGAATATTAATAATCGGAGATTTACATGAGCCGTTTTGTTTAGATGGTTATTTAGATTTTTGCAAAGAAACATATGCTAATTATAATTGTAACCAAATTATTTTTATTGGAGATATTATCGATGCACACGGCTGGAGTTACCATGAACATGATCCAGACGGCATGAGTGCTGGAGATGAACTCTCTTTAGCTATAAAGCGAGTTGCTAAATGGTATCAAGCTTTTCCAAAAGCAGATGTTTGCATTGGTAATCATGATCGTTTAGCATCTCGTAAAGCATTTTCAGGTGGTGTTCCTAAAGCATGGATCAAAGGATATAACGATGTGTTAAAAACTCCTAAATGGAATTGGGTAGAAAATGTTACTTATGACAATGTCTGCTACGAACATGGCGAGGGTGGTGATGCATACAGAAAAGCTCAACAAAACATGCAAAGCTCAGTTTGTGGCCATACACATACAAAAGCTGGCGTTCAGTTCTACGTTGGAAAATGCTATAAAGTATTTGGAATGCAAATTGGATGTGGTGTAAATGAGAAATCTTATGCGGCAGCTTATGCTAGGAATTTTAAACGTCAAGCCATTGGCGTAGGCGTAGTTCTTGGCGGAAATACTGCAATAAACGTATTAATGGATTTATAGGCTTAAAAACAGCTTAAATAATCGTAAACATTCTACTATATATTCTACTGAACAAAAAAATCCCACCTTTAACAGATAGGATTCTTAAATAATCGTGGAGAGACAGGGACTTGAACCCCTGAATTCTCGTTTTCTTCTTAATAACCTTAAAGCTTCAGAAAAATACAGTAAACTAAAGTTTAATTATTTGTCTAATTGTAATTTTTTGTTACATTTGAACCAAAAAACCATTCTACTAACCATTCTACTAATCATTCTACTGTCTAAACTATGTTTTATTTAAAAGAACCTAAGTCAAAGAACAAATCGTTAATTATTGTGAAATATTATGTCGGCAAAGATAAAAAATATTTTCAATTATCGACAAATATAAAAATAAATCCTAAAAATTGGGATAAAAAAACCAGAAGTCCTATAAGAAAGCGTGGTGGTGGTGGTATTGAGTCTTTAAATATCATTGATAAGCTTAATGAGATTAATAAAAAAATCAATATTGTTAGAAGTAAACATGGAAAAGAATTAACTGTTGGCGATTTAAAGCTAGTCTTTCAAATAAAGAAAGATAGACATGTTTACGCTTTAGATTATTTAGAAGAATTTATTGAAGAAAGAATAAAAGTCGGTGAAGTTGCTGAAGATTCAATATACAAACATAAAATATTATATAAAAAAATCATGGATTTTGAAGCAGAGACTGAAAGAAATTATAAACTTTCAGAATTAAAGGCTGATTTCTTTATGAACTTTATAATCTTTTTAAGAGAAAAACACAATTTATTTGACAATACATTATATCGATATATAGGTTTTTTTAAAACCTTTCTTAGATGGTGTTTAAAAAAAGGCTACTCCCCTCCTATGGATTTTGTAGATGTACATATTAAAAAGAAAGAAGCGGATGCTGTTGCGCTTTCTCGTGATGAAGTTATTTTAATTGAGAATGCTAAACTTACAGGCGCAAAAGATAAAGCAAGAGACTTGTTCTTAATAGGAATTTATTCAGGTCAGCGTTGGAGTGATTACAGCGTTTTTGAAAAAGCAGACGTAAGAGATAACTTAATTTACAAAGTCGCTAAAAAAACTGGTGCAATGAGTTTTATTCCATTAACAGATAATTTAAAAAGGGTACTTGACAAATATGAATGGGTTTTACCTAAGATAAGTTCACAGAAATTTAATAAACATATTCAAAAGATATGTAAAAAGTTAAAAATTAATGAAGACATTAAATTTACTTACACGAAAGGTAATCAGCGTAAAATAGAGATAAAACAAAAATGGGAAAAAATATCTTCACACACTGCAAGACGTACGTATATAACAAGGGCGGCAGAAGATGGTGTTGCTGATCATTTAATAATGGCGGTTTGTGGTATAAGAGATCCAAAAACTCTTAATAAGTATAAGAAAATAAATAAAGAAGTACTTTTTGAAAGTACTAAAGGGATGTTCTTGCCTTCTTAATTCTTTTAATATTCTTTGCACGTTCTATAATTTCGTTTTCTTCATGTGATTTGAAAAAAGTTTTAATAAGGTTATTTTTAAAGGAATTTATATAATCTTTATATATTTTTTTCTTTTCTTTTTTATTAAAATCTATCTCATTAATTATAACATCTTTAATTAATTTTGTGTGTTCATTTTGCTTCATGTAAATGTCTTTTTTTTCGGAGCTTGCCGCCCCTTGTTTCTTTAAGTTTATTTAAAATTAATTAAGTTTTCTTTTATCTGGGGGTAAGCTTTTTGATTTGTTTTGCTTTCTTTTTCTTCATTTTGTCTAATTCAAAGTTTGCAGCCATGAAAGTTTTAATATCTTCTAAATCAGTTTCTAGCGTTTGAATTTTCTTTAAGCCTTCTAATAGTAACTCTTTTTGTTCTTTATTTTGTTCGCTCCAGTATTCATTACTTTTATCAAATTTTTCTACTAAACCTTGAAAGCCTTTTAAAATAATTTCTATGTTTTTAGAATAATTAGAATTGTTAGACTTTGTAACGGAGTCATAATAATCCCGATCATCACTCATTTTCTTGTCTAAAATAGCTGTATAATGTTTATTATTAATATCCAACTGACTAATCACTTGTTTAGCGGTTACAGTAAGGTCATCATTACCAGACATAGACATTGGCAAGCCTTTAACTCTGCTGGTTTCAGTTTTAGTCATTTCTCCTTCGCCATTAATTAACCATTGATAATTAACTTCTGGAAACCCTTTTAAAATCCTACCAAATGTCTTACTACTTGGCTTTCTGTTTTCACTAATGATTTTTGATATAGTTGTTTGAGAGCTTAAACCAATTTTTCTACAAAATTCGATAATTGTCAGCTCGTTTTCAGCTAAAATTCGACTTACTCTTTCGCTAAAATTCGACATAATTGTTTTTTTTTAATTGTTTTTATTTTTTTAATTGGACATAATAGTGTATATTTGTCCGTATAAGTGCATAATTGGTGATATAATCAATTAATAATATACGATGAATAACTCTATAAAACCAACAAAAGAACAGGAAATGATACAAAACATTAAAAAGCTGTATAGTGAAATTAATAATCAAAAAGAATTTTGCCTTTTATTATCTAAAGAATTTGAGTTAAAACCTAACTCGATAAGATCAAACTGGCTGTCTACTTATTACAGCGTGCCAGACAAATTTCAGGCAAGAGTTGTAGAAATATTACAAAAAACTATCAAGCAACAAAACAACCGTAAAAAAATGAAATCAGTATGAAAAATCTAGCTAAAGTTAAAGAAGAAAAGAAAAACAAGAAAAAGAAAAAGAAAGACTACAGACGTAAAGAGTTTTTTAGAAACATATTTGAAGATTTATGGTTATATGATACACAGCTGTCCCTTTCTGAGTGTGCTGCATATTTAGATAAAACTCAGAGAACAGTTGTAATGGCAATAAAAAATAAAGAAATAACGGCTACTAGAATTGGCAAATCTTTTGTAATACCGAAGTTACAATTTTTAACATATCCTAAGAAAAAAAAATGAACTACTACGACTATAATAATTACGATGAACATATAGACAGTACTTGTCAAGAGTGCGGAATGGCTTTAAGCTCTGCTGGTAATTGCAGATCACAAATATGTTTTGAAGTTGACTTAATGTAAATATATAAACCATAAAAAACAAAAATATGACACAAGCAGAAAATGAATTACAGGTCTCAATAGACAAAATTGACAGATTGGATTTAACCTCCCCTTATTTAAGGTATGATATTAAAAACATATTATTTGATCACATTTTAAAAGAACTAAAAAATGAAAGACAGTTATTAAATTCAGCTCCTTCTAAAATTAATTTGTTAGATAAAATACTTTCATAAAACCATAAAAACAATAATAATGACACAAGCAGAATATTTTTTAATGTACGAAGCTTTAGTTAAAAACGTAGTGCCAAAAATGAAAAAAGTTGAAAAATTACTTCCCGATGCCACTCCTTTTAATGCAGAAGATTTCGTAAATCAAATTTGCAACCTTGCAGAAACTAAAACCATAAACCATAAAAATAAAAACCATGATTAAATTTCAAAAACCACCGACACAGACTAATAATTATTTAGCACCAGCGGGAACGCATATCGCTAGATGTTTTAAAATGATTCATCTAGGAACTTTACAAGCTGAATACAAAGGAGAGAAAAAAGAGAAAAACGGACTTTGGGTCGAGTTTGAATTACCGGGCGAAATGAAAGTTTTTAGAGAAGGAGAGATAGAAAAGCCAGCGGCTGCATCTATTGAATATAATTTAACTTCATACGAAACAGCTAAATTATTTATTCATCTAAACACTTGGCTAGGTCGAACTTTAAGTCCTCAAGAAATAGACGACTTTGACGTGAGTTCTCAATTAGGTGAACCTTGCATGTTAACGATTGTGCATAATACATCTTCTAATGGCAGAACATACGCTAACATTAACGCTGTCTCAGGATTGCCTAAAGGTGTGATTTGTCCAAAGCAGATCAATCCAACTTTTGTCTGGGATTATGATGATAATTTTGATATTCAGGCTTTTGATTCTTTTCCGCATTTTATACAAGAAAAAATAAAATCTACTCCTGAATGGATATTAAAGACGGAAGAAATAAAAGAAATCAATGTGAACGCTCCACATGTTGAAGAAGTTCGACAAGAAATAAGCGAAGCTATTCATGGTCATGACGATCTACCATTTTAATAACTAAACACTATAAGGCTATGGAAACATCAATACAAAACAGAAACACTTCATACAGGAATATTATTAATAAAATTCCTAATAAAAGGAAACAAATTTATGAGATAATACTAAAGCATAATGGCATAACAGCACAAGAGATAAGTAACTTATATCGTTTGCCTATAAATCAAATTACTGGTAGGATCACTGAGCTTAAAGACATGTGTTTTATAAAAGAATCAGTATTACATATTAATCATCAATCCGGTAATTATTGCACAAGTTATGTGGCAGTAAAGAAAACAGAAGAATTTATGTTTTTAACTAACGCAAAATATTCCGCTCTTGTTAATATGAAAAAGTCTTTAGAATTTGATTACCACTATGGACTTTCTGAATACACAATGAAATATATTAAGAAAGAACTTAAGAAAATAGAATCAAAAATAACAAGACTTGACACGTTGCAAAAAATAGCTGCATGATAGATATACGAAATATTTCTGAAGTTGTTAATTCAGTAATGAATTGCGACATGTCTTCTTCAAGTAGAAAAAGAAACAAAGTAAACGCTATTAAAATATATAGTTATATCTGTCGAAAAATTACTTCTTCTACTTATGAAGACATCGCGTTTGTAATTAACAAACATTATGCGAATATTATACATCATGAAAAGAGTTTAGAGAACATAATTCAACATGATCAAGGATTAAATGATGCTACTAAATACTGCATGAGACTTTGTCGAGACATGCTCGGTAGACATACTTTAAATTATAAAGATAATGTTCATTTGTATTGGACAAAGCTCACACTAGAACAACAAAAAAGAATAAGTCATTCAGTGATGAGATATACAAACGCAAATAAAAAGAAGAAAAATGTATAATAATCCACCAGCTTTTCAATTCTATCCACAAGACTTTTTAACTGGTGTCATGTATCTAACAATGGAAGAAAGAGGTCTTTATATAACGCTTCTTTCTATTCAATGGAGCAAAAACGTAATACCCAAAAAAAGGCTAGCCTTAATTCTTGGCATGGAATGGGAAAACGTTCCTGAATTAATTAAAGAAAAATTCATTGACAAAGGCGATTACTTGATTAATGAACGTCTTTTTAATGTTTCAGAAGATCGCAAAACATATGTAGAAAAACAGAGACTTAATGGACAAAAAGGTGGAAGACCTAAAACCCAAACTAAAGCCAAAAAAAGGTCTTCATTGAAGATGAAGATGAAGATAGAAGATGAAATAGAAAATATAGATATAGTATATCCTTATTTAAATGACGAATTTATTCAAATCTGGAATCAATTTAAAATCTATAAAAGCAAAGAATTTAATTTTAAATACAAATCTACTCAAAGCGAACAAGCAGCATTATCTAAACTTAGCAACGATTCAGAGAATGAAGCACACGCAATAGAATTAATAAAACTAGCAATGGCAAACGGATGGAAAGGAATCTATCCAGATAAAACAAACAACAATGGGAGAAAAAATAATACCAATAAAACAAGCTATACAACAAACTTCAAAGAAGGTCTTATTAACTCGCTACAATCCTAGCAACTGTATGACTCATGCTGGTAAACTTGTTTCTGTAACCGATGCAATAAACAGTCCATCTCATTCATTAGGTAAAATACAACGTGAACAATCTAAAAAGTTTACAGAAGGTTTGATTTTACTATGGTTAATTTATTTAAACGACATATTAAATCTTAACAAGTCAATGAGTGAAGAACAAATGAAACTTGCTGCCGTTCTTATTTGTGAAGAATTCTACATGCTTAAAATGGCTGATCTAACTCTATTGTTTAAAAGAATAATATCAGGTCAATTTGGCGAATTTTACGAAAGATTAAGCATCGATAAAGTTCTTACATTCTTTAGAGAATATCGAGAAGAACGATTTGAAATAGCAATTGATCAAAGTTCAAGAGATCATATTAATAATAAACAAAACGAAAAAATATAATTATGGCATATAAAAACCCAGAAGATCAAGCTGCTGCATCAAGAAGGCATTACGAAAAAAACAGAGCAAAAGTAATAGAAGCATCTAAACAAAAAAGATTAGCAAATCCAGAAAAAAATAAAGAATATCAAAAGAAATCATATCATAAACCTTCAGAAATTGAAGGAGTTTCTAAGGGTGCTTTGAAAAAAAGAAAACTTAGAAAACTAAACCCAGAAAAATATAAAGCAATTAATAAAAAAAGTAAAATTAAAATGATAAAACAAACACCTATGATTCTGTACTGGGAAAACTACATTCAGTTTTTAGAAATAAATCAGAGATTTAACATGGTATCAATTTTAAAATCTATAAAACCAGAGTTAGATAACAACATAATTTTATTTAAAGTGCCTAATAATGTTTCTAAGATTCAAATTTTAGAAGAAAAAAACCTATTAGAATACTTAAAATTAAAGTTTAATAATCTTGATTTAAAGTTTAGCATTACTATAAATTAAAACAAAAAAATATAATTATGAAAAGATCACAAATTAACGACATGCAAGTTTATTGCAGTTACAATATGGGTAAAGCAGATTTAAAGAGCCTTAGTTTATTATTTCTTGAAATGGCTGAAAACATGAATCTTGATGTTCAGGATATTTACGAGGTTGGTTACAATTCAATGAGTGGTTATACTTATATTTCTTTAGAAAACAGTATTGATCTTGCAAGTATAATGGGCGAACCTGTACAGTTTTTAGTTACTGATTCAGAAGAAGGGACTGAATACTTTTTAGAAACTTATGACGAAGCACTTGCAAAGTGTGAAGAAATTGAAAAAGTAAATATCAAAAGTTTTAATTAATAAACATATAAATAATTATGATGGAAACAAAAGAAGTAGAATCTGCTTGCTGCGGATCAACAATATTATGGAATGTAACCGATGACGAAATACAATACGGAAGATGTTTAGACTGTAAAGAATGGAGCGAAGTTGTAGAACAAACACATAATTAATGTACACGAAAAAATACCAAACTAGAAATAAATACGGAGCAGTAAAACAAACATATAATGGCAGATCATATCACAGTAAAAAAGAGGCTGCTTACGCCCAAGAATTAGACTGGCGATTAAAAGCTGGTGAGATTATTGAAATTATACCCCAATTCAAATTAGAACTTTATGTTAATGAAATTAAAATCTGTAATTACTACATGGATTTTAAAGTCATATTGCCTGATGAATCTGTTGAATTAATAGAAGTTAAAGGATTTCCTACGGCACTTTGGAAACTTAAGTGGAAGTTAACTGAAGCACTTTTGGAAGAACTTGATCCTAATGCCAAACTAATACTCGTACAATGAATAAAACAATCGCAATTAATGACATAGCAAAACATCATATTGACTGGGTTAGATATGTAAGAAAAAACTCGATGAATGATTTTCAAAATAAATATGCGGAAGATTTTGTTCAGAATTTATATGTCAAATTGTTAGAGAGTAAATCATTTTGTGATGTTAAAATATATGATAATAAAAAACAAATTAATAAAAAATATGTTTTTATGACACTTAAGTGTTTAATGATAGATGACGTTAAGAAAATTAAATTAAAGACAAACACGATAATTGAAAACATTATAGTGATTGATCCTGAAGTAATTACAGCAACGCACAAAGAAGCAATCGTAATTAAAATGAAATCAGTAATAAATAAAATGAATGAAGCTGACAGAAATATAATGAATTTATATATGTACGAAATGCCTAGCATAAGAAAATTATCTAAGAAGCTGGGCAATGCTAAAAATACTATTTCGATGAAGTTAAATAAATGCAAAAGAATAATTAAAAGAGAAGTTTATGAATACAGGCAAACAGCCTAAAGGATTGGGCGATGTAATAGAACATATTACAAAAGCGACAGGAATAAAGAAATTAGTTCATTGGGCATTTGGGGAAGATTGTGGTTGCACAGAACGGAAAGAGAAATTAAATAAATTATTTCCTAGAAAACAAAATCCAGAATGTTTAAACGAAAATGAATACAAATATTTAAAATATATAAAATTAGAAACACAAGCTGTTTTAAATGCAGAGATGCAAAAAAGAATACTAATTATTTATAATAGAGTATTTAAAAAGCGTAGAGAATTTAGTTCGTGTTCTTCATGTGTAATAACCTTAGTAAATGAAATGAGAGCAGTATTAAAAGCCTATGAAAATGAATAGTAATGTCTATATGCTATTACCTAACAAACATTTAAAAATAAACTAATGAAAAAAGATGACACTATTATTAAACTAGAAAACGAATTATACAACCCTATTCCTGATGCAAGTCATATTGTATTAGAGAAAATATATTCTGGGGTATACGAGTATAAAAACTATCTAATTCAAAAGGTAGATAAAACAATAAAATATAGACCATTTGATTTTGATTGGAAAATATATAAAAACCAAAGATATATTATAACTGTTCCAACATTACAAAGGGCAAGACAATATTTTAACAGCATAGAAAAATTAATTAATAATAAAAATAAATAGATGTCAGCAGAATTAATATCAATTAAAAAAATTAAACCTAACCCTAAAAACCCTCGTTTTATAAAAGATTATAAATATAAGGAACTTTTAGAATCGTTACGAACTTCTTTTTGGATGATGGAAGCAAGACCTATTGTGGTTGACGAAAACATGGTTGTTCTAGGTGGCAATCAAAGATTAAGAGCTTGTCAAGAATTAAAATACAAAGAAGTCTGGTTTGAAGATGGTTCTAAATGGACAAAAGAACAGCAAGCAGAATTTATAATAAAAGACAATACACATTATGGGGAATGGGATTATGATATGTTAGCAAACGAATTTGAGCAAAAAGACTTACAAGCATGGGGCGTTACTGGGTTTCCGTTTGATGCTGATGACATAGACGAAGAAGATTCTTTTGATCAATTAATTGTAACAACACAAAGATACACAGACAAAGAAATTATTGACGATGCGTATGAATATTACTGTAAAGCTGGATTTCCTTATCCTGATTTGACAAAGTTTGAAATGATGCAAGAAATTAACAAGCTAGCAAGTATGCCTTTAGAAGATTGTCAAAGAAGTAGAATCGCATATAAAGTAGCAGATACTTTTCATAAACATAGATTTCATTCATCTGCAATAAATATGAAATCTCCTTTTGATAGTTTTAACATAGAAAAAAATCTGCGAAAAGCTTTAAAGATGGAACTCTCTGAAGCTACTATAAAGAAAACGACAATACCTTTTTTGAATCTAGTAAACGGAACTCAGGCATGTGCTAATTTTAGACCAGCTTATGCAAGATTAATGTACGATAGACATTCGCCAGACAAGTCCGTTGTCTTTGATAGCTCTACAGGGTATGGCGGCAGGCTGACTGGCTTTTTAGCGTCTAACTGTAGCAAGTATATTGGCGTTGATCCAAACACGCTTACACACAAAGCAAATCAAAAACTATTTAATACATTAAAAAACAACAATAAAGAATGTCAATTAATAAATCTACCAGCAGAGGATGTCAATGTAGATGAACACAAGATTAAAGGTGTTGCTGATTTTTCTTTTACGTCTCCGCCTTATTTTACAAAAGAAATTTATTCAGATGAAGAAACACAATCATGCAATAGATACAGCGAATATGCACACTGGATGTTAAACTTTCTTCAGCCAATGATGAAGCTGAATTATGATGTATTAAAATCAGGTGGTAAAACAATTATTAATATAGAAGATGTAAAAATTAAAAACAAAGTATATCCACTAGTAGAAGATACAATTGAAGCTGGAAAAGATGTCGGCTTTGAATATATAAAAACAGAAGTCTTTGAATTGCAGAACAGAACAACAATGCAAGACGGCATAAAGGTCAGTGTACCAGCGTTTGAGCGTGTTATAATATTTAAAAAATCATAAAACAACAGTGAGGATACAATGGCAAAAGAAGACAATTTAACATCATGGAAGAAAGGCGAATCAGGAAACCCTAGCGGCAGACCTAAAGGTAGTTTAAACAGAAGCACAGTAGCCAAGAAATGGCTTACAACAGATCAAGAGTTTAAGAATCCTTTAACGCAAGACTTAGAGAATTTAAGCCAAGAAGATATAATGACTTTAGCTTTAATAAACAAAGCACGAAAAGGAGACGTATCGGCATACAAAGCCTTAATGGATAGTGGTTACGGAAGTCCTAAAGATTCTTTAGATATAAATACAGCAGAAAATATTAACATTGATTTTAAAGAAATAATTGAAGGACTTAAAAATAGGACATAAGTTTCTTCCGTTTGATAAAGAAGATTCAAGATATTACATTTATACTGGTGGGCGTGGCTCTGGTAAATCCTATGCTGTTGCTGGTGCTTTAGTATATTTAATTTTAACGCCTAATCAAACAATCTTATTTACTAGATATACATTACGATCAGCGGCAATCTCTATTATACCTGAGTTTAAAGACAAGCTAGAGAAAATGGAAATTATGCATCTATTTAAGATTACTAAGGATGAAATAATAAACATTGCAAATGGTTCAAAAATAATATTTAGGGGAATTAAAACTTCTTCAGGAGATCAAACAGCAAATCTTAAATCATTGCAAGGAATAACTACTTGGGTAATGGATGAAGCTGAAGAACTTACAGACGAATCTATTTTTGATAAGATAGACTTTTCAGTTAGACAGAAAGGCGTTGACAACAGAATCGTTTTAATATTAAATCCTACCACTAAAGAGCATTGGATATACGAACGATTTTTTGAATCTAAAGGAATACAAGCTGGAAGCAGTTTAACGAAAGCAGACGTTACTTATATGCATTCTACGTATGAAGATAACATTGAGCATTTGTCAAAAAGTTATTTAGCGCAGATTCAATTAATGAAAGTTAATCGACCTAATAAATACAAGCACCAAATTCTTGGTGGCTGGTTAGATAAAGCTGAAGGAGTTATCTTTAGCAACTGGAAATTAGGAGCGTTTAAAGAAGTATCGAAAGCTGTTTTTGGTCAAGATTTCGGCTACTCCAATGACGAAAGTACGCTTCTAAAAACAAGCATAGATAAAAATAATAAGATTATATATGTTCAAGAATGCTTTTATCAAACTCATTTGACGACTTCGCAAATAGCAGAATTAAACAAAAAGTTTGCTGGAGATAGCTTAATCGTAGCCGATAGCTCAGAGCCACGTTTAATAAATGCATTGTCTAAAGATTGTAATATAGTTCCAGCGATTAAAGGACAAGGCTCTATCACGTTTGGCATAAGTATGCTGCAAGACTTTGACCTTGTGATTGATCCTCAAAGTTTAAACCTTGTTAAAGAACTAAATAACTATTCATGGCTTGAGAAAAAGTCAAGAACACCAATAGATAAATTCAATCACTTAATCGATGGATTACGCTACTCGATTTCTTACCAATTACAGAATCCAAATCTGGGCGAATATTATATATATTAAATAAAGCTTGTATATATTGTATATATGTTATATATTGCAGTATATTAATCAAAGCAAACAAAATGAAAAACAACATTAACAATTTCTTAAACTTAAAATTTTTATTAATAGAATCTCTTAAAATTCAAGGAGCTAAAGAAAACCACATTTATGTAACACTAAAGACATTAAATGTACACGAAATACACTTTTGTAAATAAGTATAATAATAAACAATATGAAAAAAAGCACAGAACAAATAGTTCAAAAATTATTACTGCTATCTGACAAAGAGAGAAAGGATGTTATCGCTTGCTTAATATACAAAGCTCTTGAAGATTTAGATGAAGCAGAAGCAGAAAGAAGATATGAAAAAGTAATAAAAACATTAGCAACAAACCTTTAAAACTAAAAAATATGAATATGAATATAATATTAGAATTTTATAACAATACTACACCAGAAGAAAAAAAGCAATTATTAAACATGATGGCAAGAGACATCATTATTCCTTATAGAAAAAAAGATGGCATTCATGATTATGAACTATGTGAAGAAAACCCTGTTTCTATGAACGGAACAGCATTTCAATTGAACACTAAAGAATTTAGTAAACACTGCAACTCATGAGAAAACTAATTGATATTAAAGAAGAATTAATAGTTCCTTTAAAGATTCTAGCTGTAAAAGAAAACAAACCTTTAAAAAACTACATTGAAGATGTCTTAGCTGATAAAGTAAAGAAAGCTAAATAGACACCAATAGACACCAATAGACCCCTGTTAGACCCCAATAGACCCATGTTAAGCTCACATGGGTTTTTTTATGCCTAATACTTAAATAAACTAGGACACTTTTCAAATCTATCGTACTTATGGTATGAGTCAGAAAAAGAAACACACCACAAAAGAAAGATTTAAGATATTAGAGAATGTTTCAGCGACTTTATACGTAGCTATAGACAAGCTGTCTAAACGAATAGATTCAATTGATGAATTTCTCACAAAATCAACTAAAGATTTTAAAGAGAATGAATAAAGCTGACAACGATTATAAACTACTTTCTAATCTATATGAAAGAAAGTATTTGTCAGAAGATGAAACGCTTGTTTTAGCGGAAGGCTTTGACGATGCGATTATAGGAATTACGACTATATACCCAAAAAAAGTAATCTACAATTATTGGGAGTGCATTAATATTTTACTAAAGATAGGCGATGAAGAAACGCAGTTTGATTTCGATTCCTCACTGGTTTATTTAGATGAGTACATAAAAGAAATTAGCACAATAGAAGATTTTGCTCCAATATTTATTAAGACTATATGAACTGGATAACTAAAATTTATAGGTATCATAAAGAATGGATTTCAATGACTGAAAGCTTAGGCGGTGGTCTATATAGTGAAGACATCGTAATGGAAGCTTATATAAAATTAAATAAATACAACTGTGAACATAAGATAATAAAGAATGGAAAAGTCAGTAAAGGCTACATGTATTTTGTTCTTCGATCATTATTCGTAGATTATATAAGACAGGCAAACAAGATAAAAAAAGTAAACATTGACGTTTTATATACTTTAAGCGGAAAGACTTGGTTTATTGATCCTAGCTCTGCTTCAGCAACACAAAGAGGTTTAAAACAAAATGCTGAAAAGGTACATTATGATTCTGAAAATGTTAAAAAAGAATATGCCTATGGTCGAATCTGTAATAAAATAGATAATGAAATCAAGACATGGCACTGGTATGATAAAAAGATGTTTGAACTTTATAAAGACACGCCTTTGACTATTAGAGCAATGTCAGGAGAAACGAATATTAGTTCGACTAATATATTTCACACTTTGAAAAAAGGTAAAAAGATAATCAAAGATAAATTTCTGGAAGATTATCAAGATTATAAAAATGGGGATTATGATTTAATATAAAGTTTTTTTTTGTTTTTGGTTGGTTCGAATCGAGTCTTGTGATACAGCAAGGCTCTTTTTGTGTTTATATTAAAACCATTACATGATCGCACCTAGTTCGTTAAAATATGTTAAGTTAAAAGATTATCAAAAATTTAGTCTTATTGAAAATCCTAGCAATGAAGATTTAATAAAATGTATTACAGGAATTAACAGCTTAGACTTAGCAAAATTAAAAGCTGTTAAAGTTGACAATCTAACAAATGAGTTGAGCAAGCTCTTTGATGTAGAATCTAAATTTATAAGTGAGTTTACAATCTATGGCACTACATACGGATTTATTCCTAAGCTTGATGATATAACCTATGGCGAGAATAAAGACATTACAAGCTATATAAACGACTGGGGCAATATGCACAAAGCAATGGCTGTGCTGTATAGACCTATTAAAAAGAAATACGGATCAAAATATTTAATAGAAGATTATGAAGGCAGTCATGTCTATAGTGAAGTAATGAAAGACATGCCGCTAAATGTTGTAATGGGTGCGATGGTTTTTTTTTACAATTTAACGAACGTATTACTGAGCTGTATCCCGAGATATTTGGAGAGTCAAACGAAGGAAATTCAAACGATTACAGCGGATTCGGAAAAAAATGGTCAGGATATTCAGAGCTGTATTGCTTATCTAAATCAGACCTTACAAAGTTTGAAGAAGTTACAAGACTCCCCCTTCATCAGTGTTTGATGTATTTAGCTTTTGAAAAAGAAAAAACAGACTTAGAAAATAGAATGATTAAAAAACAATTTAAATAAGATGCAAGGATTTTATAACCTAACTACAAAAATTAGAGAAACATTACAATTAGATCAATATGTAAATACCGTTACATACGGCGATCTCTTTGAAGTCGACCTAAATAAAAGCACCATATTTCCGCTTAGTCACTTTATGGTTAGTGGTGCAACGATGCAAAGCAACGTCTGGAACTTTAGCGTTTCTCTTTTATGCATGGATATAGTAGATGAAAGCAAAACTTTCCCAGAAGGTATTCCAAATCAATTTGAAGGCACAAGCAACGAACAAGACGTTCTAAACACTCAGTTTGCAGTTGCGAACAGATTATTAGAATTATTGCTTAGAGGGGATTTGTACGTCAATAAATATCAATTAAACGGTGATCCTACATTAGAGCCATTCGTGGATAGATTTGAAAACAAGCTGGCTGGCTGGACAGTTACTTTTAATGTATTGATTCCTAATAATATGACTATATGCTAAAGGAATTAAAAAAAGCTTTGCAGAAAATGGGCAGAGAAACTGTCGAAGGAGCGAGATTAAATTTAAATAAAGATAAAAGCAAGTCTAGTGGTGCTTTAAAAAAATCTTTAAAAAGTAAAGTTGTACAAAGGGGGGATGAAGTTGATTTAGAGTTTTGGATGGAAGAATACGGAATGTTCCTTGATGCTGGAGTTTATGGCGCTGATCCTTCAATCGTTAAAAAAGGGAAACAAAAAGGCAAAGAAACAGATTCTGTCTTTACAGGTAACAATGGAATTGCTGAACGCTTTTCTTATAAAAGCAAAGGGGGAAAATTCGGATTAAAAGGAATGCCACCGCCAGCAGCTTTTGACAGTTGGACAAAGGTTAATAATCTATCGTTAAAAAGTAAAAACGGAAAAGTGATGACTAGACAAACATTAAATTTTTTAATTGCCAGAGGTGTATTCGCTCAAGGAATTTCTCCTACTCTATTTTTTACAACTCCTTTTATAAAAGCTTTCAAGAATTTGCCTGATGAAATTGTAAACGCCTTTGATATATATGTAAATACAGTATTAGAAGAAGACCAAAATCCTACAAAAAATTAAACAATGAGTAAAATAAATGTAAGAAGTCCATATTTTGTAAATCTATCGACAACAAATCTAACATCTGCTAAAATAGAAATATTAATATATTCTGGTGCTGTTAATTCTTCATGGCAAGGAAGTCCTCAGTACACTTTAAATTCTACAGCTATAAATGGAAAAGTAAACTTTGAAATTGCTGAACTGATAAAAGATTATATCACTGCTTTATTTGATGGATCATTCCCAACCCCATCAGTAACAACTTTAGAAGCGACTACTATATTCGTGGACTATAGAATAACAGAAACAATATTGACGACAGCACAAACGCCTGTAGACACTTTAGGTCTTAGGGCATTTTATGGTTATGGTTTCTTTGAAGATGGTTCAAACCCAACGTTTGGTAATGTTTATTATTTACAAACAAATAATACAATTATTAAAAACACTAATGAAACAGTAACTATTCCTGTAGATAATACAATAGCGACTAATGTACAATGGGCATATCAAGGCGCATTAATTTCAACAATTACCACACCATCACAAGCAGACATTCAAGATCAAATTACTTATGTAACAAATACAGGAAATTTTAATGTCGATGAAGCGATAATAACTACGGGTGCAAAAACAGTAACCGTTCGAATTCAGTCTTATGACAATTGTAAATACACGCCTTACAAATTAACCTTTATAAACAAGTATGGAGCTTATCAAGAAATCTGGATGTTTGCTAACTCACTTTTAAAAATGCAAACAACTCAAACAGATTATAAATCAAATATTCTTACTGATGGTGTTTACACGACAAACAATCCGCAAAAGAAAACACTGACTAAAAACGGAAATCAAACTTTGACTTTAAACAGTGATTATTACCCTGAAAGTTATAATGAAATATTTAAACAATTGTTTTTAAGTGAACAGGTTTGGATTTATTACGATAGTGAAACTCTGGGAATCAATATAGACAGCAAAAACATTGCGTATAAAACAAGTCTTACAGATCGTTTAATTAATTACACAATAGAGGTAAGTTTTGCTTTTGATACAATTAATAATATAAGATAAATGCAAATAGTTGAATTATATATAAGTAATCAAAGAGTCGATCTGTTCAAAGACGAAAGCGTTTCTATTACAGATACTATTATTAATGCTAAAGATATATCTAAAGTTTTTACTTCATTCAGTCAACAGTTTAGTCTTCCCGCAAGTTCCACGAATAATCTTATTTTCAAACACTATTATAATTGGGATATTGTTGGTGGTTTTGATGCAAGGTTTAAAGTAAGCGCAATACTTAAATTAAATGGAATAGATTTTAAAATAGGTAAAGTAAAACTAAACTCTGTTAGTTTAAAAGATAACAAGCCTTATTCTTATAAGGTAGTATTTTATGGAGAAACAGTTACTTTAAATGATGTGTTAGGGGAAGACAAATTAAGCTTATTGACTTTTGCGGATAAAGTAACTTCAACTACAACGAATTATAATGAAGATGAATTAATAGACACTACGCAAACTTTTACAACTTCAGTTTCTATTGGAGATAGAGTAACAAACACTACAACTAATGAAGAAACAGTAATAATTCAAATAGATAATAACGATACATTAATTTTAAAAGATGACATTTTTCTAGTATCAGGACAAAGTTATGTAATAAGAATAAGTCCTTTTTATGATGTAGATAGCATTTATTATAAGATGCAATTAAATACTGTCGCCTATGAACAAAATAGCGTAGTAGCTCCATTAATAACGCATACAAAAAGATTACTTTATGATTCTGTAACCCACACTACTGGAGATGGTAATTTATATTATCATACAGGAAGTGGCACTAATGATCATGGCGTTTTATGGAGTGATTTAAAATACGCTATTAGAGTAGATACTATTATAAAAGCAATTACAAACACATATCCAAGTATAATTTTTTCAACTGATTTCTTTAATTTTTCTAATAAAGCGTATTCAGGTTTGTTTATGTGGTTACACAGAAAATCTGGTGCTGTAGATACGTTATCACAAGTTACAAATTACCCTACGTTAGTTAATTGGAGTTCTGGAGGTGGAGAATGGGGCGGAACTAATGGAACAAATATTATTATTAACTCTGACTTTGACGATGCAAGCAGTCAATCATTTAGTTTAGTATTAACTCCAGTAGGTTCAAATCCTTACAATGTTTCTATTACTAAAAATGGTAATGCTCAATACGAAATATCTGCTCAAACTACTGCCTTAACAGTAACAGCAAATGATTTAGGTGGTATCGGTAGTTTAGCTGGTACTTATCAAATTACAATATCTACTTCTGTAGCGATACAGTTTACGGATATTGTAGCAACTCTTACAGCAACAAACGTAGATTATCCATCTGGAAAAACAGAAACACTAAATACAGGGGTTTTTGATTTATATACTAAACTTGTTTTTGATATTGCTACACAAATACCAGACATGAAAACGCTAGACCTATTAACAGGTCTATTTAAGATGTTCAATTTAGTTGCTTATGTTAAAGAAGACGGAAGTATCTATGTCGACACTTTAGATAGCTTTTACGCTACTTCTATCACTTATGACGTTACAAAGTATATAGACGTTAAAACAAGCGCTGTGGATGTCGCTTTGCCTTATAGAGAAATAAATTTTCAATATGAAGGAATAGGCAGTTTCTTAACTAAAAAATACACTCAATTAAATAATGAAGATTGGGGAATAGAACAGTATAATGATAGTACTGAAGGATTAGATGGAGAAATTTATAAAGTTGCAGCTCCTTTTGAACATATGATGTTTGAAAGATTAGTAAATAGTGCAACGTCAACTAACACCGCTATTGTCTGGGGTTATAGTGTGAACGAAAATAGAGCTCCATACATAGGAAAACCATTATTGTTTTATCCTAACAATAGATTTAATCAAGGAAATATATCCTTTAGAGCTTCAGGCAGTTTTCCCCACACTTCAATGAATGCATATAGCGTGCCTTTAAACAGTCCTTATTCAAGCTCATCGACAAGTACTGCAAATTCTAATTTTGGACTTATGATAAATGAGTATACTTTAGATTCTACATTTACAGGAACATTGTATCAAAATTATTATAATACTTATATATCTAATTTATTTAAAACAAATTCAAGAATAGTTAAATACACCGCTTACCTCCCACTAAATATAATTCTTAATTACACACTAGCAGATATTTTTGTAGTAAACGGAAAACAGTTTAGAATAAACAGCCTGAATATAAACTTGACTAATAACAAAAGTAAAATAGAACTGATAACAATATGATTGTATTAAAATTATTAAACATAGATAATTTTTATGGTGTCAATGAAACTGTAGAAATAGCAAAAGGCAAAAACAAAATACCAGAATCTTTTAAAGAGGGTTTTCATCAAATTAAAAGAAAAATCAAATGGCAATAAAAAGAACGATTGTAATAAGTGCGGAAACTAAAGCAGCGCAGAAATCAGTAGATGAATTAACGGAGCAGTTAGAAATTCAGGATAAAGTTATTTTAAAACTTACTGACGATCAGGAAAAATACGAAGATAAATTACAAGACATAAGCAAGACTAATTTTGCGGGACAGAAAAAATATAATGACTTACTTAAAAAAACCAATAGAGAACTTAAGAAAGAAGTAAAAGCAAAAAGAACACTTGAAGCAGAGCAAAAGAAAGCAAATAAAACTTTAGCAGAAACAACTAAAAAGCAAAACAAGTTATCTGGTGTCATGGGAGAACTTGACAAGCTTACAGGTGGTGCAATTTCATCCTTTGGTAGATTCTACACAAGCATAATGACGGCTGTCAAAGGAATGAGTCTTTTAAAAATTGCTTGGATAGCCAGTGGAATTGGTGCTTTTGTCGTTCTTGTTACTTCATTGGTTGCAGCTTTTAAAAGAAGTGAAGAAGGACAAGAAAAATTACAAGTAGGCTTGGCGATGCTTGGAGCAGTAGTCAATCAAATCTTGGATGCATTTGCAAATTTAGGCACTGCGATATTTGATGCTATAACAAATCCTAAACAAGCACTTATTGATTTTAAAGATGCTTTTGTTGAAAATGTTACAAACAGAATTTCTTCAGCAATAGAAACAATTGGTTTTTTAGGTAGCGCAATTAAAAAAGTATTAAAACGAGATTTTTCTGGTGCGATGGAAGACGCCAAAAAAGCTGGTAGCTCTTACATTGATACAATGACAGGAGTCAAAAACACTATTGACAAAGTCTCCGATTCAGTAACTGGCCTTGTAGATGAAACACTCTCTGAGGTTTCTGCAATGGCTCAAGTCACTAAAGCAAGACAAAAAGCACATCATATAGAAAGAGAGCTACAAGTCGAAAGAGCGAAAGCAGATAGAAAGATTAACGAGATAAGATTACAAGCAGAAGACAGGGTAAATAATACAGCTACAGAAAGAGTTAAATTATTAAGAAAGGCACAAGCGATAGAAGAAGAAATTACTAACAAAGAAATTGCTGCTAAACAGCTTTTAATTCAGGCTCAAGAGCTTGAAATGGAGCAAGGTCTTAATAATATCGCAGCAAAAGACAAGCTTGCTAAACTTAAAGCAGAAGAAATAAAATTAGACACTAAAAAATTAAGAAGTCAACGTTTACTTCAAACGCAAATTACAACTGCTTTAAATGAAGAAATAGCAGCACAGAAAGTAATTACTGATCTAGCGGCTGCGAAGATTTTAAAAGCTGAAGAAGATGAAAAAGCGAAGATTTTAAAAGCTGAAGAAGATGAAAAAACACGCTTACAAAGTATAAAAGACATTCAAGATGAATTTCAGCAATCTGTTGAAGAAGAAAGAGCTGTTAAAGAAGAAGAAAAAGCAATACTTCAAAAAGAAAAAGAACTTCAAGCTCTTGAAGATTTAAATGCTACAGAAGAACAAAAAGCGGCTATTATCGCTTACTGGGATAATAAGATTTTAGATGGCAAAGAAGCTGATGCAGAAGAACAAAAAAAATTAGATGAAGCTGTTAAAACTGCAAAACTAGGAATCGCTAAAAATACAATGGCACTAATTGGTGAAATTGCTGGTAAAGGTAGCAAGATTGGAAAAGCAATGGCAATAGGTCAAGCAACAATCAGCGGTTATCAAGGTGTTCAAAACGCTTTCACTACTGCAAACGCAAACGTTGGTTTAACAGCGGCATTTCCAGCTTATCCATATATACAGGCGGGTTTGGCTGGTGCTTTTGCAGCCGTTAATATTCAAAAAATAGCTTCTTCAAATCCATCAGGATCAAGCAGTACAGCGGGATTAACTTCTGTTGCTTCTGCTGGTGCTCAAGCTCCTTCCTTTAATATAGTAGGTCAAAGCGGTTCAAATCAAATAGCTTCAGCACTAGGCGAACAACAGCAAACACCTATACAAGCGTATGTAGTTTCACAAGATGTGACTACTGCACAGAGTTTAGAAAATGGCATAATTCAAGGCGCAACACTAGGCGGTTAATAAAACAATAAAGAAGAAATCATGTTTATATTAAAATACAATTTATAAAATGGATATAATAGAATTAGTAATTGACGAAAACGAAGAACTATCTGGAATAGAAGCTATTTCGGTGGTTTCAGCACCAGCAATAGAAGAAAATTTTTTAGCACTTAAAAACGAAGAACAAATAAGACTTGCTGAAGTATCAAAAGAGAAGCGTATTTTGATGGGGGCGGCACTAATTCCCGACCGACCGATCTATCGCAAGAATGGAGAACAAGAATTTTATATTTTCTTCTCTAAAGAGACTGTTTCTAAAGCATCACAGATGTATTTAAAAGCTGGCAATCAAGGTCAGGCTACTATGGAGCATACAGAAGAAAAACTAGAAGGCATGACAGTAGTTGAGTCTTGGATAATAGAAGATTCTGTTCATGATAAATCGCGAAAGTATGGTTTGGATTTACCTTTAGGCACGTGGATGGTTTCCATGAAAATCGATAATGATGACATCTGGAACAATTATGTAAAACAAAATAAAATAGTGGGGTTTTCTATAGAAGGCTATTTTGCGGATCGATTAAACAATAAAGTAAAAGAAAATAAAACAGATCAATTAACTGAAGAAGATAAACTACTAAAAAATATTATAGATGTACTCAAGGAATCGAACACCAACGCCTAGCAGAACATCTCCAGTAGGTGGTAGAAGGGGATGTCTTTGCAAAAACAATACTTATAATTCTAAATGCTGCAATGGTAATTTACAGAATCAAGGAATTGGTGCAACAACAGGACAGAACACTCCCACCGTGTTATTTGAAATACTTGCTGAAAATGGAGACTATCTTTTAACGGAAAACAAAGAATTTCTAGTAACTGAATTTCAATAAAACAATATTTAAAATCAGGTTAAAACGCTTGAATTTACAACAGAAACTTACAATGTCGGTTTATATTATAATTGTAATTAATAAACATTTATATATATGAACTCAAAAGAAACTTTAAACAAAGTTAAAACTTTACTTGGTTTAGAAATTAAACTTGAAGAACGCAAGCTTGAAAATGGCACACGTTTTGAAAGTGAGGTTTTTGAAAAAGGTAGAGAGGTTTTTATCGTGACAGATGAAGACGAAAGAATTCCCGTACCAGCGGGAGATTACATCTTGGACGATGGAATGATGCTAGTCGTTAAAGAAGACGGAATCATTGACCAAGTCAAAGAACAAGTCGAAGAAGAAGTTAAAGAAGAAGTTGAAGCACCTGTTGAAGAAGAAGTCGATGCAGCGGATGAAGAAGCTGAAGTTGGCGATTGGAAAGGAATGGAAATTAGAATTAAAAACCTTGAAGATGCTATCGCTGATCTTAAATCCAGAGATGGAGAAAAAGAAGATTTTGACACTGACGAAGGAACTTTAAAAACTAGAACAGTAACTGAAAAGTTTTCTGAAACTTCAGAAGTAATTAATCACAATCCTGAGAATAAAAGTAAAACAGAAATGCATACTTACGCTCAAAACAGACCGATGAGTACTCAAGACAGAGTATTCGCGAAATTATTTAATAACAATTAAAATTTAAAAATTAAAATTATGTCAAAAAGAACAGACTTAGCAACTGCTGTAACAATTTCTTCCACATATGCTGGGGAAT
>Ga0209709_10001051_pt1 | contig 25906 bp, 25 predicted proteins | sample ArcticOcean_MG_C_2_FD_187435 | JGI IMG/M metagenome (GOLD analysis project Ga0209709, IMG submission 187435) | Marine microbial communities from western Arctic Ocean - ArcticOcean_MG_CB4_136 (SPAdes) (version 2) | ecosystem: Environmental > Aquatic > Marine > Oceanic | place: Arctic Ocean...
TATTATAAATAGAAAAAAAAAACCCTTAGATGCAAAAATCAATATAAGCATCTTACAAAAATTAAATTTAATTAATAAAAAATATAAAAAGTTAAAACTGCTAGGATCAGGTGATTTAAAAGAAAAATTAGATATTGAAGTAAATTCAATTTCTAAATCAGCCAAAGAAAAGGTTGAAAAATTGGGTGGAAAAGTAACAGTAATTAAATAAAATAAATTTTAAAAAAAAATGGCCAGTTTAGACGCAGATCAAGGTTTTTTTTCAAAAAGTAATGATTTAAGAAATAGAATCTTATTTACTGTTTTTGTTTTGTCAATTTATAGATTAGGTACATATATACCTTTACCTGGAATTGATCCCGAATCCCTAAAATCCCTAATGGAATCTAATCAAAAAGGTCTATTAGGTATGTTTAATATTTTTTCTGGTGGTGCGGTAAAAAGAATGGCAATTTTTGCTTTAGGAATAATGCCATATATTTCATCTTCTATTATTATCCAATTACTTACTGGTGTGTCAGAAACTTTTAAAAATTTAAAAAATCAAGGAGAAATAGGAAGAAAAAAAATAACACAATATACAAGATATGGAACAGTTTTACTTGCAACAATACAAGGATATGGGGTAGCAGTTGGTTTAGAAAATGCGGGCACTATCATTTCTGATCCTGGCGCTTATTCAAGACTTACAATCGTTATTTCATTAGTTGCAGGAACAATTTTTCTAATGTGGCTGGGTGAACAAATAACTCAAAGAGGAATTGGTAACGGTATCTCTTTAATAATATTTTCAGGAATAGTTGCTGAAATACCAAGAGCATTAGCCACTACATTTGAACTAGGTAGAACTGGAGCCCTTTCAGCCACACTAATCCTATCTATATTTACTTTAATTATACTAACAGTAGCGTTCATAGTATTCATTGAAAGGTCAGTAAGAAAAATTCTAATAAATTATCCAAAAAGACAAATGGGAAGTAAAGTTTATGGTGGAGAGTCATCACATTTACCGTTAAAAATAAATACTGCTGGTGTTATTCCCGCAATATTTGCATCAGCACTTTTGCTTTTGCCTATAACATTTTCAAATTTTGGTCTGTCTGAATCTGATGCATTTTTAGATATTTCATCTTTGTTTGCACAAGGAAAACCTTTGTATATGTTACTATATGCTTCTGGAATAATATTTTTTTCATTTTTTTATACATCTATTGTTTTTAATCCAAAAGAAACTGCAGAAAATTTAAGAAAACATGGAGGTTATGTTCCTGGAATAAGACCTGGGGAGAGAACAGCTTTTTTTATTGAAGACATTTTAACTAAGTTAACTACTATCGGCGCATTATATCTTACATTAGTATGTTTAATGCCTGAATTTTTAATTTCTAAATATCCAATACCCTTTTATCTAGGAGGAACTTCTGTTTTAATTGTAGTTGTTGTTGCTATGGATACAGTAACGCAAATACAAACTCGATTAATGAGTCGTCAATACGAATCATTAATTAAGAAAACAAAGTTTGGGAATTAATTTTGTGAATATAGTTCTGTTTGGACCTCCTGGAGCAGGAAAAGGAACTCAAGCTGATAACTTAGTAAAATATTTTAATTTATATAAAATCTCTACAGGAGATCTTCTTAGAAATGAGATAAAAAATAACACAGAACTAAGTAAAAAAATTAATAAAAATATAAATAAAGGTGAGTTAGCTCCCGACGATGTAATAAACTCCTTAATAGTTAGAATACTTTCTGATAGGAAATTTTATAATCGTTTAATTTTTGATGGTTATCCAAGAAATATAAATCAGGCTATAAATTTAGATAAATTATTAAAAGAATATAATCAAAAAATATCTTTAGTAATAAATTTGGACGTAAGTAAAGATTTAATAATAAAAAGAATCTTGGGAAGACAAATTTGTAATAAATGTGGTCTAATATTTAACAAATATTTTGTAAACTTGGAAAATAATGATCATAAATGTGATCCAAAATATTTAGAAACAAGAGCTGATGATAACGAAGATACTGCTATAAATAGATTTGAAACATATCTTCAAAAAACTTTACCAATATTAAATTATTATAAAAACCAAAATTTACTTCATAGTATTAATGGTAATGACGATATTAGCAGTATATTTGACCAAATCCGGTCAATTATACCCTCTTTAGAGGCTTGACTTTATAATAAGTATTTATATAAATAGCTTTTTTATATAGTAGATCTCAATAAAATATGGCTCGAATAGCTGGTGTAAACATTCCTCAAAATAAAGTAGTTCATGTAGCTTTGACGTATATACATGGTGTAGGAAAAAAATTTTCTAATGATATTTGCACTGAATTAAATATAGAAAAAAATAAAAGAGTAAATAGTTTAACAGAGGAAGAAGTTCTAAAAATTCGAGAATTTATTGATAAAAATTATAAAGTAGAAGGGGATCTAAGAAGAGAAATATCACTAAACATAAAAAGACTTATAGATTTGGCTACTTACCGGGGGTCTAGACATAAAAAAAAACTTCCTGTTAGAGGACAAAGAACACACTGTAATGCGAGAACGAGAAAAGGAAAAGCAGTGGCTATTGCAGGTAAAAAATTAACACCAATGAAAAAATAATTTATGGACAAGGTTGTAAAAAAAGAAGTAGCTGAAAATAAGAAAGAAGAAAAAACTTCTAAAATTAAAAAAACTAAAAAAATTAAAAAAAATATAACTAGTGGTATTGCTTTTGTGCAAGCAACCTTTAATAATACTATAGTTTCTATCACTGATGATAACGGTAATGTAATAGCCTGGTCATCAGCTGGAGCTAAAGGTTTTAAAGGATCAAGAAAATCTACACCGTATGCCGCTCAAATAACCGCTGACACAGCCGCTACTAAGGCACAAGAGTATGGATTAAAAACTTTGACAGTAAAACTTAAAGGTCCTGGTTCTGGAAGAGAAACTGCATTAAGAGCTTTACAATCTAGAGGATTTAAAATTCTTTCAATTAAAGATGTAACTCCTATGCCACACAATGGAGCGAGACCACCAAAAAAAAGGAGAGTATAACATGGAAAGCACTATCATAAATCATAATTGGAAAGATTTAATTAAACCAAATAAATTAAATATTCAAAGTAACGAAGATAAATCATCAACTACAGTAACAGCTGAACCACTCGAAAAAGGGTATGCTTTAACACTTGGCAACTCATTAAGAAGAATTTTACTTTCATCAATTCAAGGATCAGCGATTACAGCCATTCAGATAGATGGTGTGCTACATGAATTTTCTTCAATCAAAGGAGTTAGAGAGGATGTAACTGATATAGTTCTAAATGTAAAACTTATGTCTATACAAGTAACATCCGAGGAACCAAAAAAATTAATATTAGATATTACTGGGCCTGGAGTTATTAAAGCTAAGGATATACAAACCAACCCTGATGTAAAAATTTTAAATCCTGAATTAGTTTTGTGCCATTTAGATGATAACACAAAATTTCACATGGAACTAATTGCTAGTAGAGGAAAAGGTTACCGACCAGCTGATAAAAATAAGAATGACGATTCTCCGTTAGGATTAATCGCTATTGATTCACTTTTTTCACCAGTAAAAAAAGTGTCTTATACTGTTGAAAATGCTAGAGAAGGTAAATCACTTGATTACGATAAGCTAGTAATGAATATTGAGACGGATGGCTCTATACCAGCAGAAGACGCTATTGCGTTCGCTGCGAGAATATTTCAAGATCAACTATCATTATTTGTTAACTTTGACGAACCTACAGAAATAGAAAAAAAACCACAAACTACAGAACTTGAATTTAATAAAAATTTATTAAGAAAAGTTGATGAACTTGAACTATCCGTTAGATCAATGAACTGTTTGAAAAATGATAACATTATTTACATTGGAGACTTAGTACAAAAAACTGAACCAGAAATGCTAAGAACTCCTAATTTTGGCAGAAAGTCACTAAATGAAATAAAAGAAGTTTTAAACGCCATGTCCCTTTACCTGGGAATGGAAATTCCTAATTGGCCGCCTGAAAATATTGCTGAACTATCAAAAAAACTCGAAGATAATCAATAACAATATATGAGACATAAAATAGCTTATAGAAAGTTAAATCGAACTTCTGAGCATAGGAAAGCATTATTTAAAAATATGCTTAATTCATTAATCAAATATGAGCAAATTACCACCACTTTGCCTAAAGCAAAAGAATTGAAACCCCAAATTGATAAAGTAATAACATTAGGAAAAAAAAATAACTTGCAATCAAAAAAGAGTTTATTTTCTAAACTTCAATCTAAGTTTTCAGTTGATAAATTAGTTAAAGTTTTATCACCAAGATATGAAAAAAGAAACGGTGGCTACTGCAGAGTAATTAGAGCAGGGTATAGATATGGTGATGAAGCGCCGTTAGCAGTTATCGAGTTAATAGATAGAGATGTTCAAGCAAAAAAAGTTGATTTAAAAATAAAAACCGAATTGAATGATAAAACAAAAGAACCTAAGAAAACTAAAGAATTAGAAAAAAAGGTAAAATCTAAAAAATAAAAGTATTACATAAAATATCTTGTTGTTTTAAGTATTTATAAATCATCATTATATTATGAAAATCTACAAAATTACTGATGATGACAACAAATCTAGATTAGATAGATGGATAAGAAGAAACATCTGCGAAATTCCACAATCATTAATAGAAAAAAATATTAGAAAAGGAAATATTAAAGTTAATAATAAAAAAGAAAAAAGTTCATATAAATTAAAAAAAAATGATTCAATTTTAATACATAATATTAACTTTGCTGCCAATAAACATAAAAAAAAAACCGAAGTATATACAGCAACTAAAAAAGATTTATCTCAATCAAAAAATTTAATAGTTGAAAATAATGAAAATTTTGTTGTTGTCAATAAACCAGCGGGTATTGCCGTTCAGTCTGGAACTAAATCAAGAAAAAATATTTTAGATATTTTAAAAAGTAAAAGTGAGTTTGAAGGCTTCACTCCATATAGTGTTCATAGGATAGACAAGGACACTACCGGAATATTAATAGTTGCTAAAAATAGAAAATATGCACAGTTATTTACCTCTCTATTTAGACTTAGAAAAATTCATAAAACTTACTTAGGTATTACTGTAGGTGTATTGAAAAACTCTAAAGGTACTATTAAAGATGATTTAATATATACCGAAAATAATAAAAGTATTACAGTTGCAGCAATAACTAATTATTTAGTTTTAAATTCTAATAACAATTATTCTTTTTTAAAACTTAATCCTATTACTGGTAGAAAACACCAACTTAGAAAACAACTATTAATGCATGGATGTCCAATATTAGGCGATTCTAAGTATAGATTTAGTGAAACAAAAAAAATAAAAAAAAATAACTTAATGCTTCATGCGTATAGAATTAATTTTTCAATTAATAAAAAAAAATTTAGTTATCAAATCGATCCTCCAAATGAATTTGTAAATATGCTTAAAGAAAAATATCTAAAAACTTTTTAATTATAATATTATTTATGTTGTTATAATTTATAATTTTAAGCTTTTTAAAACTTGTAACACCCTTATCACTAATGCCACAGGGAACTATTTCTTTATATTTAGATAAATCATTAGATACATTTATAGCAAAACCATGATAAGCAATCCATTTTTTAACACGAATACCGATTGCTGAAATCTTTTCAGATTTATTCTTATTATCGATCCATATTCCTATATTTTTTTTATCTGGATATGATTTAATATTGTATTCTTTTAAAACATCTATTATGCATTTTTCAATTTTATCAATTAATTTTCTTATATCCTTTTCTCTATTATTTAAATTTAAAACAAAATATACTATTTTCTGACCAGGGCCATGATACGTATGTTTTCCACCTCTATTAGTCTTAATTACTTTAATTTTTTTATTTAGTAGATCTTTATCATTTGAACTCGTTCCTGATGTATAAACAGACGTATGCTCTAATAGCCAAAGCAATTCTTTTTTTTTGCCATCAATTATATCCAGAACTCTTTTTTCAAGAATATTCATAGAATCAATGTAATCGATTGGTTTTTTGCTTATTTTTATCTCTATATCCATTTTAAATTTGTGGTTTCAAAAAAAATCAACTAAACAGACTCAAAATTAATAAATAATGTACTTTTATGAGTTTAACAAAAGAAATAAAAGAGAAAAAAGTTAATTTTGAGTTTAATAAGGAATTCATTAATCTTTTTAGTAAAAAAATCAAAGAAAATGATACTAATTTTTTAAATAAAACTTTAAAAGAATTACACCCTGCTGATTCTGCAGATATTATTGAAAATTTAGTACCCTCAAATAGAGCTAAGTTAATTGAGCTTGAAGGTTTTAGTCTAGACCCTGAAATTTTTATAGAATTAAATGAATCTATTCAAACTGAAATATTCATAATATTATCAATCGAATCAATAGCAAATATTTTAAAACGTTTAGAATCAGATAATGCCCTTAAAATTCTTGAAAATTTAGATGAAAATAAAAAAAATGTTGTATTGGATAAACTTCCACCCAAAGATAGATTTTTATTACAAGAAGTTTTAAGTTTTCCTGAAGATTCTGCCGCAAGAATAATGCAACGGGAATTTACAGCAATACCAAGCAATTGGTCAGTCGGTCAAACAATAGATTACTTAAGAGAAAGTAAAGATTTGCCTGATGAGTTTTTGGAGGTCTTTATCGTTGATAATAATTTTAAACCTATAGGAACAGTCTCTTCTTCCAAAGTTTTAAGATCTTCTAGAGATTCTAAAATGAATTCAATAATGAATGAAACTCAAGTTTTAATACCTGTTACTATGGATAAAGAGGAAGTGGGTCATTTATTCGAAAATTATAATTTAGTTTCAGCTGGAGTAGTTGATAAATCAAAAAAATTAGTAGGAATGATTACTGGTGATGATGTTTTTACCGTTTTAAAAGAAGAAGCTGAAGAAGATGTTTTAAGATTAGCTGGTGTTGGTGATGAAGAAATTACAGATAGTATTTTTTTAAAAACAAAAAGAAGATTCAATTGGTTGTTGCTTAATCTCTTTACGGCGTTACTAGCAACTTGGGTAATTAGTAAGTTTGGAGCCACAATAGAACAAATGGTTGCCTTAGCTTTTCTAATGCCAGTAGTTGCATCTATGGGTGGAAATGCTGGTATGCAAACTTTAGCAGTTACAATAAGAGCTTTAGCTACCAAAGAATTGTCTTCGGGAAATTTTACTCAAGTAGTAACAAAAGAATTTATTATTGGAATATTAAATGGAATTATTTTTGCAATTATCACAGGTGTTATTGTTCATTTATGGTTTAAAGAAATTAATTTATCAATCTTAATATCAGTGTCCATGACTCTTAATATGATAGTTGCAGGTATATTTGGAATTTTGGTTCCAGTTTCTCTTAAAAAGTTTAATATAGATCCCGCAATAGCATCTAGTGTTTTTGTAACAACAATTACCGATGTAATAGGATTCTTGTCTTTTTTAGGATTAGGAAGTTATTTATTTTATAATTAAATATTATCTATGAGTCTAATATTTCTTAAATAATAAGCAAAGAAGATTTTATATTTTTTTTTCATATTGTTTTGTTTAAAAATATTATTTATATCAATAGCTTTAAGATATTCAATTTTTTTAACCCCTAAATTGTTTATTTTATTTTTAATATTTTTAGTATTTATTCTTTTATTAAGTATTTTTTTTTTATTTTTTTTAATAAATTTATAAACCCCAGACGCAATATCTTTTTCTTTTTTGGTTAATAGTACATTTCTAGAAGAATAAGCAATACCATTTTTTTCCCTAACAGTTTTACATAAAACAACCATATTTTTTTTATATTTTTTTAATAAAAAATCTTCAATTAGTTTTAATTGTTGAAAATCTTTTTCTCCTAAAAATATTCTATGTGGCATTATTATTTTCACCATTCTATCGATAACATCTACAACGGCATTGAAATGCCCCGCTCTAAACCTTCCACACAATTCTTTAGAAAAATTATTAATCTTAATCTTTTTATTATATCCAGATGGATAGATTTGTTTTGTGTTAGGTATAAAAAGATAATCTATTTTAAGTTTTTTAATAATATTAATGTCGTTTTTAAAGTTTTTTGGGTACCTTAAAAAATCATCTTTATTATTAAATTGTGGTTTATTTATATATATAGAAACAATTGTCTTATCACACATCTTAATAGATTTCTTTATTAGAGATATATGTCCATCATGTATAGATCCCATTGTAGGCACAAAACCTAATTTTTTTTCATTTTTTATTAATCTAGTAAGTTTATATTTAGATAATAGTATTTTCATTTGTAAATATTAAATATTATATGTAAAAGATAGCAATGATCAAACAGGCTATTATACCACTAGCTGGCTTAGGTACTAGACTATTACCCTTAACTAGTGTTACCCCAAAAGAACTACTACCTATAAATGGTAAAATTGGTCTTGAGTATATACTTGATGAATGTATCAAATCAGGAATACAAGAGATCATTTTTATAATATCAAAAAAAAAAAAAAAAAAAAAAAAGATAATTAAGAAGTATTTTTATAATGATAAATTTTATAAAAATTTAATAAAAAATAAAAAGGATAATAAAAGAATCAAAATTGAGTATTCTAAAATAAAAAAATACAAAAAAATGATAAAGTTTGTTTATCAAAATTCACCAAATGGAACTGGTGATGCAATTTTAAAATGTAAAAAACTAATTAAATCAAAATATTTTCTGATGTTAATGCCTGATGATTTAATAATTAAATCTAATTGTTCTTTAGAATTAATAAAGCTTCACAATAAGTATAAATGCTCGGTTATAGCATCTAAAAAAGTAAGTTATAAAGATGTTTCTAGATGGGGTATGTTTGATATTAAAAAAATTAATAAAAAAGATTTTTTGATCAAAGATGTAATTGAAAAACCTAAAATAAAAGATGCTCCGTCAAATTATGCTGTAATAGGAAGATATATTCTACCATCTAAAATATTTGCTATTTTAGAAAAACAAAAACGAGGTCAAAACGGGGAAATTCATGTTACCGATTCAATTAGAGAATTAATACATAAAAAAAATAAGTTTATTGGCCATATTTTTGCTGGCAAATATTTAGATTGTGGTTCAATGAATGGTTATGTTAAATCTTCATTAGAAATTTTTAAATTATAATTTATGAAAATATGCATGATAGGTGTTGGTTACGTTGGTCTAGTAAGTGGCGCGTGTTTTTCAGATCTAGGTAATACAGTTTATTGTGTTGATAAAGATAAAGAGAAAATTAATCTTCTAAATAATGGTAAAATTCCAATTTTTGAACCCGGTCTTATTGAAGTTGTAAAAAAAAACTATTTATCTAAAAGACTTAAATTTACAACAAACCTATCTGAAGCTATAAAATTATCTGATATTATATTTATTTGCGTTGGAACCCCATCATCAAAAAATAATAAATCTGCTAATCTTCAGTATGTTTATAAAGCTGCTAATGAACTATCTAAATATATAAATAAGTTTAAAATTATAGTTACAAAGTCGACAGTTCCAGTTGGTACTGGTGATAAAATAGAAAAAATTATATCTAAAAAAAAATCTAAAAAAATGTTTGAAGTAGTATCTAATCCTGAGTTTTTAAGAGAAGGTGAGGCTATACGAGATTTTAGATTTCCCGATAGAATAGTTGTTGGTTTAAATGGAACCAAATCTTTAAAAAAAATTGAGTCATTATATGATCCATTGGTAAAAAGGGGAGCAACATTATTTAAAACAAACAGAAGAGGAGCTGAGCTAATTAAATATGCGTCAAATGCATTCTTAGCTACCAAAATATCTTATATAAATGAAATTGCAAACTTATGCGAAAAAGCTGGAGTAAATGTTCAAGATGTATCTATTGGTATGGGTCTTGATAAAAGAATTGGCAGCAGGTTTTTGAGGGCTGGACCAGCTTACGGAGGATCATGCTTTCCAAAAGATACTAAAGCAATTACAGTAACTGGTGATAATTTTGGTGTAAATCTTTCAATAATAAAATCAGCAATTAAATCTAATTTAAATAGAAAAATATTATTAATAGAAAGAATTAAAAAAATTCTATTGAATAAAATAAAAAATAAAAAAATAGCAATTCTTGGTGTTACTTTTAAACCTAATACTGATGATATGAGGGAATCTTCTAGTTTGTTAATGATACCTTTTTTAGAAAAAAAAGGTGCAATTATTAGTTATTATGACCCAACAGGAGAAAAAAATGAGTTTTCAAAACTAAAAAATGTATTTTTTTATAATGATATTAAACAAACTTGTAAAAATGTTGATATGATTATCATTCATACTGAGTGGGATGAGTTTAAAACAATTGATTTTAAAAAAATAACAAACAATAAAAAAGTAAAAATATACGATATGAGAAACCTATATCCACCTGATAAAATGAAAAAGTTAGGTATTAATTACTTCTCTATAGGAAGATAAAATTAGACCTCAAATATAGCATCAATTTCAACTGCCACTCCTAACGGTAGAGAATTTACACTAACTGCTGCTCTGGCGTGTTTTCCGTTTTCACCAAATATATTAGATAACATTTCTGAAGCTGGGTTAATTATTTTTGGTTGATCTACAAAATCATCACTTGAATTTACAAATCCAGTTATTTTTACACAACTTTTTACTTTACTTAGATCTCCATCAACAGCTTTTTTAATTTGAGCTAGTATATTTATTGCACATAACTTTGCGGCTTCTTGACCTTCTTCTAAAGACAAGTTTTTACCAATAGTTCCTTTTATCATTTTTCCCTCTCCAGTTACTGGCAGCTGTCCAGAAATATAAATTAAGTTTCCTGCTTTTTTAAAAGCAACATAAGCTCCAACAGGAGTTGGTGCATCTGGGATTGTTATGTTTAATTTTTTTAAATTATCATCTATTGACATTATTTCCTTTTTTTTCTTTTTTTACTTTTATCATACTCTTTTCTTTTCTCAATTAAAATCAATGCATCTTCCATAGTGATTTCAGCAGGATCTTTTTCTTCTGGAATAGTTGCATTTAATGATTTGTACTTGATATAAGGACCATATTGACCTTTCATAATTCTAACTGGTTTTTTATCCTCAGGATGCTCACCAAGGTCTTTAATTATTAATGATGACATTCTACCAGGCTTGGCCTCAGCAATAAGTGTAATAGCTCTATTTAAACCAATAGAAAATATTTCTTCTACATTTTCAATTCTTGCAGATTTATTTTCACATTTTAAATAAGGACCAAATCTTCCTGAATTTAAAAGTATATCTTTTTTATTTTCAGGGTTTAAACCTAGAACTTTAGGCAATGAACATAAAAATTTGGCTCTAATTAAATCTATAGATTCTATTGTAATACCCTTTGGTATAGAAACATTTTTTAAATTATTATTCTCTTTTTCCTTTTTTTTCTTTTTCTTTTTCTTTTTTTTAATTTCAATATCTTTAACAACAATTTCAGGAATAATTTCATACTGAATGTAAGGACCAAATCTTCCATTTTTTAAATACATTTCATTTCCATTATCATGCCTACCTATCAATTTTGGTTCAGCCAATTGTGATTGTTGAGCTGCTTTAGTTTTTGATAAAGGTCTTGTGAATTTACAATCTGGGTAATTTGAACATCCTATAAAAGCTCCTCCTCTAAAACTATTCTTTAAACTTAAAGATCCACTGGTACATAATTTGCATTTTCTATCTATATTTCCATTTTTATCTCTCTCAAAAATTAGACTCCCAAGACTATCATTTAATAAATCCAACACTTCTCTAGTTCTTTTTTCTTTAACTTCACAAACGTTTTTATTAAAATCTTTCCAAAACATTTGCAGAACTTTAGTCCATTCTTCTTTACCTGTGGTAATTTCATCCAATTGATTTTCCAATCTTGCGGTAAAGTTATAATCTACATACTTTGAAAATAGTTTTTCCAAGAACGCACTTATTAACTTACCTCGGTCCGTTGGGTGAAATCTCTTATTAATAGCTTCCGCATATCCTCTAGTTGAAATTACTGAAATAATACTTGCATATGTGGAAGGTCTTCCTATTCCCAATTCTTCTAATTTTTTTACTAAACTAGCTTCTGAATATCTGGGAGGCGGCTGAGTAAAATGTTGTTCATCAATTAAAGATTCAATATTAACTGGCCCTTTTGACATTTCTGGTAATATACTATCATCTTCATCTTTTTTTTGATCTTTAAAAACTTTTAAGAATCCATCAAAGTTAATAACAGAACCACTAGTTTTAAAAATCGTAGTATTATCATCTGATGAGATTGTAATAGTGTTCCTATCAAATTTTGCAATTTGCATTTGTGAGGATAATGCTCTGCTCCAAATTAAATCATAAAGTTTATTTTGGTCTGCACTTAAATATTTCTTAACTTTATCTGGCGATCTATCTATATCTGTGGGTCTTATTGCTTCATGGGCTTCTTGTGCATTTTTTGCTTTTTTTCCAGAATAACTAAATGGATCCTTTGGTAGGTACTCATTTCCATATTCTTTTTTAATAAAATCTCTAAATATTGAAATTGCATCTTTTGAAATATTAGTACCGTCTGTTCTCATGTAAGTAATCAATCCAATTGTTTCACCTTCTATATCGATACCTTGATAAAGTTTTTGAGCTATTTGCATTGTTCTGGAAGCACCAAAACCTAATCTTCCCGACGAAACTTGTTGAAGCGTAGATGTAGTAAATGGTCCAGAAGGATTTCTATTAACAGTTTTAGTAGATATATCAGAAATTATAAATTTTTTTTTTTCAATATTTTTTTTAGCATTATTAACTTCATCGTGACTTTTAAAAGTAAATTTTTCAATTTTCTTTGAATCAAGCAAAAAAATATTTGAAGTTAATAAATTCTTATTACTGTCTTTAAAACTAACTTTTAGCGTCCAGTATTCTTTTGGGTTAAAAATCTCAATCTCATGTTCTCTTTCTGTAATCAATTTCAGAGCAACCGATTGAACTCTTCCAGCAGACTTTGATCCAGGTAATTTAGTCCATAATATTGGTGAAATATTAAATCCCACCAAATAGTCTAAAGCTCTTCTTGCCATATATGCATCAACTAAAAGAGGCTCAATTTGTCTAGGATTATCTATTCCATGAATTACAGCTTTTTTTGTAATTTCATTAAAAACAACTCTTTCTACACCCTTATCTTTAAGAAGTTTTTTTTCATTTAAATACTCTTTAACATGCCATGCTATAGCTTCTCCTTCGCGATCAGGATCTGTAGCTAGTATTATTTTTGTAGATTCTTTTGCTGCTTCTGTAATTTCTTTTAAGTATTTTTTTGAAAAACTATCAACTTCCCAAATCATTTTAAAATTATTATCAGGATCAACAGAACCATTTTTTGAAGGTAAATCTCTTATATGACCATAACTAGCTAAAACTATATAATCATCTCCTAAATACTTGTTTATAGTTTTTGCCTTTGCTGGACTTTCTACAATAACTAGATTCATTTGTTTCCTTTAAAACTTTATTGTCAAATATAGTCCGTTTTGTCAAACTGTAGATTTTATTTAACTAAAAAATGGCTTGTAATCTAGATTTTTATTTTATTTTCAGTTTTATTTTTAATATTTAAAATATTTTTTTTATGAGTGTAAATAATTAAAATAAAAAAAATAAATAATATTTTTGAATCTGGTAGCTGCATTAAAGTAGTTAATGATATATCAGCCGATATGACAGTTTCCCTTAAAAAGTTTACAACAAAAACTGTTAATGACGCAAACATTGAAGACACCGAAGAATACTTAAATATTAGAGACACAATAATCCATGTTATTATAAACAAAATACATAGCTGAGTTGACAAAGCTGTTATTACCCCTAAATATGTTGCTACACCTTTTCCTCCTTTAAATTTTAGCCAAATTGGGAAAATGTGTCCTAAAAAAACTGATATACTTGAAAGTTCAATAAGTTCAGGAAAATATTGTCTTGTAACAACAATAGGAACAAAACCCTTCAAAGAATCTAGCATTAACGTTCCAAGCGCTAAGTATTTATTACCGGCCCTAAGAACATTAGTTGCCCCTATGTTACCTGAACCTATTTTCCTAATATCTTTATTAGTAAATAACATAGTTATAATAAGACCAAAAGGGATTGTACCACTCAAGTATGATAAAAAAATTACTAATATATATTCCATTGATTTTTAGTTTCTATTAAAAGCAACTTCCCCATTAACAAAAGTCATAACTACCTGACCTTGCAGCTTTCTATTTTCTATAGGAGTATTTTTTGATTTTGATTTAAGTTCACTTTTTTTAACTACCCAAGGTTTATTTATATCTAAAATGCATAAATCAGCATCATAACCTATATCTAAACTTCCTTTATTAATTTTAAGAATTCGAGCCGGGTTTGAAGTCATAGAAGCTATTAATTGATTAATTCTTATAGATTTATTATGAAAAAGTTCTAGCGCTAGAGGTAACAAAGTTTCAACACCAATCGCACCAGTAGCAGCTTGAGCAAATGTCAATCTTTTAGACTCCTCATCTTGAGGTTTATGATCTGAAACAATTACATCTATTGTCCCATCATTTACAGCTTGGACCAAAGAAAGTCTATCTTTTTCAGTTCTTAATGGAGGTGACAATTTTAAAAAAGTTTTAAAATCTCCAATATCATTTTCATTTAATGATAAGTTGTTAATTGATACACCAGCAGTAAAAATCTTACCTTCTTTTTTTGCTTTTCTAATTACCGAAATTGTTTTCTCAGACGATATTTGAGATATATGATATCTACACATATATTCCTCTAAAAATGCGAGATCTCTTTCAACAATTATTTTTTCAGCTAAAGCAGGTATACCTTGAAGTCCAAGACGGGTTGAAATTTCTCCGTCATTTATTAATCCTCCTTTAGATAAAATATTATCTTCTGCATGTTGTACGATTAGAGATTGTGATTGACTGGCATAATTCATGATCCTAGACATAAGTTGAGGGTCTTGAATAGTTTTAACTCCATCAGTAAATGCTGTAATACCTTTTTTTTTTAAGAGACCGAATTCTGTCATTTGTTTTCCTTCAATATTTTTACTTAAACTTGCTGATGGAAATATGTTAATTCTAGATTTATCTCTACCTCTACGCTTCAAAAAATCTACCATTGAAACGTTATCGATTACTGGAACAGTATTTGGCATTGATACAACAGAGGTAACCCCCCCCGCGAGAGCAGCATCACTCAAAGTTCTAAAATTTTCTTTATATTCATACCCTGGCTCACCTACAAATACCCTCATATCTATTAAACCTGGTATTAAAATCATTTTTTTAAGATTTGTTTTTTTTGCATCTTTAGGTAAGTTTTCGTTAGAAACGTCTTTACCTACAGCTTTAATTTTTCCATTTTGATCAATTATCACTCCACCCAATTCATCTATTTGATTTTTTGGATCAATTATTTGAGCGTTTATTAAATATTGTTCGTTCATTATTTTTTTTTACAAAAAATTTTTAAACATGCCATTCTTACAGCTACTCCAAGTTCAACTTGTTCCCTGATTACGCTTCTATTGATATCGTCTGCTAAGATCGTGTCAATTTCAACACCTCTATTCATTGGCCCTGGATGCATTATTAAAGCGTCTTTTTTTGCTGCAGCAAGCTTATCAGGAGTTAATCCAAAATATTCATAATACTCCCTAGGAGATGGCAAAAAAGATCCTTGCATTCTTTCGTTTTGCAATCTTAACATCATAACGATATCACAACCATCTAAACCTTTTTTCATATCATTAAAAACTTTTACTCCAAGTCTTTCTATAGAATGAGGAAGTAAGGTTTTAGGAGCTACCACATTTACTTCCGCTCCAAGCATATTCATTAGATAAATGTTTGATCTAGCAACTCTTGAATGTAATATGTCTCCACATATAGCTATTCTTAATCCTTGAACTTTTCCTCTTCTATTTATTATTGTTAAAGCATCCAGTAATGCCTGCGTAGGATGTTCTCTTCTTCCATCACCAGCATTTATTACTGCACAATTAACTTTTTGAGATAATAAGTTTGGAGCCCCTGAATCCTGGTGTCTTATTACAATAATATCTGGATGCATTGCATTTAAGGTCATCGCAGTATCAATTAAGGTTTCTCCTTTTTTTATAGCTGAATTAACAATATTCATTGACATCACATCCGCACCAAGTCTTTTACCAGCAAGCTCAAAAGAACTTTGCGTTCGGGTAGATGGTTCAAAAAATAAATTAATTTGAGTTTTACCTCTTAGCAAATCTAATTTTTTTGAAGTACTTTTATTTAATTCAATAAAAGTTTTAGCTTCATCTAAAATTTGATTAACTTCAGAAAAAGAAAGATCTTGTATACCTAACAGGTGATTTTGATTGATTTCAACAGCTTTTAGTTTTTTAATTATAGCCACTAAAACAAACTCTATAGGCCTTTAGAGGTTTTTATGCAAGTCTTAATTTGATAAAAAATCTATAAAACCTTGAAGTATAAATGCAGCAGCGTTTTTATCTAAATTTTTAACTTTATTGCTTACATTAGTCTCTAATTTACTAGTAATTTTATATGCTGCTTCACTTGATAAACGTTCATCCCACATTGTGATAGGAATTGTAATATTATTTGATAAATTTTTAGAAAAATCTGTTGCTGACTGTGAAGATCTACCTATAGATCCATCCATATTAATTGGATTTCCAACAACTATACCTTTAATGTTATTTTCTTTAATAATTAATTTAATTTCATCCAAAAGGCTTTCAAATTTATTTTTTTGTATAACCTTCAGAGGTGTTGCAACAAGATGATTTTCATCACAAATGGCTATGCCTACATTTTTTCCACCTGGATCAATGCCTAATAACCTAGAATTGCTTCCAATATTTGTTTTAAATTCATCAATACTGAGTATATTGTTTGTTTTCATTATAAATGCTATTTTTAATTTAATTTACCAATAATCACAAATGTCAATAGATAAAGATACAGTAAAACACATATCAAAGTTAGCTAGAATTTCTGTTGATGATACAAAAATAGATAATTTGAGCAAAGATCTCTCTTCAATATTTAAGTTTATTGAGAAACTAAATGAATTAAACACTGATAATGTTGAGCCACTTTCATCAATTTTAAATGAACCTTTAAGATTAAGAAAAGATGAAATAAATGATGGGAAAATAAGAGAAAAAATTTTAGAAAATTCACCACAAAAAAATGAGGAATTTTTTGTTGTTCCTAAGGTAATTGAATAATGTCAGATATATCCAAAAAAAGTTTAACTGAAATTGTGAGATTAATTAAAAAAAAAGAAATTAAATCTGAAGAAGTTACTCAATCTTTTATTAAAAATATTAATAATGATAAAAAGTTAAACTCTTTTATAACAAACTGTTCAGAGGAAGCTTTGAATAAAGCAAAAACTTTTGACAAGAGTCCTAAACTAGATACACTTTTACCCGGTATACCTATAGCTGTTAAAGATCTATTTTGTACAAAAGATATAAAGACAACAGCAGGCAGTAAAATGTTAGAAAATTTTATTCCTAATTATGAGTCAACGATAACAAATAATTTATGGAAAGAAGGAGCATTTTTATTAGGTAAATTAAATTGTGATGAATATGCCATGGGCTCTTCTAACGAAACAAGTTATTTTGGAAACGTAATGAATCCAATTGCTGAAAATACTGTACCTGGTGGCTCATCAGGCGGTTCTGCAAGTGCTTTAGCAGCTGATCTTACGCCCGTAACAATAGGCACTGACACAGGTGGATCTATAAGACAACCTGCATCATTTACAGGAACTGTTGGACTGAAACCTACTTATGGATTGTGTTCAAGATGGGGAATTGTAGCTTTTGCATCTTCACTTGATCAAGCTGGTCCTATGACAAAAACAGTCGAGGACAGTGCTTTAATGCTAGAAGCAATGGCGGGATTTGATAAAAAAGATTCTACCTCGATTAATAAAAAAACAGAAAGTTACTCAAAGAATCTTAATGAAAATATAAAAGGATTAAAAATTGGTGTACCAAAAGAATATCGAGTAGATGGAATGCCTAATGAAATTGACAAGCTTTGGGAAAATGGAAAAAAATTGCTAATAGATTCAGGGGCTGAAATTATTGACATTTCGCTACCTCATACAAAATATGCTTTACCTACATATTATATAGTTGCGCCTGCTGAAGCTTCATCAAATTTAGCTAGATACGATGGAGTAAAATATGGTTTTAGATCAGAAAAAAGTAATAATTTAATTGAGATGTATGAAAATACAAGATCAGAAGCATTTGGCGATGAGGTCAAGAGAAGAATTTTAATTGGAACATATGTTTTGTCATCTGGATATTACGATGCTTATTATCTTAAAGCTCAAAAAGTAAGACAACTAATTAAAAAAGATTTTGATCAATCTTTTAAAAAAGTTGATGCAATTCTTACTCCATCTACTCCAAGTTCAGCTTTTAAAATTGGTGAGAAAAAAAATGACCCAATATCAATGTATTTAAATGATATCTTTACAGTCCCGGTTAATTTAGCTGGTATTCCTGCGATTTCTATACCCGGTGGAACTGACAATAATAATTATCCACTTGGTCTCCAATTGATAGGAAAGCCTTTAGACGAACAAAAACTTTTGAATATTGCTTATGCTATAGAAAAAAAAATTAGTTTTAAACAATCCCTTAATAAGTGGTGGGAAAAATAATGTCCAAAGAAAGTGGAAAATATATTATAGAAGGTGAAAAAGGAAAATGGGAAGTAATTATTGGTCTTGAGGTTCATGCTCAAGTAACTTCTAAATCAAAACTTTTTTCAGGCGCCTCAACAAAATTTGGAGCCGAACCTAACACACAAGTAAGCCTTGTAGACTCTGCATTTCCAGGAATGCTACCTGTTATTAATGAATTTTGTGTTCAACAAGCAATTAAAACAGGACTAGGTTTAAATGCTAAGATCAATTCTTATTCAGTATTTGATAGAAAAAATTATTTTTATGCTGATCTTCCACAAGGCTATCAAATTTCGCAATACAAAAACCCTATAGTAGGAGAGGGAGAAATTACTTTAGATCTACCAAATGGTAGCAAAAAAATTAGAATTGAAAGACTTCATTTGGAACAAGATGCAGGTAAAAGTATACACGACTTGGATCCTAGCAATACATTTGTTGATTTAAATAGATCTGGAGTTGCTCTTATGGAGATAGTAAGTAAACCAGACATGAGATCACCAAATGAAGTAAATGCATATGTAAAAAAACTAAGATCAATTATGAGATACTTAGGCACATGCGATGGTAATATGCAAGAAGGATCTCTTCGAGCTGACGTAAATGTCTCCGTAAGAAAAGAAGGTGATAAGTTATTAGGAACTAGATGTGAAATTAAAAATGTAAATTCAATTAAATTTATGCAAGCAGCCATCGTTTACGAAGCCAAGAGACAAGTAAATCTATTAGAGTCTGGAAAAAAAATTAGTCAAGAAACAAGATTATTTGATACAAAAAAAAATGAAACTAGATCAATGAGATCGAAAGAAGATGCTCATGATTATAGATATTTTCCAGATCCAGATTTATTACCTTTGAACATAGACAAAAATTTAATAGAAAAAATAAAAAAAAGCTTGCCCGAACTTCCCGACCAAAAGAAAGAAAGATTTATTAAAGAATATTCATTAACTTCTTATGAAGCTAATATTTTAGTATCTGAAAAAGAAATATCAGATTATTTTGAAGAAGTTGTAAAAAATTCAGATAAAAAATTAGCCAAAAATTGGATTATGGGTGAACTTTTTGCTTCTTTGAATGAAAAGAATATATCAATTTCTGAGTCACCGATCACTTCTAATAAAATGGCTCAATTAATAACCTCTATTAGTTCAGGTGTTATTTCAGGAAGAACAGCTAAAGAGGTTTTTGAAATTATGAAAGAAACAGGAGAGGAGCCCAAAAAAATTATAGAAAACAAAGGATTGCAACAGAAGAGTGATCCAAAAGAATTAGAAAAGATAATAGATAAAATTATTTCAAATAATAAAGATAAAGTTATACAATATAAATCTGGTAAAGATAAATTATTTGGTTTTTTTGTTGGACAGGTAATGAAATCCTCAGGAGGCAAGGCCAACCCTCAACTAGTAAATGATATACTTAAGCAAAAATTAAAATAACAATGAGTAAAGATCTTGAAATAAATGAGAACGTAAGAAATTATATAGAAAATTTTAGCAAGGAACTTCATCCAGTCCAAAAAGAAATAATCACATACAACGAAACTCTTGGTCAAATTAAGAAAATGCAAATTGCAGTTTCACAATGTCATTTTCTGGAACTAATAACGAAAGTATCAAAGGCTAAAAAGATACTAGAAATAGGAACCTTTACAGGTTTAAGTACACTATCTATGTCACTAGGCCTCTCTGATGATGGCTCTCTGATAGCTTTAGATAAAAATAAAGAAACTAACAATATAGCATTAGAATTTTTCAAAAAAGCAAATCAAGATAAAAAAATTAAAACAATTATAAAACCAGCCCTTGAAAGTTTAAAAGAATTTAATAAAGAAAAATTTATTTTTGATATAATTTTTATAGATGCTGATAAGGGTAATTATCAAAATTATTATGACGGGGTAGTTGACTTAGTCAAAAAAAATGGCTTAATTATTATAGATAACGTTCTATGGCACGGTGAAGTTGCTGAGGAAAATAACAATGATAAACTTACTAATATTATTAGAGATTTTAACAAATATGTCAAAAATGATAAAAAAACTGAACAAATAATTATTCCACTCGGTGACGGCTTAACTGTTTGTAGAAAATTATAATGTTTGATGTATTTGGATTTTATAAGTTTAAAAAGTTAAAGGCGCTAAAAAAAAATAAAGCTATACTGCAAAACATTTTTATAAAATATAATATAAGAGGTACATTAATAATTTCAAAAGAGGGTTTGAATGGAACTATTTCTGGGAAATCAAAAGATATTTATTTTGTAAATAAAAAAATTAAAAGTTTATTTACAATTAAAATTTTAGATAATGAAATTTTATCAAAAAGTCTTTTTCAACCCTTTCACAAAGGTAAAATAAAAATAAAAAATGAGGTAGTTCCAATGGGTCTTAATACTTTTATAAAAATTAAGAAAAACAACTATATTGAACCTTTAAAATGGAATAAACTAATTAAAGATAAAAACACTTTGGTTTTAGATGCTAGAAAACCATTTGAATTTAACGTTGGAACTTTTAAAAATTCTACAAATCCAAGTGTAGATAATTTTAGAGAATTTCCAAAATACTTAAAAAAATTAAGCAAAAATAAATCAATCGCCATGTTTTGCACTGGTGGAATAAGATGTGAAAAGGCATCTATGTATTTACAAAAAAGAGGATTTAATAATATTTTTCAGTTAAAAGGTGGCGTACTGAATTATCTTAAAAAAGTTAAACAGAAAGATAGTTTGTGGAGAGGTGAATGTTTTGTTTTTGATAATCGGATATCAGTAAAGCATAATCTTGAGGTTGGATCCTATTCAATGTGCAGTGGTTGTAGAAAGCCCGTATCACCAAAAGATAAAAAATCCTCCAAGTATGAAGAAGGCGTATCATGTCCCGAATGTTACAATAAGCTATCTGAAGTACAAAAAAAAAGGTTTAGAATGCGACAAAAACAAATAAACCTTGCAAAAAAAGCTGGTAAGAGACATATCTTTCAAAAAGATTATTAATTAATTTTATTTTTAAAATATGAACTTAACAAAAGATAATATTCCATTTCTTGTAAGAAAACTTGCTATTCCAGCAAGCGTAGGAACTTTATTTCAAACTTTTTATAATATCGTAGACACATTTTTTGCTGGCAAAATATCTCCTGAAGCTCTTTCTGCTTTAAGTAAATCTTTTCCAATTTATTTTATTATAGTAGCAACTTCCATTGGAGTGTCAGTTGCTGGCACTTCTTTAATCGGCAACAGCATCGGTGAAAACAATAAAAAAAATATACTTTACTATTTCTCACATATTATTATTTATGGATTAATAATTTCAGTAATTATTACTTTTTTAGGATTAAATTATTCTGAAAAAGTGTTTTTTCTAATGGGGTCAAATCCTGAAGTTACTAAATTAGGCACTGAATATACCGATATTATTTTTTATGGATCAATACTATTTATATTGGTTGTATCCCTAAATTCATTATTACATGCCGAAGGTGACACCAAAACATATAGAAATGTTTTAATAATATCTTTTTTTCTTAACATTATATTAAATCCAATTTTTATTTTTGGTTTTTTATTCATCCCAGCATTAGGTGTAAAAGGTATAGCTATAGCAACTTTAATAGCACAACTTGTTGCTTTTATAATCGTATTAATTAAAGTTTTTTCCAACGAAAGAGTAAAAGAAATTTCAAAAGAATTTTTCTCTATTAAATATTATTATATCAAAAATATTTTTTTTCAATCTATGCCCATTACTATCGCAATCAGCGGATATTCAATTGCCGCTACAATAGTTTTTACTTACATAGGATTATCAAGTGAATATGCTGTAGCCGGATATGGAGCCGCCACTAGAATTGAGCAAGTTGTTCTGCTTCCAATATTGGGTATCAATACTGCAATTATATCAATTATTGCACAAAATTATGGTGCCAATCTTTTTGACAGAGTAAAAGAAACATATTTTGTATCCATTAAATACGGTCTTTTTATAATGATTATTTCTGGAATATTAGTTTATTTTACAGCAGAAGTAGTTCCTGCTTTTTTCTCAAGCAACCCTGAGGTTCTAGATTATAGCACCAGATATTTAAAAATTTCAGCTTTCATTTTGCCAGCATATCCAATTTTTTTTCTTTCGAATGGTTTTTTTATGGCTTTAAAAAAGTCAGAAAACGCTATGTTAAATAATATTTTAAGAAATGTTTTAGTTCCAATAACTGTCTTTTATTTAGCTAAGCACCTAAGTGCAGATTTTAATAGTTTCTTCTGGTTGTGGGCTGCTTTTCAATGGACTTTGTCTTTGATTTTACTACTCTTTGTTATCTACTTTATTAAGTATAGATTAAAGAAATCTAGCGCTATCATTTAACCACCACCAAAGATGATTTGAAAAAGATCTTCTTACCAACAAATCTATATTTTCATTATTTTTTTTTACAATTGTAATATCAATATTGTTTAATAGAGTTTGAGCAGAAAAATTATTTGGCAGTGCATCAAAGTTAAATGGCGAAGACTTGGATAAAACTTCCAAAGCATTAGAACCCACTAATGAGAAAATAGTGAACTGATCAGTTATATTTGTAACAGCACCTAAGTTATTTTTAGATATAGTTTCAAATAGAATATTTTCTAATTGATAATCATTATTTTCTTTACTATTTGAAATTATTATCCATTCATTTGGTCCTGCAGTAATTATTGATAAATACCCCTTTGATGCTATACTTCCAACTTCAACAGGAAGTATTACACCAAGTATTTTTTGCACATTGTTAGTAAAATCTTTGTTATTAATTTTTCCTCTTAAATTTAACTTTAAAATAGGAGTTTTTTCTTCCATTAATAAATTATTGAAATTTTTGTTTTCGTTTATAGTTAGATTTATTTTAAGCATTCAATCTACTTCCTTTTTTATCCAAAAAAACAGGATCAGAAACAGTGACTTCAATTACGTTCTTTTTCATTGGAATATATAATTTTTTACCTTTTAAGTTTTTGCCATTTTTAATAACAGCTAATGCAATTGACTTTTTAAGATTTGGACTGAAATAACTTGATGTAACATGCCCTATCATTTCCATTGGTGGATTTTTTTTAATCTCAGCAACTATTTGTGCACCTTCTTCTAAAATTTCATTAGGATCTTTTGTCAGAAGACCAACCATTTGTTTTCGTCCTTCTTTCATCGTATCTGATCTGAACAAAGATCTTTTCCCAATAAAATCATATTTCTTCTTACTTACAATCCAGTCCATTTGTAAATCTCCTGGAGTTACTGTTCCGTCAGTTTCTTGCCCAACTATGACAAATCCTTTTTCTGCTCTCAATAAGTGCATAGCTTCAGTACCATATGGTGTAATATTAAACTCTTTTCCAGCTTCCATGCATTTTTCCCACACAGCCTTTCCATAATTAGCTTGTATATTTATTTCGTAACTTAATTCACCCGTAAAACTGATACGCATTACACGGCATTTAATGTTATCAATGACACCTTCTTTAAAACTCATATGGGGAAACTCCTGATTTTCAAAATTAATATTTTTAACAACTTTTTCTAATATTTTTCTACTATGTGGGCCACAAACACTTACTGTAGCAAAATGATCTGTTACAGATGTTAAAAAAACTTTTAGTTCAGGCCATTCAGTTTGCAAATAATCTTCAAGTTTACCCATTACTGCGGCGGCGCCGCCAGTAGTAGTAGTCATTATATAATGGTTTACATCAAGCCTTGTAGTAACCCCATCATCATAAATCATGCCGTCTTCATTTAACATCAATCCGTATCTACATTTTCCAATACCTAATTTACTCCAAGCATTTGTATAAACCCGGTTTAAAAACTCACTTGCATCAACACCTTGAATATCAATTTTCCCTAAAGTAGATGCGTCTAATATTCCCGCACACTCTCTTGCTGCTTTTGATTCTCTTTGAACAGCTTTATGCATATTTTCATTATTGATAGGATAATACCAAGCTCTTTTCCATTGTCCCACATCTTCAAACTTAGCTCCATTATTCTTATGCCAGTAATGAATTGGAGTTTCTCTAGTAATATCGAAAAATTCTTTAACGTTTCTTCCAACTAGAGCACCAAAAGTTAGTGGTGTAAAAGGAGGACGAAATGTAGTTGTTCCTAATTCACCCATTTTAGTTTTTGTAATATCAGATATGATTCCTAAAGCATGCATATTAGCAATCTTTCCTTGGTCAGTAGCCATGCCAGTTGTAGTGTATCTTTTTACATGCTCTATTGATTTAAATCCCTCACGTAAAGCTAACTTAATATCATTTGCTGTAGAATCGTTTTGAAAATCAACAAAAGATTTTGTTTTACCAGAAACCTTATCTGATGGTAGAAGCCAGATATTTTCAAACTTCCCTGATTTATAATCAGACACAACAGTTTCGTTTTTAATATTTGTTTTTAAAAATGTATTAACTTTAGTATAAGTGTCTTGAATTATTTCTTTGAGATTAAAAATGCCCGCACATGCACCTACTGACAATTGATCTAAACTTGTTTTTTCTGGATAAAAATAAAATTTTTTTTCATTAAAAGCTAATTTACCACCAGATTGAGTAAATAAATGAACTACTGGCGTGTAACCACCAGAAAAGGATAATAAATCGCAAGAAATTCTAATTTTATCTCCAACAACCGAATTATTATCAGCAAGTTTCATAACAGTTACTGCCTTTATTTTTTTATGACCCTCTGCTTTAATAACTGTATGTTTCCACATAATTTTAATACCCAGATCAATGCACTTTTTTACTAAGTAGCCATCAGATTTTTTTCTAATATCAATTATTGCTTTGATACACACACCTTTATTATGAAGACTTAATGCTGTTTCATATGCGTCATCATTATTTGAAAAAACAACAACATTATTTCCACATTTTACTCCATAATAATTCAAATACTTTCTCACAGCTGACGAAAGCATGATACCAGGTCTGTCGTTACAATCGAAAATCATTGGTCTTTCAATTGATCCCGTAGCTAAAATTACTTTTTTAGCTCTAACTTTCCACAATCTTTGTC
>Ga0209709_10001055_pt1 | contig 25887 bp, 29 predicted proteins | sample ArcticOcean_MG_C_2_FD_187435 | JGI IMG/M metagenome (GOLD analysis project Ga0209709, IMG submission 187435) | Marine microbial communities from western Arctic Ocean - ArcticOcean_MG_CB4_136 (SPAdes) (version 2) | ecosystem: Environmental > Aquatic > Marine > Oceanic | place: Arctic Ocean...
ACAGCCGCCATAGCAAGTAGGTAGCCCAGATAGTGGACCTGCGCTCTGGTGCCGACCGCAACGCGATATGGGTACCGGCCCACGATCTGCTCATAAGCATCGAAGGTAACCGTGCGGTGCTCGATCTCTTCGGCGAGGTGCCACGCCATCAGTTCGGTCCACTTGCTGACGGTGCCGTCGCGTGCTCCCGGACTCATGCTCGAACGGGCGAACGCGAACGTCATTGCTTCGAAGCCTTCGGCGTAGGCCATATTGAACGCGAGCGACTTCTCGGCGGTGAATCGCCGGTAGTCGGCTTCGAGTCGATCCTCGAGATCTCGCATCGCGGTGCCAGCTTCATCACTGAGCTGCACCCGCACAATATTATTGATGGCTGCATGGTTCTTGAAGTGCTGCGCCTCTTGACCAGAGAACGCCTTCATGTCGGCGCGTAGATCGTCGTCGTCGACCTCTTTCATCGCCACCCGCATCGTTCGGATCAGATACGGCTCGAGGTACGGGAGCGTGAACGACAGGCCGACGATCTCACATGACTGTTGCGGATTGTCAGGGTCGGCAATGAGCGGCAGGTCTGCTGGCCACTCGAATTCCGGACGGCGGACGGTGATGCTCGTCATCTTCGAAAGACAGCAGGAGCCCGTGTCACCCCGAGAACGGTCATGCCTTGATGAAGTCGGAGTTCAGTTGAGCGAAGCGCCGCCGCGGCGTCGTTGGTGATTTGAGGGTTGAAGGCTTTGATCACATTACGTGGGTCCCCGGATCGCCACGCTCCCGGGGAGAAACGGCAGGACTTTGAAATAGCTGAAGATCTTTGGTGGGAAGTCGTCGTACATGTCGCAATTCGTGAGCACCACCCGGCCAACACGAGGTGGACAGACACGATCACCTGCGGGGTTAATACAAACAACTTGTATCGGTCGTTCTGAGAAATGTCAGAGACCGAGGATGGCCCGAAGGCCTTCGTCAATGTCGCGCAAGAGGACCGGAGCCAGGCGGCCAGTCTGTTCACCAAGAAGTGACCGGTCGATCAACTCGAGCCCGAGGACAACAGCCACCGAGTCTTTGCGCAACCCGCTCGCCCTTGAGGGAAGAAACACGTTCCCCGCCATACCGGCCCGATCAACATTTGAGGTCAGCGGCACAACGTGCGTCTGCCAGACATCCACGCTGAGCACATCGCTCGAGGACACCACGACGCACGGTCGGCGCTTGCCGAGGTCGATCCAACAGACGCCGCCTCTCGCTACCACGGCGCTGAACGTTCCATCCGGTCCAACGCGGCCAACGACTCTTCCGCCGTCGGAGGTTCGGCGCCCGCCAACTCGGCGTCAGCGAGCAGCTGCTGGGCCAGGCCCAACCCGGTGTGAGTCGCGGCGTGATGCCGGAGCTGATCGGCAACCCAAGTGGAAAACGGAACATCGAGGCTGTCGATGATCGGCACGACATCATCGGGGACGCTGATTGTCTTGTTTGGCATGTACGTATCGTACATACTTCTCAAGACTTGACGAGGCGGACTCCCACTTCTCCGAACTCGCGGCGTTCGAAAAGGACGACCGGGATGATCCGGTCGGTGCTGGCCTCGTATCCGGCGAACTGCGGTGACATCAACCGTCTCGGAACCGACCTCGATGGTTGTTGCCGGATGGGCCTTGAGGTTGTGGTACCAGTCCGGGTTGTCGGGAGCGCCAGCCTCGGAGGCGAAAATGACCCATCCGTCGCCTTCGGCGCGATAAACGAGCGGCGTCACTCGCTGGGTGCCCGAGCGTGCCCCGGTGTGATGAAATCGTTCATGCTCATCGCGTCGGGCTTTCTGCGCCTACTGCGGGGCGAACTCGGGGTGGAAGCGACGCTGCTCGCTGGCCAGATAGTCGTCAGGGATAAGCATCGAACGCCGGGAATCGATATCGAACGCGAGATTGACGATCTCGAAGGCAACGAGCACGTCCCCCTCGACGAGGTCGTAAGCCCACATCGTCGATCGGGTGGTCTTGCGCTCGATCGCAGTGGTGGCACCGAAGCTCTGGATCCGGGTGCCCAGGGGCGGGAGGCGGTTGACCCGCAGGCGGGACTCCATCGTGGCCCAGCCCATCCGCTCGCCGTTCGGCCCTTGCTGGATCCAGTCGCTCTCGTGCTCTTTCGGTGGCGGTCCTCCCCAGATCAGCCCCAAACCTGTCGCCGTCGTGACCTCGTCGTCGACGACGCGAGGCAGCCGACTCTCGAGCCCGAGCTGTCGCAGGACCTCTAGTGACGGCGCCGAACTGACCGGGTCGGTGGCGAGGTCAAGTGAACACGGTCGACCGTGCTCGGGGACGGCCGCCACCGGCGCCCCGATCCGAGGATGGTCGAGGACATGGACAAAGGACGCGGCGAGATCGTCGTCGGCTGTGTTGCGGAGCTCATGATAGATGGCGAGATCGCGGCCCACCTCCACGAGTCCGCTACGGACCTCAAGAGCACTGCCGAGCACCTGTTCGTGGTGATGGCGGGTGTGGATGTCGACGATGGGCGTCCTCGCTGGAACTCCTATCTCTTCCAGCATCGTGTGTGTCCCGGCCGCAGCGTTAATGCCATAAAAACGCACGTTCATGTGACCGAGATGATCGATCTGGTCCTCGGTGACGTGGCTCGTGTGGGTCACTTGGAGTTGCGCAGACATTGTTCGCCAGTGTGGCGGCAGCGACTCCCAACTACACCCCGGGACCGCTGAGACCGCCGGGTACGCATCCCGCTGCAGGTCAGTCGTGGTCAGCCCCGAGGAGCATCGCGTCGCCGAAGCTGAGGAAGCGGTAGTTCTCGGCGAGAGCCTCGGCGTAGAGGTCGCGCCACCTCGGGCCGACGAAGGCGTCGACGAGGCAGAGCAGGGTCGAACGGGGCAGGTGGAAGTTCGTCATAAGGACGTCGACGACCGACCACTCGTAGGGGCGGCGGATGAAGATCCGGCTGCGGCCTTCGGGTTCGCCGGTGGTGCCCCAGGTCTCGAGGGCGCGGACCGATGTGGTCCCGACGGCGACGACCCGCTTGGCGGCGGCGATCTTCTCCATCGTCTCGGCGGGGACCGAGTACCACTCGCTGTGCATCACGTGGTCGTCGAGCCGATCGACCTGCACCGGGCGGAACGTATCGAGGCCGACGGCGAGCTCGACGGTTGCCATCTCGATGCCCTTCTCGGCCAGGCGAAAAAGAACAGCATCGGTGAGGTGCAGGCCAGCGGTCGGCGCGGCAGCAGAGACGGGACGGTCAGCAAAGACGGTCTGGTAACGCTCGGGGTCGGCGATCTGCTCGTCGATGTAGGGCGGCAGCGGCGGCAAGCCGACCTCATGGAGCACCTCGAAGAGCGGGCGGCCGGCCGCATCGAGGCCGACGACTCGTCGGCCCTCGCCGAGGTCCTCGCCGATCTCGACCGACAGTCCATCGGCCGTCACAACCGAACCGGGCGCGAGCTTCTTCGACGGACGCACGAGGGCTTCCCAGGTGCCGTCGTCTCGCGCCTCCAGAAGCAAGACCTCGACCGCTCCCCCGGTGTCTCGCCGCAAGGGCAGACGAGCCGGAAGCACGCGCGTATTGTTCACGACCAGCAGGTCGCCAGGCTCCAAGAGGTCGGGCAGATCAACGACATGGCGATGATCGACGTGGGCGCCGCATTCGACGAGTAAGCGCGCCTGATCGCGCTCCGCGAGCGGTGTCTGCGCGATCCGCGACGGCGGCAACTCGTAGTCGATGTCGTCGAGTGTCTGCGGCGGCTGATCCACCGAGCGAGGTTACGCGGTTAGTTGCGCTCCGCCGCGATGCCGTGGAACGGCCGGCCCGCGGCGTCGAACTCGGCCGAGAGGGCAAAGAACTCGTCGCCGAACGGGTCGCCGCCGCGCAGCGGCAGCATGGCCCGACGAATCGTCCAATCGTGCGGCGCAAGCTCGGCAGCTTTGTCGAAGTTGCGACTGGCGCCATCGTCATCGCCTTGCCGGCGCAGATGGTTGGCGATGCGGAAGTGGAGCCGAGCGGACTCCTCCTCCGGCGTGTTGTCACCAACCGCGGACTTCGCCTCGTCAGGAGTAAGCGGCAGAGCGCCGGTGAGCACCCACTGGCGGACGACATCGACCTGTTTGGCCGAGTCCACACCGGTGAACTCCTTGAAGGTGTCGCTGGCGAAGGCGCTCCAGTTCGGATGCGCGATGCGATCGTCTTCATCAATCATCAGCACGGTCGGCACATTGGAGATCGCGTAAAGCTCCGTAAGTACGTGTTCGGTGTCGACCAGCACGGGATACGTGATGCCGTCCATGAATGCTCGAATCCCCTCGACGTTTTCGTCGACGGCCACCGCTATCACCTGGAAGTTGTGATCGCTGAGTTCTTCCTGAAGCGCCTGCCACCCGGGCAGATCAAAGATGCAACCTCACCAACTGGAGAAGGCGACGAGAAGTCGTTTCTTCGATCGGTGATCGGAGAGCGCATAAGCGGTGCCATCGAGATCAGGCAGCACGAAGTCGGGCGCCTGTAGATCGTTGAGGGCACCACGGCGAGCGGCACGAGGGGCCCCGACGGCGACGGTGTTCGACGCCTCGTCGAGTGCCCATGGGCGATCAAGGAGATCGGCGACGGCGGTCGCATCGATTCCGCCGTCACGCTCGATGGCGGCGCGATCCGAAACGATCACACACGTGTCATCACGGCACAGGCCTTCGGGCTTGAGTGTCCATCCGAGTGTTGCTTCGAGCTGGTCGGCCGCAATCACCGGACCGTTCTCGAGAAGCGCTAGATCGTTGTTCATCCCGGCACCGTAGCTCAGCCACGTTCCGGCGATGGAAGCCGCTCCCACGAACATCACCGATCGCCTTCGTGGTGTTTTGCTACGACGACGAGTCGTCGAACAAACCAGGGGCAACGGGCGCGTTGAGCGGTGGCGTCATCCCGAGATGTTCGTAGGCCGCCGGCGTGGCGACTCGTCCCCGGGGTGTCCGCATGAGAAGGCCCTGCTGAATGAGGTACGGCTCATAGACGTCTTCGACTGTCTCGGTGGGCTCGCTCACGCTAATCGCGAGCGTGGACAGACCGACGGGACCGCCACCAAAGCGACGGCAGATCGAATCGAGCACCGCCCGACTCGCCTTGTCGAGGCCAAGGGTGTCGACCCCGAAGAACTTGAGACCGTCGGATGCCACGCCCGCATCGATATGGCCGTCGCGTTCCACTTCGGCGTAGTCACGCACCTGGCGGAGCAGGCGGTTGGCGATACGCGGTGTGCCTCGCGAACGCCGGGCAATCTCCCACGCACCTTCGCTGTCGATATCGACATTAAGAATTTTGGCGGCCCGCAACACGATCGATTGCAGGTCGTCGACCTCGTAGTAGTCAAGCCGGGCGACGAGACCGAAGCGGTCGCGGAGCGGACCAGTGATCAGGCCAGTGCGGGTGGTGGCGCCAACGAGCGTGAACCGGCAAAGGTCGAGGGGAATCGAGCGAGCGGCCGGGCCCTTACCGAGGACGATGTCGATCCGGAAGTCTTCCATCGCCGGATAAAGCACCTCTTCCACGGGGCGCGGCAGACGGTGGATCTCATCGATGAAGAGCACGTCGCCCTCTTCGAGCTTGGAAAGGATCGAGGCGAGATCCCCCGCTCGTTCGAGCGCCGGCCCGGAGGTGACCTGCAGGTGGCTGCTCATCTCCGTGGCGATGATGTTGGCGAGGGTGGTCTTACCCAGCCCGGGTGGGCCAGCGAAGAGTAAGTGGTCGGCCTGTTCGCCACGCTTCGCCGCCGCACCCAGCATGACCCCGAGGTGGCCCTTGAGCTCGGCCTGACCAACGAACTCGTTGAGCGTGCGCGGCCGCAAGCCCGGCTCGTCGATGATCTCGTCTTCGTGTTCGGCGGCGGAGAGGAGTTCTTCGCGCATGTTCAGACGCCTGTCGCGAGCCGGCGCAGGGCTTCCTTCAACAGGACACTCGTTTCGCCTTCGGCCGGCAGGTCAGACAGCACCGTATGGATTTCGTCGGGCGCGTAGCCGAGACCGTCGAGCGCCGCCCGAAGGTCGGCTCGGGCGCCACCGGCCGACGAGGTAGTAGTGCCGTCTTCGCTAATCGTGATGATCGGGCCGTCGGGAAGATCGAGCTTCGACTTCAATTCCATCACCAAACGGGCCGCCGTCTTCTTGCCAACACCCGGCACCAAACACAGCGCGGCAACATCGTCTTCCGCGACAGCCACCCGAAGGGCATCAGGCCCGTGGACCGAGAGGATCGCGAGCCCGAGCGCCGGACCCACACCATGGGCGCTGATCAACGACTCGAAGATTCGGCGCTCGTCGACGGTGGCGAATCCGTAGAGGGTCTCGCTGTCTTCGCGCACCGCATGGTGGGTGTGAACGAAAATTTCACGGTCGATCTCGCCGATCATGACCGAGGTTGAAGGTGTGACCTGAACGCGATAGCCAACACCGGCGACCTCCACGAGGAGCTCGGAATCGGAGCTCCGATCAAGCAGCGTGCCTCTGAGGGATCCGATCATCGTCGCTCCCCGGCCGAGAGTCTGGCCGGTCGGGCCAGCACCCGGGCGAGATGGCACAGCGCAACCGCTACCGCGTCGGCCGCATCAGCCGGCGCTAGTCGCTTGGGGAGATCCAGCAGTGTTTGTACCATCTTCCCCACCTCGTCCTTGTCGGCACCGCCCCAGCCGGCGACCGATTCTTTCACCTCGTTGGGTGAGTATTCGATCACATCGCAGCCGAGCTGGGCGGCTTCGGCCATCACGATGCCGCTTACCATGCCAACCGACATGGCGGTCGATACGTTTTGCTGGAAGAGCACCCGCTCGATCGCCACCGCTTCGGGGCGGAGCTCACGGATCAGCGCCCGGATCTCGCTCTGCATCTCGGCGAGACGTTTTGGAAGCTCCATCTTGGGGTCGGTGCGGATCACGCCAGCCGCGACGGCTCGCGGCTTACGCGAACGCCCTTCGCCACCCTTTTCGAGACAGCCGTAGCCACACCGGGTAAGGCCCGGGTCGATCCCCAATACGAACATATGTACGACCCTACTCAACTTCGGCATCAATGGACGGCACCCTGTACACCGTGTCAGAGGGCGGCAAGATCAGACTCACGACGCTTGCGACACTGCACCTCGTGATCGGCGTGCTCACGGAGCGTTGGTTCTTCAACCCCCAGATCGATCCCGTTTGACAGGCCGATGCGATCTTTGTTCTCGGCGGCGGTGGCGAACGGGTGGAGTTCGCGCTCGACCTCACCCGCGATGGCATCGCGACCGACATCGTGTTCGCCTCTGAGTTCGTCGGATCAGAGAATGTCTGGGCCGCCCGCCCCTGCAACGACGTGCGCCCCACCAACGTGCCCGCCAATGCCACCTTCCGGTGTTTCGAACCCGAACCGGGCACCACCCGGGGCGAGGCCCGTGTCCTGCGCGATCTCGCCGAAGCCGAAGGCTGGGACACCGTTGTTGTGGTCGCGAGCACCGATCAGATCACCCGTGCTCGCCGACTCATCAACCGCTGTTGGGACGGAGATGTCCGTCTCACCGGGCCGGACCACAGCGACCCGTTTCTCATCCGAGCGCTCTACGAATGGGGATCCGGTCTGAAGGCCACGATCCGGAGCGGCTGCTGACCCACTTCAGACCGTGCCGCTGCAGACCGTGCTGCTTCAGACCGTGCCGCTCCTGCCGATATGAAACAGGTGAGTTCGCACCCCGCCACGCCCGCAGTGTCCCTTCGCGGCATAGCCAAATCCTTCAACGACGTCACCGCACTGTCGGACCTCGACGTCGAAGCCCCCGACGGTCAGATCACGGTGCTGCTCGGCCCGAACGGCGCCGGGAAGACCACGGCGATCCGCATCGTGACGGGCGCAATGTCGACCGAAGCCGGCACCGTCCGCACCCTCGGCCTCGATCCTGAAGTAGACGGTGAGGAGGTACGTCACGCCTGCGGTGTGGTGTCGGCCAAGCCTGCGCTCTACGACCGCCTCACCGGCAACGAAAACCTTCGTTACGCGGCCGAACTCAACAGTGTCGCCAAGAACATCATCGATGATCGCATTTGGGCCGCGGCCGGACGTTTCGGCATCGAACACGCGCTCAACTCCCAGGTCGGTGGCTACTCGACGGGCATGAAAACCCGACTGGCGCTGGCCCGCTCAGTGCTCCACGAGCCGACGCTCCTTCTTTTTGACGAACCGACATCGGGCCTCGATCCCGAATCCGCCCAAGCCGTACTGCAGCTCATTCGGGACATGACGAGCGACGGCCACACCGTGGTCATGTGCACCCACCATCTCGTGGAAGCCGAAGGCCTCGCCGACCATGTGGTCGTCCTCGATTCCGGTACCGACCTGGTCGCCGGTCCGCCCGGCAAACTCATCCGCCGCTTCTGGCCCAATGACTCGGTCGAGATCGCGGTCGAAGGCGACCGCTCGATTGAAGACGTTGCGCTCCTCGACGGTGTGATCCGCACTGAACCCAGCAAGAACGGTGTGCGCGTCATCCTCGAGAACCCGGGCGTCACCCCCGATGTGGTTAAAGCACTCGTCCGATCCGGTCACCGCATCGAGATGGTGAACCCGCACGAACCCACCCTCGAAGAGCTCTACTTCGCCGTTCGGAAGTCGGCCCGCGACTTGGGCGAATCGGCTCGCGCCGACGCGGTTGCCCGATGAACTGGTCTCGCACCATGACCGTCGCCCGTACCGATGTGAAGCAGCTCGTCCTCGCCAAGGATTTCTGGCTGCCTATGAGCATCCTCGGCTCGATCTTCTTCATCATTGTGCCGCTGATACTGCTCTTGTCGATCACCTCACTCGGCGATGTCGCCGCCGTACAGAACATCGCCGACACCCTCGAGATTCTTCCGCAGAAGGCCCAGGACCAGATCAAGGGCGACACGCCACAAGGCCGAACCTCCTATGCCCTCGCGGTGTTCTTGTTCGCCCCGATGGCTGTAGTCGTCCCGCTCACCATCTCGACCGCCGTGGGCGCCGCGTCGCTCGTCGGCGAACGTGCGCGCGGCACTGGCGAGTTCCTCGCCCACTCCCCGGCGGCCACCAAAGAGATCTATCTCGGCAAGCTGCTCGCCAGCCTGCTCCCCGACTACTTCACGACCATGGTCGGCTTCACCTGCTACTCGCTGATCGTCGGCCCGGATGTGGGCGGCTGGTTCTTCCCAACCACCCAGTGGTGGCTCCTGATGCTATTCGTTCTCCCCGGCTTCATGGTGATCGGTCTTTCGCTCGTCCTTCGCCTCTCCGGCAAGGTCAAGTCGACGGCCGCCGCGCAGCAAGCGTCCGGTCTCATCACGTTGCCGCTGATCGCCATCTCGTACGCCCAGGCATCGGGCGCGATCTACGGCACGGCCGGGACGACGATCATCATCGGCGCCATCACCTGGGCGATCGGCCTCACCTCGACATGGCGCGGCATGAGTTCCGTGAAGCGCCAGCGCCTCCTCGGCGTGGCCGACGGCGTTTAGTTACTCACGAGCCATCTCGGCCCGGCCGACCGCTTCGTGGTCGAGTTCTTGATCGTGATCCATATCAACAACGACACGGATCAAGCGACCCGTGAAAGTGTTGGGCGCCTGGTAGTGACTGACCGGACTTGATCGATCGAGTCCGATGTCGAGGCCCGAGAAAGACACCATCGTCACGAAGATGTCGTTCGTTGTCATCGACCCCACCGCATCGCCATCGATCAGCAACGTGCCAGTCCCGGACTGGCCATCTCGAGTGATGGAGAAGCCGAGATCACGGCGACCCGTTGGGACCGGCCGGTCTGATCGCACCAGCTGATGCGATCCGCCGATGTTGAGATCGTGCACGAGGTGGCCCTCGTCGTCGATGAACAGGGAGTAGCCGCTGGTGGCATCGCCGTGGGCAACAAGCACACCCGTCGCTCCCCCATCGGGGACGTCGACTTCAGCGACGATGCGATAGCTGCGGGAGCGCACATCCGGCGCAACATCAGTGGGCAGATGCCCCATTCCTGCCCAGAACTCATAGTGCGTACGATCGCCGTGGATACGAGCCGCGTTCTCGGCGAACCGTTGACCGAACCGATCATCGAGAGGCAGCACCTGGTGGGCCTCGGCCTCTTGCCACCATTCGTCGATCATCGAGGCAAGCCGCTCGGGCTCCGACTCCGCAAGGTTGTGCACCTCGTTGAAATCAGAAGCGAGGTTGTAGAGCTCCCACACATCGTCGTCGATCGCGGAGCCGGGGGCGTGGAACGCCACGGCCTTCCACCCGTCGAGGTAGATGCCCCGATGACTGAACATCTCGAAGTACTGCGCTCGTTTGCCGGTGTCGGCCGACGGATCCTCGAAAGTGGCGAGGAAGCTCGTACCTTCGACTGGCTGCTGGGTGACCCCGTTGACCTCGGCCGGTGCATCCACCTCGAGCAGTTCGAGCAGGGTCGGCACCAAATCGCTCACGTGGGCAAACTGGTGACGGAGACCGCCCCGATCGGCGATGCCATCGGGCCACGAGACAACGAGCGGGTCGCGCACACCCCCGCCGTGGGTGTTCTGCTTGTAGCGCTTGAGCGGCGTGTTCGCGACCATCGCCCAACCCCACGGGAAGTTCGTGTGCGTGTCGGGCCCGCCGATGTCATCGAGCCGAGCCATCCGGTCAGCCGTGGACTCGCGAATTCCGTTGTAGGGACCCATGGCGTTGACGAACCCCTTGGGCCCGCCTTCCTGCGACGCGCCGTTGTCGCTCAACACCATGATCAGCGTGTTGTCGAGCTGACAGGTTTGCTCAAGGAACTCGACAATGCGAGCGATCTGTCGGTCGGTGTGGTCGAGCATCGCGGCATACGCGGCCTGGAGACGTTGACCCACCCGCTGTTCGTCGGCGCCGAGATCAGCCCACTCCGCCACCCACGGGTTTCGCTCAGGCAACTCGGTGCCGGCAGGAACGACGCCCGTCGCGAGTTGCCGTTCGAGACGACGGTCGCGGGCGGCATCCCAGCCGTCGGCAAACATCGGGTCGTATTCGTCGATGATTTCCTTCGCCACCTGGTGCGGCGCGTGGCAAGCACCGGGCGCGAAGTAGAGAAACCAGGGCTGGTCGGGCACTCCGGCGCGATGTTCGGCCAGCATCCGAATCGACTCGTCGGCCAGGTCCTCCGTGAGGTGATATCCCTCGGCAAAGGTGCGCGGCGGCGCGACATGGGTGTTGTCGCGGACAAGCTCCGGCGCGTACTGGTCGGTCTCGGCATCGAGAAAGCCGTAATAACGATCGAAGCCGCGGGCCAGCGGCCAACCATCGGTCGGTCCCGTCGGGCCCGTCTCGTAGAGCGGCGTGACGTGCCACTTGCCGGTCATGTAGTTGCGATACCCATGGGGCCGCAGCATCTCGGCAATCGTGCCCGCACTCTTGGCGATCTTGCCTCGGTATCCGGGAAAGCCGCTGTCGAAATTCGCGAGACAACCGACGCCCACACTGTGGTGGTTGCGGCCCGTGAGCAACGATGCACGGGTAGTCGAGCACATCGCCGTCGTGTGGAAGCCGGTGTAGCGGATTCCGGTCTCGGCCAGCCGGTCGATGGCCGGGGTGGCGGCATCGCCGCCGTAACAACCAAAGTCGGAGAAACCCACGTCGTCGAACAACACCATGAGGATGTTCGGCGCCCCATCTCGGGGGCGAGTCGGGGCCGGCCAGGCGGGTGAAGAGTCGGCGATTGTGCGGCCAATCACGGCATCAGTCATGGCGTGGAGCATGCCGCAAACGACGACCTCGGAATGTATTTCGGCATCGAATTTCTCCCGGTGACGGCCCGATGAGGGCCAATCCTGATGCTACGACCTATGCGACTTCGACTCGCACTGCCACTGCTCGTTCTCACGCTCGTCGGGACAATGACTGGAGTTCCCCGGGCGAAGGGTCCGAGTGGTTCGCTAGTCGGCGGTGGCGGCTTCCATGACCTCGTCGGAGGCATCCATGTTTCCGTGGACGTCCTGAACGTCGTCGAGGTCGTCGAGCAGCTCTATCAGGTTGAGCAGCTTCTTCACATCGCCGACCTCGGTCATCTCGACCGTGGACGAGGGCAACATCACAAGGTCGGCTGATTCCACTGCCACACCGGCTTCGTCGAGTGCGTCGCGCACGGTGTTGAGATCGGCGGGCTGGCTTGTGACTTGCCACATTTCGCCACCGTCAACGATGTCTTCGGCGCCGGCATCGAGCGCCGCGAGCATGACGTCGTCTTCGGCGAAGGTCGAGGGCACGAGGATCACGCCCTTACGTTCGAACTGCCAGGCAACGGCGCCCGGTTCGGCCAGCGAACCGCCGTTCTTCGACAACGTGGAGCGAATGTCGCCCGAGGTGCGGTTGCGATTGTCGGTGAGGCACTCGATAAGCAGCGCGACACCACCGGGGGCGTAACCCTCGTAGGTGACGGTCTCGTAGTTGACGCCCTCGAGCTCACCCGTGCCGCGTTTGACCGCGTTCTTGATGGTGTCGAGCGGCACGGAGTTGTCGCGTGCCTTCTGGAACATCGTGCGCAGGGTGGGGTTCGTGTCGGCGTCGCCGCCGCCGGTGCGGGCCGCAACCTCCACCTGCTTGATGAGCTTGGCGAAGAGCTTGCCGCGCTTGGCGTCGGCCGCACCCTTCTTGTGTTTGATTGTCGCCCACTTGGAATGACCACTCATGGCTGTGAACCTAGCGCTCGCTCGACGCGGCTGAACGTGTTGACGTAGTCGATCCGTAACTGGCGGTGCCAAGCCCAGTCCGCAAACGCGGGCGAGGCCTCGCCACCGAGGCGCTCGGCGACTCGCGGCGTCATCTCGATGAAGGCGCCCTCCGGATCGTCGCTGTGCATCTCGTAGAAGTGCAGAAACATCGGACCGAGCGATGAGATGTTCACATACGGGGTGATCATGCGGAAGCCGGGCACCGCTGCTTCGGCAATGTGACGGATGTGGACGAAGTCGGACCAGTCGCGCAGTTCCTGACCGGCGGCAGCGTCTTTCGGACTTATTAGGACAAGTTGGAGCCCAGTCGTCGGCTCATCCGTTAGCGAGCCCTGACCAGGTCGCGGCGTGCGGGCAAAGGCGAAGTGATTGAGAATCGACGGATGATCCGCGACGGGGCCGCTCGGGTTCTCAACGACGACCAAGGTGTCGAACTCCGAAAGCGTGCGGGGAAGATCTTTGCGGTCACGATGGGCGTTGGCGAACACGGAAACTCGGCATCCATCAATACCGGGTTCGTCGCCGCCGGCAGCCAACTCATCGGCGGGCAACGCCCACATCTCGAGTCGTAGTCGCTCGGGGAGCCGTCCTTCCATAAGGAAAGCCTGTCAGACACTGGGCTGATCCAACCAGTGCTGATCCAACCAGTGCTGATCCAACCAGAGTTGGTGGATCCGGGGGTCGTCTGAGAGCTCGGGATGAAAGCCGGCCACCAGCACATTGGCCTGACGGCACAACACAGCGTCGCCATCAACCGAAGCGAGAACTTCAACGCCCTCGCCGACCCGTTCGACCTTGGGGGCGCGAATGAAAACCGCGTGGAATGGCGTGTCGAATCCGTCGATCTCGAGGTCAGACTCGAAGGAGTCGATCTGGCGTCCGTAGCCGTTGCGGGTAGCAGAAATGTCCACGGCGCCGAGGGCGTGTTGGTCGTCGCGACCGTCACGAATCTCCGCTGCCATCAGAATCAGACCGGCGCAGGTACCAAAGATTGGGAGACCGTCGGCCACGCGGGCACGCAACGGCTCAAGCATCGAGGAGCGCTCAAGCAGCATCGACATTGTGCTCGATTCACCACCCGGTACGACCAGGCCGTCGACCAAAGCGAGCTGCTCGACCGTGCGGACCTCCACGGTCGAGACGCCGAGCAATTCGAGAATCTGTGCGTGGATGGCAAAGGCGCCCTGGAGGGCGAGAACGCCAACTTTTGGCGTGGTCAAGCGCGTGTCACCAACCGCGCTCGGCGAGCCTGGTTTCGAGCGTGGCGATCTCAAGACCCTTCATCGCATCGCCCAGACCAGTGGACACCTTCACGAGGATTGCCGGATCTTGAAAGTGAGTGGCGGCCTCGACGATGGCCGTGGCCATCTTGGCCGGTTCGTCGCTCTTGAAGATGCCCGAGCCAACGAAGACAGCCTGGGCCCCAAGCTGCATCACGAGCGAGGCGTCGGCCGGCGTGGAAATTCCGCCGGCGCAGAACATCGGCACGGGAAGTTCGCCCGTCTCCGCGATCTCCTGAATGAGCGGAAGCGGCGCCTGAAGCTGCTTGGCCCAATCGAACAGTTCGGCGTTGTCGGCCTGACCGATCTTACGAATATCGCCCATGATCGAGCGAAGGTGACGAACTGCTTCAACGACGTTGCCGGTGCCGGCCTCGCCCTTCGAACGAATCAGGCAGGCGCCTTCGCTAATACGACGCAATGCCTCACCAAGATTGGTGGCGCCACACACGAACGGAACGGTAAAGGCCCACTTGTCGATGTGGTGCGCTTCATCCGCCGGGGTGAGCACTTCAGACTCGTCGATGTAGTCGACACCGAGCGATTGGAGAATTTGCGCCTCGGCGAAGTGGCCGATGCGGGCCTTGGCCATCACCGGAATCGAGACGGTGGCCTGAATGCCCAGGATCATCTCCGGGTCGGACATTCGAGACACGCCGCCATCGCGGCGGATGTCGGACGGCACTCGCTCGAGCGCCATTACCGCGGTAGCGCCGGCATCTTCGGCGATCTTTGCTTGTTCAGGGTTGACGACGTCCATGATGACGCCGCCCTTCAGCATTTCGGCCAAGCCTCGCTTGACCAGAGGCGTGCCCGTCGTACGTCCGGTGTTCTCTGACATGGAAGCCAGCCTACTCGTCGAGATCGGCCACAAGCGCCGAGATTTCGGCATCGACAGTGAAGTCATAGGATCCACTCGGAACGAGCGTCATCCATGTCTGACCAGGGTCGAGACGCAGCGGATCGCCGTCGGAATCAAGGAAGGTGTAGGGATCGGTGAGCGATTCACGACTCCATGTACCCTCGTAGCGCTTCCCGCCGATAAGAAGGTTGATCGTTCCTGTACCCAGCGTCTGGGCGTCGACGGATCCGGGGGCGAAGGTACTCGGGGTGTAGACGACCTCGAGAACAATGATGTTGTCGAAGACCAGCGATGTCTCATCCTCAGTGGTGTGGACCGCGGCGTTCTGAACCCGGACATAGCCGTTGCCCTCGACCCAAACGAACGAGACTGTGTCGGCGCCTTTGACCGTCACACCTTCGTTCGCCGCACCGACCGTCCGCTCATCGAGCGCCGCTGAGCGGTACTCGAAGAGGGGAAGCGCCGTACCCGAGTCATCGCGATACTTCTCTTCGATTTCCACGAGATTCGAGAAGAGATTGTCTGGCCTGTTGTAGTCCGTGTCCCGGACCAGATCGACGTTGGTTCCTCGGTCGACGACGAGCTTCACTAAATCGTCGCTCTGTATGCTGCGGAGCTGCCCGGTGACCGAGTTGTTCGCTCCCGAGTACACAAGGATCGGCTTGCCCAGATTCGTCAAAAGGCCAAGGTCGCTCGTACGGCCCGAGCGGATGGGGCCGACCGCTTCGGGCAGCTGGCTGTGGAACACCACAGCAAAGCGAGTCGCTTCTGATTCGATGCGCTCCTCGATCACGACATCCGCCTGATCGATACCTCGCCAGTTGCCGTTGCGTTGCGCCGTGGAATTGTTCGAGATCTTGACGACAATGGCCGCCTGCTCGAACAACGGCGAATCAGCGTCGGCGTAGAGCCCAGTCAGCGGAGCAAACGGCCCGTTAGGAAGAGTGGTCGTTGTTATTGTTGTTGTCGACGTTGCCGACGTTGTGGATGTCGTGGTTGACGACGTGGTTGTCGCCACCGCATCGCCGTCGTCCCCGCCGCCGCACTGGGTCGCGAGTACGCCAAAGGCGACGAGTAAGCCAAGAATGAGAAGAGCCGCAGCCAAACGGCTGCTACGAGTGATGACCATTACAGCTCCCGAAGAGTGTCGATGCGCTCATTGAGTGCAGGCTGCACCGCCCCGGCTATGCCCTGTGGCCCAACGAGCCAGAGGTGTCGCGAGTCGGGCCGATCAGGCACGCCAGAGGCGGCCGCCGCCTTTTCGAACGCCGAGGCAAGCGCCGGTGGATAACGGGTGAGTTGCACGCCGTCGATATCGACGCGTGCGAGTCGACGATCGTCGAGCGCGTAATTACGCAGACGATTCGCGAATGGGCCGTAGAACCGAGCGACTGAAGCGAGCACGGTGGCCGCATGAATGCCCGTGCCGAACTGCACGAGCTCACGAGCGACAACTGCCTCTAGTTCGAGTCGGTCGAGCTGACGGAGAGCGCCGGTGGTGATCACAAGGCGGGTGTCGCTGGCGTTCCCGGCGACGGCAGCGTCGGGCGAGCGCGATTCGACGATATAGAGCAGCGGCTCGCTGATGCCATGACTGGCGCAGATGCTCTCGACGAGCGATTCCAGCCGGGGCTCGGCACCGGGTTCGAGCGGGATCGCACCGAGCGACTTGAGCGCAGCCTCGGGGGCACGGCGCTCCAACAGGAACATGACAGCGGCAGCGGCTACGAGTCCGAGCACAAGGTCGATCAACACCGGCCTCGGGGCAGGAACGAGCACGCCGACCAACAAGGTGACCAGCAAAAACGCGACAAGAGCCGGAGCGAGTAGGAGTAGGCGGGGCGCGACGGTAGGCACAGGGAAGCCTTGGCTGTGGTCTTAGAACTCGACGGAAACGGTGCCGCGAGATTCGTCGTCGACCTCGAAGTACTCACGCTCGGTGAAGCGCAACGAGCCGGCAATGACGACGGCCGGGAAGGTCTGGATAGCGGTGTTGTACTTCAGCACGGTGTCGTTGTAGTGCTGGCGGGCGAAGGCAATGCGGCCTTCGGTCGAGGTGAGCTCTTCTTGCAGCTCGAGGAAGCTCGTATTGGCCTTGAGGTCGGGGTAGGCCTCGCTCAGGGCGAAGAGCTGACGCAGCGCTCCGCTCAGCATGTTTTCCGACTGGGCTGACGCCTGTGGGCCATCGGCTGTGGCCGCAGCGTTACGAGCCGAGATGACCGCTTCGAGAGTGTCTTTCTCGTGCGAGGCGTAGCCCTTCACGGTCTCGACGAGGTTGGGGATGAGGTCCCAACGGCGCTTAAGCTGCACATCGATCTGCGCCCAGCCGTTTTCGATCCGGTTCCGCAGCTTGACAAGATTGTTGTAGAGGCTGATGACGAACATCACCAGCACCACGACAATGGCGAGGACGATCAGAAGAGGAATCATTTCTTCATCGTATCGGGTGAAGAGGTCCTGCCTGCCTCACTTCCGACGGGCGGCATTCTCCAGCATTTCCTCGTAGCGCTCGATGTAACGATCCGCGAGCGTCGCCATCGAGAACTCGATCGCTCGTTCCCGACCCGATTGAACCAGCGAGTCGCGTCGCACCTGGTCACGAAGGACCTCGCGGAGGCTCCGGGCCAATGCCTCATGGTCGCCGGGGGCGAAGAGTTCGGCGTCACTCCCCTGCCGGGCGGCGTTGGCGTAGCCGGGAATATTCGAGGCGACCACGGGGGTGCCCGCCGCCATGCCCTCGAGAAGCACGACGCCGAATGACTCGCCGTGCAGAGAAGGAGCGCAGAACACATCGGCCGCTTTGAGGCGAGCGATCTTTTCGCTCTCGCTGATGGCGCCGAGCCACTCGATCCGAGGGTCGCCAGCGAACGCAGCCTTCAGAGTCTCGGTCTCCGGGCCCTCTCCCGCGATCCAGAGGCGAACATCGGGCGGCAAAAGGTTGCCGGCATCGAGGAGCACGCGCAGTCCCTTGCGTTCCTCGTGCCGTCCAACAAAAAGGACAGCGGGACCGGCGGCCTCTTCGACTTCCACCGTGGGACTTTCGTCGTAGCGACGTAATTCCACCGCGTTGAACAGCAGGTCGTACTCGCCGCCAAGGTTTTCTTGGGCCATTGTCCGCGCGTCCTCAGACACCGCGACCCTGGCATCGAGTCGACCCGCGAGATAACGAACCACCCTGGGCAAGAGCTCGTAAGACAACGAGCGACCGGCCATATGAAAGGTGCCGAGCATGGGTGCCGGTTTGGTGAGCAGAGCCGTGGTGGTGGGTCCAGGCGCGAGAGGCTCGTGGAGATGGATGACGTCGAAGGCCTCGTCTCGCATCGCCCGAATCGTGCGGAGCTGGGCGGACGGGTCCGGGGCAACGGGGGCCACCGAGCCATTTGCCGCAGTGGGCAAGGACAACCCGAGCGGTGTGACGCCGGCGTCGGGTGGTGGGCCATCACACGGCGCCAGCACGCGACAGGCGTGGCCCTTACGCCGGAGCGCACGAGCGAGACCCAGCACCTGCGTCTGCACGCCACCGGGCACGGTGAGGCTGTAGGGACAGATCATGCCGATGCGCATCAGTCGGCGTCCTCATCAAGCAGCGCCTGGAGATGCTCGGGCATCGGCTCGCCGAGAGCGATGTAGTCGCTGGGCCAATTCGGTTGGAGCATGTGCCACTGCTCGGGCGCAGCCCGGATCAATTCTTCAAAAGCCGTAGCGATGTCTTGGGTAACCCGAGTGACGTCTTCGCGAAACTTGCCTCGTCGCTCGGTGTCGAGGGCCGGCATGACATGGGCGTACCGCATACCGTCTTTCCAGTAGATCGCAGTCGGCAACAGCGGCGAACCAGTACGAAAAGCAAGCGTGGCCGGACCGCCCGGAAGTGTGGTGCGTTCGCCGAAGAACGTGACCGGAATACCGTTGCCCTGCAGGTCGCGGTCAGCGAGCAGACAGAGAACCTGACCGTCGTTGAGCGCTCGCACGCACTCGCCGCCGGCGTCGGGTCCGAGCGGGTGGATGTTCATGCCCATCGACTCCCGAAGGCCGACGAACCACTCGAAGAGTTCGGGCGGCTCGAGCGGCTCAACAATTCCCGTGACGCCATAGCCGGGCACGAGAGCAAGCCAGAAGGCCGCCCACTCCCATGTGCCGAGATGGGGCAAGGCCAGAATCGGGCCCTGGCCGCTCTCACACGCCGCTTCGATCTGAGCGTATCCCTCGTAGCCAAATTCGCGGTCAACCTGCTCAGCAGAGAGATCAGGCAGTCGAAACGACTCGTGGAAGTAGCGGGCGTACCACTCGAACGTGGCCGCGACCCTGCGGCGTTCTTCGACCGGGCTCATCTTGCGGCCGAGAGCCCGTTCGAGGTTGCGGGCCACAATCGTGCGACGCTCGGGCGACATCGCGGCGCCCGCGCCGATCACGCGCGAAAGAGCATTACCGAACGACACCGGCAGATGCCGGGCCAGTAGCGACCCCGCCTTGTAGGCAGAGACTGACGGCACCTATTCAGCCGTCGCGTAGCGCCCGACGGTCACGCATGCGTTGACGCCAGACCGACTCGCTGGTCGAGCGACGGGCGCGAGGCTGGCGCCGCTGGCGCCGAGCCGGGAGCGGGCGATCCTGCGAAGCCTGCTTCCAGACCTTCACGAAACGCTGCACCGCAGTGATTGCAGTGAGAACGAGCATTACCCAGAGAATGCCAATGAGGAGCTCGGAGAACAGCAGGGCGAGGGCCAGCACAATGATGCGCTCGGCCCGCTCCATAATTCCGCCCTTGGCATCGAACCCGAGGGATTCGGCCTTGGCCCGCTGATAAGAGATGAACATTGCGAGGCCCATGATCGCGACCGGCAGCATCATGATGCGGCCCGGTTCGGTACTGGCGAGATGCCAGGCGACACCACCGAAGAGCATGCCATCGGTGAGACGATCGGAGACTGAATCGAAGAACGCGCCTCGATCAGACCCGGTGCCCGAAGCACGAGCGACGGCGCCATCAAGCGCGTCGGGGATGCCGGTGAGCAGAAGGAATAGAAAGCCAACCCGCATATAGCCGGCACCAATGGTGAAAGCGGCAACGCCGGCCATCAGAATGCCGACCACCGTGATGGCGTCGGCAGTGATACCGGTGCGGCGCAAGCTGTGGCCTATGGGCGTAAGGCCCTTATCGACTGTCGATCGCCAGTTTCCGTCGAACATGAGTACTCCTCAGGACAGCCACAGGCTAGCAGTCGCGTCCCCAACTAGAGGGCCGTTCACCCCCCGCACTTCACTTCGCGAGGTTCCCGTCGCCGAAAAAAACGACAGTAGGGTGCGGCGTGTGACCGCAACAAAGAACTTTGCAGAGCAGGTGGCCTCCCTGCCCTGGTATCACCGCATGGACCTGGGCGACGGCGTCATCACTCCCGGAGTCGTGGACTGTGAGCGGGTCCTTCCGCGTTACGCACTTCCCAGCTCGCTCGAAGGCCAAAGAGTTCTCGATATCGGCGCGTGGGATGGCTTCTACTCGTTCGAAGCTGCGCGGCGCGGCGCAGAACGTGTTCTGGCTACTGATTCCTTCTCTTGGGATGGACGCGGGTGGGGATCCAAGGATTCGTTCGATCTCGCGCGTTCTCACCTGAAATTGGCTCAGGTCGAAAGCCGTTTGATCGACCCGATGGAGCTAACGGAGGAATCTGCCGGGGGACGCTTTGACGTCGTAATGCATCTCGGCGTCTTATATCACTTGAAGGACCCGGTGACGTCGCTCGAGCTGGCCGCGAATTTATGCGACGACCTTCTCATTCTGGAGACCGAGACCGCGCTGAACAGCGTCCCCTGCGAAGCCGCCCGTTTTTACTCTGGTCATGGTTTGAACAGCGACAACTCGAACTGGTTCCAGTTCAATGTCAAGGCGCTCCGAGGGATTCTCAGAGAACTCGGCTTCGCCTCTATCTCGGTCGAATACCGACAGCCACTCTGGCGAAGAGCCGCGCGCAGCGCCGACGAACGCAGACAGGGTCGATCTTTCCGAGCATCGATGCGGTCGGCCCGTGTCGTAATACACGCGAGACGCGCTCAGTAAGAGCCCTCAGGCGTCGATCAGCCCTGTCCAGTCCTCTGGATTGTGTTCGATGTAGTGGTCGATAATCTCGCCGTCGACGCCGTCGACCAGCACGAGACCGCGGTGTTCGGGCGACGCCTCATTCGAGTAGAGCAAGATGCGCCAGGTCGGGCGGCTACGGATGCCACGCCAACCGAGTTGGGCCGACGCATGGCCAACCGGGAAACCTGCTTGCCGGGTTGCGGCCTGCAGCGCGTGTTCTTCGTCGAAGGCCAGATCCCAGCCACCCTGCAGGTGGTAGAGGCCGACGACGATCAGCGCGATGCCCGCCACCGTGAACCCGCCGTTGACGAGAACGGCCTCGTCGCCAGAGATCACCCGCAGCGCAATGCAGCCGATACCGATGACGATGTAGAGGGTGCCGGGAATACGACGGCGGCTGTTGTTGGGAAAGAGATAAGGCGTCTCGATGGCCGACGTGTCGAGGTCGGCCGGAAGCGAGTCGCGAACTTCCTCTGGAGAGATGTCGCTCACAAGATCAGGCTACGGGCCAGGCTTCGCAGATACGCAGCCAGGAAGCGGCGAGTGTCTCCGGCAGAACTCGCACGTCGGCAATCGCGGTGGTGAAGTTGGTGTCGCCAATCCATCGAGGCAAGACATGGACGTGGAGATGATCGGGCACGCCGGCGCCCGCGCCCTTCCCGAGATTGGCACCAACATTGACGCCATCGGGGGTGTAGGCGGTTTCGACGGCCACCACCGTGTCTCGCACCATGTCCCAGAGTTCTCGGTATTCGTCGGCATCGAGATCAGTGAGCCCGAGCACCCCACGATTCGGCAACACCATGAGGTGGCCGGAGCAATACGGGAATGCGTTGAGTATCGCGAAACACCGCTCCCCGCGGCGAACTATAAAGGTTTCGTCGTCGGGAAGATCGCTCGCAAGAATCCCCTCAAAGAGGGTTTGACCCGGCGGTCGTTCGAGCGCGGGGCCGCCAGTCGCGCCGGTGTACGGGATTCGCCATCCCGCCCAAAGATGCTCGACCATCAGCGCGGTCAGACCTTCTCGTCGACCTCGGCCTGCAGCCGCTCGATGAACTTCTCGACCATGACATCGCGCTCGGGCTTGTCCTGACCGCGCTGGTTAACACCAACCGTGTCGTTGGCGACATCGTCGTCGCCGACCACCAGAACGTAAGGGAGCTTCTCGACCTTGCCGTTGCGGACGCGCTTACCAAGACCATCCACGGCACTAATAACGTCGACTCGGAAGCCGGATGCGCGAAGGCGGCTGGCGACCGCGTGAGCATGATCGTCGTGCACATCGGCGACCGGCAGGACTCGCACCTGGGTAGGGGCAAGCCATGCGGGGAAGGCGCCGGCGTAGTGCTCGATGAGCACGCCGAAGAATCGTTCGATTGAACCCAGCAGTGCCCGATGGATCATCACCGGTTGCTTCCGTTCGCCGTCGGACGCGATGTATTCAAGTCCGAAGCGGTCAGGCAGGTTGAAGTCGAGCTGGATGGTCGAGAGCTGCCAGGCGCGACCGATCGCATCCTTCACGTCGACATCGATCTTGGGGCCGTAGAACGCGCCGCCACCCTCGTCGACGACATAGTCGAGGCCATGCGCATCGAGCGCCCTTCGCAGACCCTCCGTGGCCTGATCCCAGAGCACATCGTCGCCCACGGACTTCTCCGTCGGACGAGTCGAGAGCTTCGCCTGGAATTCAGTGAAGCCAAAGTCGCGCAGCTGGTTCAACACGAAGTCGAGCAGCGATGCCAACTCTTCCTCGATATCTTCGCGGGTACAGAAGATGTGGCTGTCGTCCTGGGTGAAACCACGACTGCGCATGAGACCGTGGATCGCCCCCGAGAGCTCATAGCGGTAGACCGCACCGAGTTCGAAGAGGCGAAGCGGCAACTCGCGATAGCTGCGCTGGTTCGAGCGATAGACCATCACATGGAACGGACAGTTCATCGGCTTCGGGTAGTAGGTGGCTCCGTCCAATTCCATGGGCGGGTACATGCTGTCGGCGTAGAAATCGAGGTGACCCGAGGTCTCCCAGAGCGTCGACTTCGCGATGTGAGGGGAGAAGACAAACTCGTAGCCGCCGTTCTCGTGCTCAGTGCGCGAGTAGTCCTCCATCAGCTTGCGAATACGGGCGCCCTTGGGATGCCACACGGCAAGGCCCGGACCCAACTCTTCGGGCCAGCTGACCAGGTCAAGTTCCTGCGCCAAGCGCCGATGGTCTCGCTTCTCAGCCTCGGCGAGCATCTGAAGATGGGTCTTCAGCGCCTTCTTGTTGTCCCATGCGGTGCCATAGATCCGCTGGAGCATCGGACGAGACACATCGCCGCGCCAGTAGGCGCCCGCAACTGATTGCAGCTTGAAGTGGCCGAGTCGACCCGTGCTGGGCACGTGGGGGCCGGTGCACATGTCGCGGAAGGTGCCCTCGGCGTCAATATCGCCATTGGCGTAGTAGCTGATCGAATCGCCGCCGACTTCGCCAGAGTCTTCACCACTGAGGCTGCCCTCGCGGACCCGCTCGATGATCTCCGACTTGAAGATCTCGCCACCGAAGAAGGCCGAGGCCTCATCGATTGCCAACTCGTGACGGACGAAGGGCTGATCAGCCGAGACAAGCTCCGCCATCTTCGCCTCAATCCCTTCGAGATCGTCCTCGGAAAGAGTCATCCCCTCGGGCAACTCGACGTCGTAATAAAAGCCGTGGTCGATCGGCGGGCCGATCGCCAACTGCGTACCCGGCCAGAGATCGAGGATCGCCTGCGCCAAAACGTGAGCGGTCGAGTGCCGGATGGTGTGAAGCCCGCGGTCGGAGCCCGGCGTGACGATCTCGACAACTGAACCATCCGCGAGCGAGACATTGAGGTCCTGCTCCGTGCCATCGACGATGGCAATCAATGCATCGGAGGCGAGACGGGGCCCGATGTCGGCCGCAAGGTCAGCGGCAGAAGAACCTGCAGCCAGCTCTCGAGTCGACCCATCGGGCAGGTTGATGGAAATCACGTCGGACATACGGCGGCCAGACTACCGGTCGCCCTGATGCGCCCCGCTGCATTTGCCTCGGGTTAAACGGTGGCCGGCTAAACAGCCGCCGGTCGAAGGACGTCGGCCGACGAACGGCGCTCGGGCATCGACGGGTCGATGGTCTTCTCGAGCGTCTCGGTTGCGGCCTGCTTGCCCTTCGTCGCGTAGTCGTTGACGTAGTCCTGACCGGTGAGTGCGCGAATCTCGAACATCAGCTCGTCGGTGATTTGGCGGAGACGCATTCGCGCGTCAGACACATCCTCCGACGCGGCAGGACGAATTGGGCGGCCGAATCGAATCTCTACCGGGCGGAACGGCATTGGGTACGCCACGTCAGGCGGCTGGATCTTGCGGGTACCCAAGATTCCGACGGGCACGATCGGCGCGCCGGTGCGAAGCGAAAGTCGAGCGGCGCCCGTGTGGCCCTTGTGTAGAAACCCGTCGCGGGCGCGAGTGCCCTCGGGGTAGATGCCGAAGAGCTCCCCGTCTTCGAGAAGGCCAGCAGCGGTGTCGAGCGCTCGAGCAGCGGCATCGCCACCGCTGCGATCAATCGGGATCATGCCCAGCGCGGGAAACAGCCGGCGCGTCTTCCAGTCGTCGAGGTATTCCGCCTTGCCGACATAGGTGATACGGCGCGGGAGCACTGCTGGCAAGAAGAAGGAATCGATGACCGACGTGTGATTAGGCGCCAAAATTGCCGGCCCGGAGGTTGGGATGTTTTCGATACCCACGGCGCGTATTCGCCAAAGTGTGCCGAAGACCGGACGAAGTACGGTGAGAGCGGCCTTCTGTAACGATCCGTGATCTCGACTCATGCGCTGGCAATCATTGCAGCTTCACGCCGAGAAGGGTGGCCGCTTCCTCCACGCCCTCGCCTTCGGCTACTGCCGCGTCCATGACAGCCAGCGCGGCAGGGACATCTAAGTCGTCGTCGAGGTGGGCTCGTACCTCGTCGAGCGCGCCAGCACCCGGGCCTGCGGCCCGCCAGCGCTCGAGTCGGAGCACAGCGTCGTCGATGAGCTGGTCGCTCCACTGCCAGGGGCGCCGATAGTGATGGCCACCAAGCGCTAGTCTGATCGCCATCGGCTCATAACGTCCACGCAGTTCGTGGACGAACACGAGGTTGCCGGTCGACTTCGACATCTTCCGTCCGTTGAGATGGACCATCGACTGATGCAGCCAGTGGCGCACAAACGGTTCACCGCTCGCCGCTTCGCTCTGGGCCCGGACGCACTCGTGGTGCGGGTAGAGCAGGTCGACACCGCCGCCGTGGAGGTCGATCGTTGGTCCGAGTTCGCGCAACGCCAGCGCGGTGCACTCGACGTGCCAACCAGGACGCCCCGGTCCCCAACGCGATTCCCATGCGGGCTCGCCCTCGTCGGACGGGCGCCACATCACGAAGTCGAGCGGATCTCGCTTGTTGGGATCACTCGGGTTCTCTCGCCACTCCATCGCGAGCTGCTGCATCCGGTCTCGTCCGAGTCCGCCCAGCGAACCAAAGTCGGGAGCCACAACTGTGTCGAAGTAGACCGTGCCGTCGACGACATACGCGAGGCCGCGATCGATAATCGACTCGATCACGCCGCGAATGTCGGGTATCGCGCCGGTGGCCCGCGGCGCCGACCAGGGCGGGATGGTATTGAGCGCATCCATGTCGTCGTCGAAGCGAGCGGTTTCGCCGAAGGCAAGATCGAGATAGTGCACGCCGCGTTTCGCAGCCGCCGCGAGGATGTCGTCATCGACATCGGTGATATTGCGCACACAGCGCGTCTCGTGCCCAAGATCGCGGAGACGCCGCTGCAACACGTCATACGTGACATACGTGGCCGCGTGCCCCATATGGGTCGCGTCGTAAGGCGTGATGCCGCACACATACATGGTGACTATCTCGCCCGGCTGGAAAGAAACGACCGCACCAAGGTGCGTGTCGTAGAGCTGCATCGACATGAGAGTACGGTTCACCAAAACG
>Ga0209709_10001057_pt1 | contig 25825 bp, 27 predicted proteins | sample ArcticOcean_MG_C_2_FD_187435 | JGI IMG/M metagenome (GOLD analysis project Ga0209709, IMG submission 187435) | Marine microbial communities from western Arctic Ocean - ArcticOcean_MG_CB4_136 (SPAdes) (version 2) | ecosystem: Environmental > Aquatic > Marine > Oceanic | place: Arctic Ocean...
AATACTATTAAAACTTAAACATAAAAAAAAAAAATACGTTATTCTAGATATATCTACAAAAAAAATTTTTAAAAAGAACCCCCACTCTCAATCATTCAGCATAGGACAGTTTGGCAAAATTTTTAAGTTTCTTTCAGTAAATAAATGTAAAAAAGTTTTATTTGCAGGAAAAATAAATAAGCCCAAATTTTCTTCGTTAAAAGTAGATTTTAAAGGTTTTTATTATCTACCACGAATTATTAAAGCAGCAAAACTTGGTGATGCAGCTATCTTAAAAACTATAATTAAAATTTTACAAATAGAAAAAATAAAAGTTATTAGTTCTAACGCATATAATCCAGAATTAACGCTATCAAAAGGTTGTCATACAAAATTAAAACCTAATGTAAGAGATTTGGTATCGATTAACAAGGGCATCAAATCATTAAAAATGTTAAACCCTCACAATCATGTACAAGGTCTGGTAGTTAGAGATTCTATTATTATTACCAAAGAAAAAATTCATGGAACAAAAAAGATGTTACAAATGATGGGTACAGATAAATACTCTCAAGGAATATTGATTAAATTTCCTAAAATAAATCAAGACCTAAGAATAGATTTGCCAACAATTGGTTTTGATACGATAAAAGATTGTAAGAAATCTGGAATAAAAGGAATTGTGTTAAAATCAAAACAAAATATTTTTATGGATAAAAATAAAAGTATAAAATATGCAAATAAAAATAAGATTTTTATAACTGCTATATGAAAAAAATTTTTATAGTAACAGGTGAACCTTCAGGAGATAAGCTAGCCTCAACAGTTATATTAAAGTTAAAAAACATTAACTCTAATATCAAATTTTCATGTGTTGGTGGTGCACACTTGAGTTCTTTAGGTATACAGTCAATTTTTGAACTTAAAGAAATTACTTATTTGGGCTTTACCAGTGTTTTATTTAATATATTTAAAATAAGAAATAGAATTAACAAAACTGTTGATGAGATTATTAAGTTTAATCCTGATATATTATTCACAGTTGATAGTCCAGATTTTACTCTAAGAGTTGCGGAGAGAGTAAAAAAAATCAATAAAAACATCAAAACGATTCATTATGTTGCTCCACAAGTGTGGGTTTGGCGTGAGGGTAGGTTGAAGAAATTCAAAAGATTTGTTGATCATATGTTACTCTTATTTAATTTTGAAAAAAAATATTTTGACAAAGAAAATATCCTAAATACTTTCGTTGGACATCCTTTACTAGAACATGACAATAAATCTAAAATTGATTTATCTACATTAATAAATAAAGATAAAAAAATTATCTCTATATTTGCAGGTAGCAGAAAATCTGAAACTAATATTTTATTACCTATTTTATGTAATTTTATCAAACTAATGAATAAAAAGTTTGACGATTATATTTTTATATTTCATGCTACAGATGAAAATAAAGAACTAATCATCAATTTTATAAAAAAAGATTCATTAAATAATACTCAAGTAATTTCAGATAAAAACATTAAATCTCAAATTTTATCTAAATCTGTTTTTGCTGTAGCCAAATCTGGAACTGTATCACTTGAAATTTGTAATGCTAATATACCATCTATTATAATTTATAAAATTAATATGATTAATTATTTAATTATGAAATTATTAGTTAAAGTTAAATTTGCAAATATTATAAATATTATTAATAATAAAGAAATCATTCCAGAATTATTACAAGGTGAATGTAATCCAAAAGAAATTTATAACTCAGTTGTTTATTTATTAAAAAACCCAGAACTTATGAAAGATCAAGTTGATAATTGTAATAAAACCTTAAATGATATTAGATCAAAATCATCATCTTCTTCAAGTGAAGTTTCTTCAATTTTGCTTAAATATTTAACTTAATTTTTCTGAAATTTTTTTATTACTTTTTACTAAACTATTTTATTTTTTAACCTTTTTAAGATTTCGTCTTTTCCAAGAGAACCAATTATATCATAAATTCCAGGACCAAATTTTGATCCTGTTAAAACTACTCTAAGTGGTTGCCCAACTCCTTTGAAGTTAGTTTCGTTTGATTTTATGAGATGGTTGATGATTGGCTCTAAGTTTTCTTTGCTTAATTTTTCTATTTTTAAGACACTATTTGAAAATTCAGATATTATTTTTTTGGCCTTATGATCAATTAGCTTTATATCTTCCTGATTAAAACTTACCTCATCAACTATTATATATTGACCATTATTAAATATATCTTCTAAGGTTTTGGCTTTATTTTTTAAAAATGTTAGAGATTTTTTAATCTTATCTTTTTTATCAGCTTTTATTTCACTTTTAAATAATTTACTGTATTCAATTAATTGACCAAATAAATTACCCTCATCCATATTTTTTATATAGTGTTCATTCATTGATAATATACGGCTCATATCTAATTTAGATGGAGATTTACCAATTCCCTCTAAATTAAAATACTCAATACTCTCTTCTAATGTAAATATCTCTTTGTCTTTATAAGACCAGCCTAGTCTTAATAGATAGTTCCTTAGAGCATCTGGCATTATTCCAATTTTAGAATAATCATCTAACGTTGAGGTATTATCTCTTTTAGATAATTTTTTACCTTCTAAAGTATGAATTAAAGGAATATGTGCAAAAGAAGGTAGTTCCCATTTCATTGACTGATATATTTGCATTTGTTTAAAGGTATTTATTTTATGGTCATCACCTCTTATAATGTGGGTCATACTCATTTGATGATCATCAACAGTCGCTGATAAATTATATGTTGGAGTTCCATCATTTCTTAAAATAATAAAATCCTCTATAGTAATATTGTCTATCTCAACATTTCCTTGCACTAAGTCTTTTAGTATTGAAGAACCTTCAATTTTACTTTTAAATCTTACAACTGGCTTAATATCTTTAAGAGTATCACTTTCACTTAATTCTCTACATTTTCTGTTGTAGGTATAGGGAATTTTTTTTTGTTTAGCTCTTTTCTTCTGATCTTCTATTTCTTCAGTAGAACAGTAACACTTATAAGCATGACCATTTTTAAGCAATTCATTAGCAACATTTATATGATCATCTATTTTTGTTGATTGAATGTATAGCTCTCCATCATGCTCTATACCAATCCATTTTAAAGATTTTATAATTTGATCTTTATGCTCATCTTTAGATCTTTCTTTGTCTGTATCTTCAATTCTTAAATGAAAAGTTCCCTTCTTATTTTTGGAATATAACCAGCAAAATAGAGCAGTTCTTACACCACCAATATGAAGGGCTCCAGTAGGTGAGGGAGCAAATCTTGTTGCAACATTGGACATTCGTGATTTTTAGACTATTTTCTTAGAAGTTTCTATATAAAGATACTAGTACGCCTTGAACTTTTACTCTATCAGGGCCAAATATTTTAGTTTCATAGTTTCTGTTAGCACTTTCAAGGGCAACTGTTTTGCCTTTTCTTCTAATTCTTTTTAACATAGCTTCGTGTTCATCAATTAAAGCCACAACAATTTTCCCATTATCTGCAGTGTCAGACCTTCTAATAATAACAGTATCACCTTCATTGATACCTGCTTCAATCATTGAATCACCCTGAACTTTAAGTCCAAAATACTGACCATTTTTTTCAAGGTTACTTGGTAGGGGTATTCTAGAAATTTCATTCTGTATTGCCTCAACAGGCGTCCCCGCAGCAATACTGCCCAAAACAGGTATTTCCATTTCATTTACATTATTATTTTCAGTGTCTAAGCCACCTTTGATAACACTCGGTGAAAAACTATTATAAATATCGTTAGCAGATGCTGTTTCCGGAAGTTTTATCACCTCTAAAGCCCTTGCTTTATGAGGGAGTCTTCTAATAAACCCTCTTTCTTCCAAAGCACTTATTAATCTATGAATTCCTGATTTAGACTTTAAATTTAGTGAATCTTTCATTTCTTCATATGATGGAGATACACCAGAAGCTCTCAACTTCTTGTTGATAAATAAAAGCAGGTTTTTTTGTTTTTTAGTTAACATAAGAACAAATAAAGTACAAAATATGTTCTACAAGTGTTCTTCTATTTTAACAATAGCTAAAAAGTGTTTAAAATTAGGGTTTATTAGACTAAAGAACTGAAAAAATTGAATTATTATCTAAGTTTTTCAAAAGTGATTCACCGATTAAAAAAGTTTTAATATTTGTATTTTTAGATATTTCCAAAAGTTCTTCTTTTGTTTTAATTCCACTTTCAGAAATTAATGGTCCAGAGTGATTAACTAAAAAAGCATGAATATCATAAGTTGTATTTATATCTGTTTTTAAAGTTTTAAGATTTCTATTGTTAATACCAATCATAGCTTCTTTAAAGTTAAGAGCTTTTTTTGCTTCTTCAACTGTGTGTACTTCAACTATTACTGACATATCAAATTTTAAAGCTTCTTCGTATAATTCAAAAGCAAGATCATCAGAAACACCAGCTAGTATAATCAATATAGCATCTGCTCCATAACTTTTTGCAAGGGGTACTTGAAATTTATCTATAAAAAAATCTTTACAGAGAATAGGAAGATTTAGTTTTTCTTTAATTTTACTCACATGTATTAAATTTCCTAGAAAGAAATCTTCCTCGGTCAAGACTGACAAACATGTTGTTTTATTTTTGTAATAAATTTCTGCAATCTCTATAGGGTTGTATTCCTCTATAATGATGCCAGCAGAAGGGCTGGCTTTTTTTATTTCAGAAATTATTGAAATTTTTTTATCATTGATATTGTTTTGAATCTTAGCCTTAAAATTAATAAAAGATTTATTTTCATCAATTTTTTCAATTAACAAATTTAATGAAGTAGATTGTTTTAATAAATCAATTTTTTCAATCTTTTTTTTTATTATTTTATCTAAAGTGTTTTCAGGCATTTTGTAATCTTTTTAAATTTTCATATGCTTTTCCTGACAAAATATGCTTTCTAGCAACCTCATAGGCATTATTAAATGAAGAATATTTGTCTGCAACAATTAGTCCAGCAGCAGTATTTAAACAAACTGCTTTAGAAAAATCACTATCTTCACCTTTAAATATATCAACCATTTTATTTGCATTAAATTTAGCATCATCTCCTAACAAGTCTTCAAATTTATTTGCACCAATGTTTAATTCCTTAGGATCAATAGTAATTTCTGAAATTTTATCACCCTTTAATTGGACAACATTTGTTTTTGCATATGGTGATATTTCATCTAAACCATCTTCACTATTCACAATCCAAGCAAATTTTATATTTAAGTTTTTCAAAGCTTCAGCAAAAATTTTAAGTAATCTTTTATCATAAACTCCAACAACCTGTCGCTCAACAAGTGCAGGGCTACTTAAAGGACCTATCATATTGAATATTGTTCTTTTGCCTATCTTTTTTCTTGTTGGTCCAACAAAGCTCATTGCACTGTGATAATTTGGTGCATACATAAATCCAAAGTTATTTTTGTTGATTTGTTCTTCTATATCTTTTGGTTCTAAGTCAATCTTGATATTTAAAGCTTCCAAAACATCACCAGACCCACATTTAGATGAAACTGCTTTATTTCCATGTTTTGCTACCTTAATACCCATGCTAGCTAATAATAGAGCAGAAGCTGTTGATATGTTGAGTGTATTCATCCCGTCACCACCAGTTCCACATGTATCAACACAACCTTTAGCATTAACTCGTTTAGACTTATCTCTTAAAACATAAACACCACCGGCTATTTCATCCGAAACCTCTCCTTTTGCTGAAAGTAGAGTTAAAAAATTAAATATTTCATTATCAGAAGCTTTACCCAGCATTAGTATTTCAAAGGCATCTTTACTTTCACTAAAGGATAAATTTTGTTTATTTTTTAATTTTTCTAGGAACCTCTTCATTAGTTTTTGTAATTAATAAAATTTTTTAATATTTTGATACCGATAATAGTTTTTATACTTTCAGGGTGAAATTGAACACCATGAACATTATATTTTTTATGTTTTACACCCATTATAAGCCCACCTTTAGTTTGTGCGGTAATCTCTAGCTCTTTAGATAGTGTTTTTTTATCAATAATTAAGCTGTGATACCTAGTGGCCACAAATTTGGAAGGAAGATTTTTTAATATTCCAGTTTTATTTGACTCAATTATACTAGTTTTTCCATGCATTAATTTTTTAGCTTGAATAATTTTTGAACCAAATACTTGTCCAATAATTTGGTGACCTAAACACACACCAAGTATTGGTATTTTTTTATAAAGAGCTTCAACTATTTTAATACAATTTCCTGATTGATTTGGATTACCAGGACCTGGTGATATGACCATTTTATCATATTTTTCTTTAACAATTTGTTTATCAGTAATTTTATCATTTCTTATAACATCAACTTTAACCTTTAGAGATGAGAGGTAGTGGTACAAATTAAATGTAAAGCTATCATAATTATCAATTAATATAATTTTCATTATTTAAGAGCATACATTAAAGCTTTTGCTTTATTAACAGTTTCTTCATATTCTCTAATCGGATTGCTATCAGCAACAATACCTGCGCCTGCTTGTACATAAAATTTTTTGTTTTTTGCAACAGCTGTTCTTAATGCTATGCAGGTATCAAACTCACCATTGGCTGAGAAATAGCCTATGCCACCTGCATAAACCTTTCTTTTTGTCGTTTCTAGCTCATCAATAATTTCCATAGCTCGAATTTTAGGTGCTCCAGAAACGGTACCAGCTGGAAAGCCAGCAAGTAATGATTTAAATTTTGAATATTTTTTATTATAAACTCCCACAACGTTAGACACTATATGCATTACGTGAGAATATTTTTCGATCATAAATCTTTCTGTAACTTTGATAGTACCAATTTTTGATACCTTACCAGCATCGTTTCTGCCTAAATCAAGCAACATCAAATGTTCTGAAAGTTCTTTTTTATCTTGCAATAAATCTTTTGCAAAAAAATTATCCTGTTTGGAATTTGCACCTCTAGGTCTTGTTCCTGCTATAGGTCTAACAGTAATTTTGTTATCTCTTAGTCTCACTAAAATTTCTGGACTAGCACCAATTATTTGAAAATCTTCAAAATTAAAGAAGTACATAAACGGGGAAGGGTTAGTAACTCTTAATTTTTTATAAATCTCTAGTGGTTTTTTAGATAACTTAGCTTCAAATCTTTGACTTAGGACTACCTGGAAAATATCACCAATTTTTATATACTCTTTGGCTTTGTTTACCATTTTTAAAAATTTTTTTTTTGATGTATTAGATTTAATCTTAATATTACTTTTAGTATTTTTATAAGAATTATTTTTTTCTAACGATGCCTGAATTAATAAATCATTAATTTCACTCTCAATTTCTAAATATTTTACTTTATAATTTGAAATTTTTTCATCATTGAAGATATTAACAATGTAAAAAATTTTCTTTTTTAAATTATCATGAATAACCAATGTTTTTGGTCTTAAGAGTCGAACGTCGGGTAGTTTTAAGTCGTCCTTACATCTGTTAGGAATTTTTTCTATATACCTTATTGAATCGTAGGAAAAATACCCAGATATTAATGAGCAAATAGGAGGTAGTCCTGCTGGTGTTTTGAATTTAAAATCTTCAATTATTTTTTCAATAATTTTCTCAGGATCACCCTTAATCTTTTTTTTTATCTTATTTGTAGTTATGTAACAGCTTTTATTGTTGAACTCCCAAATTTTATCAGGGTTTTTACCAAAAATAGTGTACCTGCCTCTAATCTTTCCTTTCTCTACAGATTCAAAAATAAAACTATTTTTTTCAGTAAGAAAATTATCAATTAAATTTAAAACCTCACGATCATTTATTGTTTTTTTAGAGGTATATATAATTTGATTTTTGTTTCTTTTGTGTTGAAACTTAAAATCATTAAAGTTTCGATTTAACATTATCTGAAGTAATTTTTTACTCTTTCAAGAGTTTTTTCATTGACTATGACTTTATACCTATTATTTAAAAATAAATCGTATGATTTTAAGATACTGTTTTTATTCTGAGCACCTTCTTCAATAGATATTTTATCAAAATTAACAAAGCCTTTTGTTATATTTTCATCTTTATAATTGACAGTTTTTGCAACGTACACATTGTTTTGATTATCTCCTATCAAAGTAAATGAGTTAATTGGTAGAGAATAAAGTGTTTTAATAGAATTAATTTCAAACGTCTTGTCATCTTTAATTGAGTTAAGCTTTATTTTTTTAATATTATTTTTACCAAGTTCGTTGAAAGATGACTGGGTGAAAGTCTTCTTATTTATCCTACTCATAATATCATTATTTAATTCATATTTTTTTTTTTCAAATAAAAGATCTTTAATTTGCTTCTTAAATTTATTGTCTTCAATATTAGGTAATTTTGTTTTTAAATTATCTATATTAAAAAAAATATAAACCCCATTATCCTCAATAATTTCAATGTTATTTTTTCTGGATTTGTAAATCTTGTTTTGTATTGTTTTTTTATTATCAAGGTTTATGTAACCAGTTATTGAAGTGGAAGATAAGTTTAATTCTTTAACAATTGTTTTAAAATCAATATTTTTAGAAATTTTGTTTTCAATATCATCAATTTTATCAAAAAAAGCCTGATTAAATTCCTCCAATCCAATTAAATTTTTTGGACTAATGTTTACATAGGAAAAATCAATATAATCTCGTTTTAGTTTATCAGCATTTTCATTTATGAAAGCTTTCATTTCTTTATCTGTGAACATTTCATTTTTTTTATAGAGTGTATCTAGGTTGATATAATCAATATCTAATTTTTTATTTTTTTCTTTATAAAACTTATTAACCATAAATTCGGGGGATTTTGTTCCTCCACTTATGTAAGTAAATAATTGTTTTTGAAGTTCTTTGTTTTTTAACTGTGTTTCAAAAATTTGAGCAGATGAATTATTTGTTAATAAAAATTTTTCATATAAAGTTCTCTTGAAAACACCTTTTTCATCCTGAAAGTTTTTATTACTTTTAATTCTCTCAACAAGTACTTTTTTTGTCATTGATAGATCTAATCCTTCAACCTCAAGACTAAGAAGGGTTGTGGATATTAATGTTGATAATAGCTCTTCGATTATATTTTTATCAATATTATCTTTTATGACTTGTTGACTTAATCCAGTTTTGTTCAAATAATCCATAAAATCTTGAGTTGATAAATTTTTATTATTAATTTTTGCTATGTTGTTTTGATTTCCAGTACTAAATCCACCACCAAAACCACCAAATACCAGGGCTATAGTTGCAACAATAAGAAGAGACAACACACCAAATTTTTTTTTTGTAAAATTTTTAAAAAGTTTCATTATTATTTTATTAAATTATTGATCTGTAAAATACAAAGCTATAGATTAAATTTTTCGTTATGACAAATAAATACATGTATTTTATAGCTAATTGGAAAATGTATGGGAATTTATCTTCTCTAAATACATTAAATAAAGTTATTAAATTTTCAAAATCTAAAGAAATAAAAAAAGGCAGATTAATTTATTGTCCTCCTTATACTTTAATTAGCTCCTTTTCTAAAAAATTTAAAAACTGTCAAATCGGCATTGGTGGTCAGAATTGTCATGAAAATGAAAACTATGGTCCATACACTGGTTCTATTAATTCTTATATGCTCAAAAATGCAGGTGCGCAGTTTGTAATTATTGGTCACTCAGAAAATAGACAAAAAGGTGAAAACGATAAACTAATAAATCTAAAGATAAAAAGTGCTCTTAAAGCTAAATTAAAAATTATTTTTTGCATTGGCGAATCTTTAAGTGATAAAAGATTAAAAAAAACTCAATTAATTTTGTCAAAACAAATTAATGTTGGTTTAGATCGTATAAAAAATAAGTCAAATATATTTATAGCATACGAACCTGTTTGGGCTATAGGCACAGGAATTATTCCAAGATCAAAAGATCTTTTTAAAACTATTGAGTTTATTAAAAGTAAATTTAAAGGTAAATCTCCAAAAGTTTTATATGGTGGTTCTGTTAACCCTCAAAATATTAAGGACTTAAAAGCGATTAACAACATCGATGGTTTTTTGGTTGGAGGAGCTTCTCAAAATGCCAAAAAATTTATTGATATAGTCAAAAAAACATATAGTTAATTCTGATGGAAAATATTTTATTAGTATTAAACTTAGTGCTTGCAGTCATACTTGTACTTTTAATACTTCTTCAAAAATCTGAAGGTGGTGCACTTGGTATAGGTGTATCTCAAGACAATTTTATGCTTTCTAGATCAGCTGGTAACTTTATGAGTAAAGCTACTGCCGTAGTCGCAACATTATTCATAATCTGTAGTTTAGCTCTAACAATTATATCTAGAGGGGAGTTAACCCCAACTAATTCTGTTTTGGATCAAATTGAAGAAAAATCTGGTGATACCCCAACAATTCCTGAAAATAATAATTAATACTTTTCAATTCTTAATTTAATCGCTATAAGATAATTCCATGGCGCGATATATATTTGTCACCGGCGGTGTGGTTTCTTCATTAGGGAAAGGTCTCTCTTCAGCTTCCCTAGCATATTTACTTCAATCCAGAGGTTTCAAAGTTAGATTAAGAAAACTAGATCCCTATTTAAATATTGACCCTGGAACAATGAGTCCATTTCAGCATGGAGAGGTTTTTGTAACTGATGATGGAGCAGAGACAGATTTAGACCTGGGTCATTATGAAAGATTCTCAGGAACATCTGCAAAAAAAACGGACAATATTACTTCAGGAAAAATTTATAGTGATGTTTTAAAAAAAGAACGTGAGGGAGGATACCTCGGTAAAACAGTTCAAGTTATTCCACATATAACAGATCGTATTAAAGATTTTATAAGAAATGATACGGCGAAAGAAGATTTTATAATCTGTGAAATTGGGGGAATAATTGGTGACATTGAAAGTCTTCCATTTGTCGAAGCTATCAGACAATTCTCTAACGATGTCAGTAAAAAAAATGCTTTATTTATTCACTTAACATTAGTTCCATATCTTAAAGCATCTGATGAAATTAAAACAAAACCAACACAACACTCTGTAAAAGAGCTTAGAAGTTTGGGTATTCAACCAGATATTATTATTTGCAGATCAGAAAGAAGCATTCCATTAGAGCATAGAAAAAAAATATCTTTATTTTGCAATGTGAATATCAAAAATGTAATTCAAACTGTTGACGTTAAAACTATTTATGAAGCACCAATTAGTTTTAACAGAGAAAACTTGGATACCCAAGTTCTTAAATATTTTAAAATTAAATCAAAAAAAAAAGTTAATTTAAAACCATGGAAAAAAATTACAAAAATTATTCTTCATACAAAAAAATCAGTTAATATAGCAATTATTGGAAAATATGTTAATCTTAAAGATGCTTACAAATCTCTAGATGAAGCTTTAACACATGGTGGTATTTATAATAATTTAAAAGTAAATTTAGTTAGGATTGACTCAGAAAATTTAAAAATTGCTGAAATTCAAAATAGATTGAAGGGGGTGTCGGGAATTTTAATACCAGGTGGTTTTGGAAAAAGAGGAACTGAAGGAAAAATTGAAGCAATTAAATATGCTAGACAAAAAAAAATTCCTTTTCTTGGAATTTGCTTTGGTATGCAAATGGCGATTATTGAATTTGCTAGAAATAGATTAAATATTAAAAAAGCTATCTCAAGTGAGTTTGGTACAACTGGTATTAAAATTATTGGCTTAATTAATGAATGGAATAAAGATGGCAAATTAATTAAAGGAACAGATAAAGATCTTGGTGGCACAATGAGACTTGGTCTTTATGCTGCTAAATTAAAAGAAAACTCTCTAATAAAAAATATATATAAATCAAAATTTATTCACGAAAGACACAGACATAGATATGAAGTTGATATTAACTATAAAGATCAATTTGAAAAAAATGGTATGATTTTCTCAGGATTATCCCCAGATAACAAATTACCTGAGGTAATTGAATTAAAAAACCACCCTTGGTTCGTAGCAGTTCAATTTCATCCAGAATTTAAATCTAGACCTTTGAAGCCACATCCTTTATTCTCTTCATTTATCAAAGCAGCTAAAAATCATAAATGAAAAATATTAAAGTAAATTGTGGAAATATAGAAATTTCAAATAACAATAAAATTTGTATTATAGCGGGTCCCTGCCAACTTGAAACGGAGCAGCATGCAATGGATATGGCTGGAAAAATTAAAGAGATTACTTCCAAATTTAATATGGGCTTTATTTACAAAACTTCATTTGATAAAGCTAATAGAACTAGTTTAAGGGGTAAAAGAGGTGCTGGCTTAGAGCACTCTTTACCGATTTTTGATAAAATAAAAAAAGAATTAGAGGTTCCAATTTTAACTGACATTCATAATGCTGAACAATGCAAAATTGTAGCGAAACATGTTGATGTACTTCAAATACCTGCATTTTTATGTAGACAAACAGATTTATTAATTGCGGCTGCTGAAACTGGAAAAATTATTAATGTTAAAAAAGGACAATTTCTTGCTCCTTGGGATATGGTTAATGTTACAAAAAAAATTGCAGAATCTGGCAACACTAACATTTTAGTTACAGAAAGAGGTGCAAGTTTTGGTTATAATACCTTAGTCTCCGATATGAGATCACTACCTATAATGGCAAAAAATGGTTACCCAGTTATTTTTGATGCAACACATTCAGTTCAGCAACCTGGTGGACTAGGTGAAACCAGCGGTGGACAAAGAGAATTTGTTGAATATTTAGCCAGAGCAGCTGTTGCTGTAGGTGTGGCTGGTGTCTTTATTGAAACTCATCAAGATCCTGATAATGCACCCTCTGATGGACCCAATATGGTTCCATTAGATAAGTTAGAAAAATTACTATCTCAGTTATTTGAAATTGACAATTTAATTAAAAGATAAATGAGTAAAATTTTAAAGATAAGAGCTCGTCAAGTTTTTGACAGTAGAGGAAACCCCACCATTGAAGCAGAAGTATATTCTAGAAATTTAAGTGCTTCAGCTATCTGTCCATCAGGAGCATCAACAGGAACATATGAAGCTTTTGAAAAAAGAGATAAAAATAATAAAAGATATTTAGGCAAAAGTGTTTTTAATGCTGTAAAACTTATTAATACAAAAATTATAAAGAAACTTAAGGGTGTAAATATCCACGATCAAGTACGGATTGATACAATCTTGATTAATCTTGATGGTACAAGACAAAAAACAAGTTTAGGTGCAAACTCAATATTAGCAGTATCTATGGCTGTAAAAAAGCTTTCTGCAAAAATTAAAAAAGTGCCACTTTACAAAACTTTTTTAATGAAGAATAATTTTAAATTACCTTACCCATTGATGAATATCATTAATGGAGGTTCTCATGCTAATAATGGACTAAGAATTCAAGAGTTCATGATTAGACCTGATAAAGCTAAAAGCTTTGCAGAAGCCATGAGAATTTGTTTTATTGTAATTAACAATTTACGAGATTTAATCAAAAAAAAGAGTTTATCGACATCAGTTGGAGATGAGGGTGGTTTTGCACCAATGATTACTAATAATGAACAAGCTTTAGATTTGGTAGTCGCTGCTATTAAAAAATCAGGGTTTAAAAATGGTAAAGATGTATCAATTTGTTTAGATGTGGCAGCAAATGAATTGTATAAAAAAAAAAAATATTCAATCCATTCAAAAAGATACATCTCTATTGATGAGTCGATTAAGAAATATATAAAAATTATAGATAAATATAAGATTAGATCTATCGAAGATCCTTTTGCTGAAAATGATTGGATGGCATGGAACAAAATAATTAAATCTACAAAGAATATTCAAATTGTTGGTGATGACCTTTATGTAACAAATTTAGAAAGACTTAAAAAAGGTTTCTTAAATAATTCATCAAATTCAATTTTAATCAAACTTAATCAAATAGGAACAGTTTCAGAAACTCTCGAAGTTATTAAATTTGCTCAAATTATTGGCTATAAAACAATCATCTCGCATAGATCAGGTGACAGTGAAGACACATTTATTGCAGATCTTGCTGTAGGCACAAATTCTAATCAAATTAAAGCTGGCTCACTAGCTAGATCTGAACGAGTTGCAAAATACAATCAACTACTTCGTATAGAAGAAGAATTAGGCAACAAGGCAAAAATGAATCAACTTTATTAATGTTTGATAGAATAAAAAAGAATTATTTTTTATTAATTGTTACATTTCTGATTCTTTATTTTTTTTTCAATTTTTTAGATGGTGAAAGAGGTTTTTTTTCATATTTAAAAAAAAATAAGATTTTAACTAAACTTGAAAATAAAGAAGCTAACTTAATAAACAATATTAAAGATATTGAGTTTAAAAACTCACTATTGAGTGATAAGTTAGATATTGATTACGTTGAAATACTTATCAGAGAAAAGTTTTTATTTGGCAAAGAGGGCGAGACCCTTTATATAATTAAGAAGAATGACAATTAAACCAAGACATCCAGAAAAAGTAAACAAACCTATAAATCCAATTAAAAAAAAACCTGCTTGGATAAGATCTAAATTAACAAATAGTAAAGAGTTCTTTTTAACCAAAACTATAGTTAACCAAAATAATCTTGTCACTGTTTGCCAAGAAGCAAACTGTCCAAATATCACAGAGTGTTGGAGTAAAAGACATGCAACTTTTATGATTATGGGTGATACATGCACAAGAGCTTGTGCTTTTTGTGATGTAAAAACTGGTAAACCTGAAAATTTAGATCCATTTGAACCTTTTAAAATTTCTAATGCAGTACATAAACTAAATCTAAAACACGTTGTCATAACTTCTGTTGATAGAGATGATCTTAAAGATGGCGGCTCTAATCACTTCTTTGATGTAATTACAGCTACAAGAAAAAAAAATCCTCAAACATCGATAGAAGTTTTAACTCCTGATTTTTTAAGGAAGGGTGAGGCATATAAAAAAATTTTAGAGGCAGACTTAGATGTTTTTAATCACAATATTGAGACAGTACCAAGACTATATTTGAAGGTAAGACCAGGTGCGAGATATTTTGCTTCTTTAGAGCTACTTAAAAATGTAAAAAAGATTAATCAAAAAGTTTTTACCAAATCTGGTTTGATGGTTGGTTTAGGTGAGAATATAGATGAATTGATACAAGTAATGGATGATTTAAGATCGGCTGATGTAGATTTTTTAACCATTGGTCAGTATTTACAACCATCAGTTAAGCATCATCCTTTAGAAAGATATTATCATCCAGATGAATTTAAAGATCTTGAGAATATTGCAAAATCAAAAGGTTTTTTATTGGTATCATCATCACCTTTAACAAGATCATCTTATCACGCTGATGAAGATTTTGCTCAATTACAAAAAAATAGAATAAAAAAATATAATGCCCAAAGCCTCAGTTAAGAGATTAATTGAATGCAATAAAAAGCAGTTAATTGATTTGGTTTTAGATATTAAAAGTTATCCTTCATTTATACCTTATTGCCTAGATTCTAAAGTTTATGAAAAAAAAGAAACAGAAGACTTAATTTCAATTATTGCTGATTTAACAATCGGCAAGGGACCTTTCAAGGCAACTTATAAAAGTGATGTAAGGTTTTATAAAAGCTCAAATACCATTTATGTAACAAATATTGAAGGACCTCTTAAACACCTTGATAATAAATGGACTTTTATTGAAAAAAAAACCTATACGGAAATATCTTTTGATATTGATTTCGAAATTGAAAATAAAATCTTAAATATTGTAATGAGTAAATCTTTTCAGTATGGTTTAGATAAGATAGCTGACTCGTTTCAAAAAAGAGCAAATGATTTATTTAAGGGTAAATAGAATAAATCTATTCATCAATATATGTTTTGAAAGGTAAATAATGTTTGCAGAACTTAAAAAAAGAACTTTAGTAAAAACCATGACTTGGCGTGTTACTGCTAGTTTAACAACTTTCTTAATTGCATGGATATTAACAGGAGATTTATTAATTGGAGCATCTATTGGAAGTATTGAAGCGATAGTTAAAATTTTTTTGTATTATTACCATGAAAGAATTTGGAATAATATAAATTGGGCTAAAAATTAAATAATCTTATTAATTATTTTTAACGAAGTGATAACTGATGCTTTTTGAATTGATATTCTGTTTTGATTTTTAAATAGATTTTTCTTAATTATTATTTTATTCCCTTTTTTAATACCAATATAGACTAATCCTACAGGTTTAAATTTTGTACCGCCGTTAGGCCCTGCAATACCAGTGATCGATACTGATATGTTGGCTTTACTAATTTTGCTTAAGCTTTTAACCATCGATAGACAACATTCACTACTTACAGCTCCATATTTACTGATGATTTTCTTTGGAACTTTGAGAATATCTATCTTCATTTTATTAGAATATGTGACCAGCCCTAAATTGAATACTTTAGAGGAACCACTTATAGATGTAATTGTACTTGATAACATTCCACCAGTACAAGATTCTGCTAATGAAATTTTAAGTTTTTTTCGTATTAGTTCTTTAACAAGTTTATAGGCTAAATTTTTCATTATAAAACATAACTTTTTACTATCATGAAACAAACAAGTGTTAGAACAACATATAGCCCAGCACAAATGTCATCCATAATTACACCAAAGCTGTTTTTAAAATTCTTATCAAAAAAGCTCACTGGAAAGGGCTTCATAATATCAAAATATCTAAATAGTACAAAAAATAATGTATAGTAAATGATTGCTTCATTACTATCTTTAGGTGTTCCATGAGATATTTCATAAAGATATATTGGTATAGATTGACCTAAAAATTCATCAATAATAATTTCTCCTGGATCTTTATTTTTACTATCTTTTATGTGAGTTGAAACCGCATAAAAGGAATAAATAAAAACAATTATCCATACAATTAAAATTATATTTAAAGAGACGTTAAGTGTGTGAAATAAATAAAATAGAAAAATAGTTGTAGCAAGCGATCCAAATGTACCAGGCATAAATCTTATCTTACCCAAACCAAACATTGTTACTAAAAGAAAGTTAAAAGTTTTAATCATATTTAATTACTGAAACAATTACCTCACATGCTATAGCTTTTTCTTTACCTATTACACCTAGTTTTTCTGTTGTTTTACCTTTAATATTTATTTGTGATGTATAAATTTCACACAACTTTGCAATACATTTTATGATTTTTTTTTTATATTCTTTAATCTTAGGTTTTTGTGTAATAATATTAATATCAATATTATTAATTGAATAGCCTTTAATTTTTATTTGTTTGATTATTTTACTTAATAAAATTGTAGATCTAATACCTTTAAATTTTTTACTCTTATCTGAAAATTTTTCACCTATATCACCCATGCCACAAGCCCCAAGTATTGCATCTGTTACCGCATGTAATACTGGATCACCATCTGAATGTCCTAAAGTGCCAAGAAGTGAGGGTATTTTAATTCCCCCAAGGTATAATTTCTTATTTGGAACTAATCTATGCACATCAAATCCTAATCCATATTTAATGGAATTATTTATATTGATGTCTGAATTTATTGTAATTTTATTGTTATTAATTTCACCTTTAATAATTTTTATTTTTTTGCCAGCTTTAATAAATAAACTTGCATCATCAGTAATATTGGTACTTTGATTATTTTGTAGATTATACAATGTATTATAATCAAATGCCTGGGGGGTTTGGATTAAATAAATATCATTTCTTTTTAAATTTTTAATTGTATTAGAAGATTTTTGCTTAATAGAATCGTGTGTTTGTATTGCGGGTATAACACAATCATTTGACTTAAGTTCTTTATCAAGTTTGCCTAAAAGTTTTAAAGAAAAATTAGGTCTAGCAGCGTCATGAATCATTACATTTTTTACATTAGAGTTTCTAATACTCTTTAATGCTTTGAAAGCAGATTCAGACCTAGTGTTACCACCATCAATAATTTTGATATCTTTTATATTAAGACTTTTAATTAATTTATTATGTTTTTTATTAACAACTAAGACTATTTTATTAAATTTCTTATAATTTTTAGCTTTATCAATCGAATGAAGTAATAAAGGTTTACCTTTGTAAAAGTGATATGATTTAGGAATTTTTGAATTAAATCTTTTACTTTCTCCCCCAGCGAGTATTATAAAACAGTTATCCATGATAAAAATATTTAATACTCTATTTATCTCATAATGATTGATTTTATCAAAAAAAATTTGATTATATCAGTAGTTTTTATAATTACCTTATTCCTAGCTTTTTTAACTTTTTTAACATTTATAGATAAAAGCTTTATTGAATTAAGTGACAAAAACTTACAATTACTCCTAATTCTAAATATTGGTTTGTTGCTAACTCTTTTTTCAATGATTTTTAGAGAAGTGCGGAAATCTTTAAAAGTTGATATTGATGTTAGTGGATCCATAGCTAACAAAAAATATATAACTTTCTTTGCTTTATTTACTTTAATACCCTCATTACTAATTTCTGTATTTTCATTATTTTTATTATCTTTTGCTCTTGATAAATATTTAGATAAAAAGATTACTACAGCGGTGAACAATTCATACGAAATTGCTAAGAGTTACACGGAGGAAGTTAGAACCAAAACTCAGTCAGAAATTATTTTAATAGCTTATGATTTAAATAAAAGTATTAACTTTTTAAACTCTAATGTTAATCAATTTAAGAGCTTCCTTAATACACAAAAATTAATTAGAGGAATGGATGAGGTTCATATAATTGATGGTAATGGAAAACTTTACTTATCAACATTAGACGACCTAACAAAGTACAGGCAACCTTTGCCAAAAGCTTTGGAAATGGTTTCTAGTGATAAAAGACCACTTAAAATAATTAATGCATATAAAAATCAGTCAGCTTCAATAATTAAATTAGAGAGTTTTGATGATAAATTCTTATATATTGTCAAATATTTAGATAAGAAAATATCTCAATATTTAGTAGAATCACAAGAAGCTTTAAATTTTTATTATACAGTTTTAAACAAACAAACTGGTATAAAGATTTCTTTTATTTTTATTTATCTTGTTGTAGTTTCATTATTGTTGTTTTTATCTATAATGATTGCAATAAAATTTTCTTCAAGGTTTTTTAGATCAATCAATAATTTAATAATTGCATCATCAAATATTGCTAAGGGAAATCTTGATATGAAAGTTCCAGAAATAATCGCAGATAAGGATATGGAGCTATTAAATAAAAATTTTAATTCAATGATTGATCAGTTGAAAAATCAACAAGAAAAATTAATTAGAGATGAAAGACACGAAGCTTGGGAAAGTTTAGCTAGAAAATTAGCACATGAAATTAAAAACCCCCTAACACCAATTCAACTTATCGTTGATCGTTTAAAAACAAAGTATTCAGAAAAAATAGAAACCAATCAAAAAGAAGAGTTTATTAAAAGTTTAAAAATTATAGGAAAACAAATCAATCAAATAGAAAACTTGGTTAATGAATTTTCAGATTTTGCAAGGATGCCAAAACCAATTTTAAAAGATAATAATCTAGTCATTATTGTTAATGAAAATATTAATTTACTCAAAGAACTAGACAGCACCATCGAGCTAAGTTTTAACCTCTTTGAGCATGACAGTGTATTTCTGAATTCTGATAGTGAGCAGTTATCCAGAGTAATCTTTAATTTAATTAAGAACTCAATAGAAAGTATTCAGGAAAAAAAAGAAAATACACTTAATTATAAAGGTAAAATTGAGATAGAATTAAATGTCAAAGATACTTACATTGAACTCATGATTAAAGATAATGGTGTTGGGTTTGGAATGTTTAAAGATAACATAAAAGATATTTTAAATCCATATTTTACAACCAAAAAAAAAGGTACAGGCTTAGGTTTAGCGATTGTTAATAAAATAATTAATGACCATAAAGGTAAATTAGACTTTAAATCTCAAGAAGTAGGTGCCCAAATACAAATAAAATTTAGCAGATTATGAGCACAGAAATTTTGATTATTGATGATAATGCTGATATCAGAAATATTATAAATGATTTGTTAATTGATGCTGGTTTTAAAACAAGAATTGCAGCTAATTACAATCAAGCATTAAGCGAAATTGACAAAAAACTTCCCAATGTAGCAATCATTGATGTAAAATTAGATAAAGGTGACAATGATGGCTTGGAATTGTTATCCCATATTAAAAAAAAAGATAAAAATATTCCAGTTATTATTATAACTGGTCATGCAAATGTAGAGATGGCAGTTTCGGCACTTAAAGCAGGAGCATTTGAATTTATTGAAAAACCATTTAATCAAGAAAGATTGCTAAATTTTGTCAAACGTGCAGTTGAAAATATAAAATTGAGAAACATAAATAGAGATTTTGAGGATAAACTTTTTTCGTCATATGATTTAATTGGCAATAGTGACAATATTCAAAAAATTAAAGAACAGATTGATAAGATTTCTATTTCTGAAAGTAGAATTTTTATTACAGGTCCTACAGGCTCAGGTAAAGAATTAATAGCTAGAAAAATATATAAAAAATCAAAAAGAAATAAGGGATCATTTATAACTTTGAATGGTGCTTTATTAGATATCCAAAAATACGAATTAGAATTATTTGGTGAAGAAAAAGACAATGGATCAATCGCTTATGGTGCTCTTGAAAAAGCAACAGGTGGAATTCTTTTAATAGATGAGATTTCTGAAATTCCGCTTGAAACACAATCTAAAATTTTACGGGTTTTAACAGATCAAAAGTTTAAAAGAATTAATGGTAATCATGATATTTATGTAGATGTTAGAATCATATGCTCATCAAGTAAAGATATAAAAAAAGAAATACAAAATGGAAACTTTAGAGAAGATCTTTATCATCGTTTGAATGTATTTGAAATTAATATAGAGCCACTTAAAAAAAGAATTTCAGACATCTCTTGTTTAGTTGAATATTTTTCTGAAAAATTTGCCTATAATTACAATCTTAAAAAACTTAAAATAGATGTCAATAATAAATATTTACTTAGTTACGATTGGCCTGGCAATGTTAGAGAGTTAAGAAATTTAATTGACCGTATAGCAATCCTTTGTCCTGATAGTGAGGATAAAATTTCTAATATTATTAAAGAATCTCTCAAAACACCAGACGTTACTATTGCTCCATCAGAAAACTCATTATCTATACCATTAAAAGAGGCTAGAGAAAATTTTGAAAAGGAGTATTTATCTACACAATTAAAAAAATTTAATGGCAATATCGCAAAAACTGCTGACTTTATTGGAATGGAAAGATCTGCCCTACACAGAAAGCTTAAAGGTTTGGGGATTAAGGAATTAAATTAAATGAATATAATTATTTGTGGCGCAGGTAGAGTGGGTTTTACAATAGCAAAAATCCTAAGCGAACAAGGTCATTCCATTACAGTAATAGATCAATCTAGTGAAGATATAAAAAAAATTGATGATACTCTTGATGTAAAAGCAATTGTAGGAAAGGCAACGTACCCTTCAATATTAGAAAAAGCTAATGCCTCAGAATCAGACATGATTATTGCTGTCACAAGAAGTGATGAAATTAATATGCTTATTTGCCAAATTGCATTTTCAATTTTTAATGTCTCAAAAAAAATAGCACGTATAAGATCTCAAGATTATTTAAACCCCAAGTTTACAAGAGTTTATAATAAAGAAAATTTACCTATAGATGTAATTATTTCACCAGAAATTGAAATAGCAAAATCTTTACAGAGAAAATTAGAAGCACCTGGAGCATTAGATAACGTTCCGTTTGCTAATAATAAGATCAGATTACTTGAAATCCTGATTAATGCAGAATGTCCATTAATAGATATTAAACTTAATAAATTAACAGAAAGATTTACAAAACTAGACGCAAATATTTTAGGGGTCATTAGAAATGATAAATTTGTAATTCTAAAAAAAAATGATGTTATGATGAAAAATGATAAAGCGTATGTTGTAATTAATTCATCACAAATGAAAGAAACACTAAGTGCTTTTGCCCATAATGAAAAAATTTCAAATAAAATTTTAATTATTGGAGGTGGAAATATTGGTTTTAATTTAGCAAAAAATCTTGAAGAAAGTTTTGACTCAGCTAGAGTTAAAATAATAGAAAAAAATAAAGAAAGAGCTGAACTTATTGCAAGTGAACTAAATAATACGATTGTTATTAATGGTGACGCACTTGATGAAGAAGTTTTATTAGAAGCAAACTTAGATGAGGTAGAAACTGTATTAGCACTTACAAATGATGATGAAGATAATTTAATGGTAAGCGTCTTAGTTGAAAAATTTACTAAAGATAAAAGTGAATTAAATGACAAACGAACAATGGCATTAATAAATAAGCCTAACTATTCACTATTACAATCTTCTTTAAAAATTGATGACTTCATAGATCCAAGAATGAATACAGTTTCAAGCATCTTAAAACATATTCATAAAGGAACAATTGCTAATGTTTACAGTTTGTTAAATGGTGAGTATGAGATTATAGAAGCAGAAATTATTGACACCTCTGAACTGATCAATAAAGAACTAAAAAACTCTAATCTACCTGATGAAATTAGAATCGGAGCCATATTAAGAGGGGAAGAGGTTATTATTCCAAGAGCTAATTTTGTATTTAAAAAAAATGATATTGTGGTTTTTTTAGCAAAAAAAGATTTTTTAAATGTTGTGGAAAACATGTTTCGTATAAGCCCTATTTAGTCTCAATGAATTATCTTAAGCTTGTTTATTTAAGTATTTTTTGTGGGATAATTTCATTGTTATCTATTTTAAATATAGTTTATTCATACTATCTAAATCTTTACCTAAATTTAAACACTTATATCTATACTTTTTTTACATCAATAATTTTAACAATAATATTTTATTTAATTGAAGATAATGATGAAAAAAAAACTACAATTTATGAAAAAATAACAACTATTCTTTTAGGTTATTTCTTTTTGCCACTAATTATTGCACTACCTTTTTATTTTAGTATTTATAATTTAACTTTTGTTGATTCATATTTTGAGGCTATATCAGGCTTTACCTCAACTGGATTTACAATTTTTGATAATATTAATCATATCGACCAAAGTTTAATTTTATGGAGATCTGCATCACAGTGGGTTGGGGGACTTTATTTTTTATTTTCAATAATATTATTGATAGATATTTTTGATCACAGTTTCAAAAAATCACTGACAAATTTTATTTCTTTTAATAAAGCTGAGACTTTAAAACAATCTTTTAAAATCCTTATTCTTTATTCATTAATTACATTGGGAATTTTTATTTTTTTGAATCTTTTTAATATTAGATTATTTAATTCATTAAATCTAGCAATGACTGTAGTTTCATCTGGCGGGTTTTTACCATCTAATAATCTATCAAATATACTAATAAACAATTCTCAAATAGTCATTATGTCTCTATTAATGCTTATTTCATTTTTTAGTATTTTTTTATTTTATAATTTAGCATTTGCTAAAAATCATAATTTAAATTTATTCAATGAAGACATTCATCTATTCATTTATTTTTTGACAGTGTTGATAATATTTTTGTTTTTTTTTAATTTTAACAATAATTTTGGTGAAATATTTTTATCATTAACTAGTAGTGTTTCTAATATCGGTATTTCTCTAAATAATAATTCAAAAAATTTATCGTTTGTATTTTTAATTCTTGTAATAATTGGAGGATCTTTTTTTTCTACAAGTTCAGGTATAAGATTTTTAAAAATTTATTCTTTATTAAGATTTTCAATTAATGAAATATTGTCTTACAGTAAACCAAATAAAGTTTACATTAACAAATATTTATTTTCCAATGATTTTTTTCAATTAAATGAAGTCTATAAATACTTTCTGTCTATAATAATTTTTATTATCTCTTTATTACTTTTGGTTGTCATATTAACTTTAAGTGGCATTGAATTTGAAAACTCATTTAAACTTTCAATTTTGACATTGATGAATACTGTTAATTCATCCATGTATGGATTGGGAAATTTTAGTTTTTATGATTTACATTTTTTGACTAAATATTTTCTAATAATATTTATGATAATAGGCAGGATTGAGCTATTAACATTGTTAATAATTTTTAAAAAATTCCTTTTTAAAAATTAAATTCGTACTATAAATACTGTAAAAAAAATATATGCGCTCTTAGCTCAGCTGGATAGAGCATCGGTTTTCTAAACCGAGGGTCGGTGGTTCGAGTCCACCAGAGCGCACCACTTTTAATGATTATTTTCAACAAATGTGTTCTAATAAATTATTATTAAAGACGAAAACGTGCACATAAAAATTTAAAAATCATGTAGTTAATTTTACTCAACCCGTAATAACTCGGTTCTTTCTTTTTAAGTTTAATCTTTTTAGTTTTTTTTTTCTTTATCATAATTAATTTCATCTTGTATTTCTCTTGAATATTTAAGATTATAGCAGTCACTGCAAAGCAATACCACTACCGGTCCTGAACTCACTTGTGTTAGAATAGATGAGTCGTCACCACAATCTGTACATCTAGATAAATTTTTTTTCATATCAATTTTAAACCCAGCCTTAGTGCTACAAATAAAACAAGAACAGCTGTTATAAGCGCTAATAATTTACTACTAAATATTTTTAAATTTAAATAATTACCTAATTGACCTCCAATTAAAACTGCTATTAATAGATAAAAATAATTTTGAACTTCGTTTAAGACTAAATTTTTTGTAAGTTGACCTATTATTCCAAAAATTGAATTTATAAGAATAAATAATGAAGCAGCTGTAACTATATGTTTTGGTTTTGCAATTTTTAATAAAAACAAAATAGGGCTTAAAAAAATCCCACCACCTATACCAACTACACCGGATATAAATCCCAATATTCCACCAATGATAATTGATATTAAATAAGGAATATTATTATAACTCTTTTCTTTTTCGTCATATGATTTAAAATTTACTAACAATAAGCAACCTGCAATTATTAAGACTACAAATAATAATATTTCAAAAAAATTTTTTTCAATAGGAAGAGATCCCCCTATAAAAGCTAGAGGAATTGATCCAACTAAAAAAGGCACTAATAATTTAAAGTTAAGATTTCCAGCTCGTATGTAATTAAAGCAATTACCAGAAACTACGATTACATTACAACTCAAGGCAATTATTGGAAAAATAGTATAAGGTAACCCCCAGATCAACAATATAGCCAGGTAAGTAGAACCTCCCCCTAATCCAACGCTGGAGTAAAGAGTGGAAGTGACAAAAAATAAGATTGATAATATACTCATGGTTAACTATTCTTGTAAAGTTATGAAAATTAATATAGCTGTTTTAACTGTAACAGACACCAGAACCTTTGAAAATGATAAGTCGGGTGCTATTTTAGTTAAAAAAATAGAAGAAGCCTCACACACTCTATTTGATAGAAAAATATGTAAAGACGATAAGGAGGAAATCAAAAAGATTCTAAAGCAATGGATTAGTAAAGAAGAAATTGATGTAATCATCACTACGGGTGGTACAGGTCTAACTGGGAGAGATATTACTCCAGAAGCAGTTAATGATATTGCAGACAAATACATCCCTGGTTTTGGGGAGGTTTTCAGGACTATAAGTTTGAAAACTGTAGGTACATCGGCTATTCAGTCGCGAGCTTGTGCGGTTCTCGCAAATGGTAAATATGTTTTTGCTTTACCTGGATCATCAGGAGGAGTAACCGACGCATGGGATGGAATTTTAAAACATCAACTCGATATTAATCACAAACCCTGTAATTTTGTAGAGCTATTTCCAAGACTTAAAGAAAAATAATTATTTTTG